>OLGY01001016.1_pt1 | contig 15972 bp, 15 predicted proteins | sample 1605951 | NCBI WGS metagenome assembly OLGY01 (sample SAMN03283280) | human gut metagenome | biome: human-associated habitat; material: feces | host: Homo sapiens | place: Peru | collected 2012
GATTTGGTATTTTACAATTATATATTAAAATGCTTTGTCCTTATTGATTTGAAAATGGGAAAACTAACTCATCAAGATTTGGGTCAAATGCAAATGTATGTAAACTATTATACTCGCGAAAAAATGAACGAGGGAGATGCCCAACCTATTGGCATAGTACTATGTACTGATAAAGGTGATTCTATAGTAAAATACACACTTCCAAAAGATAACCATCAAATATTTGCATCTAAGTATTTTACTTACATACCATCGGAAGAGGAATTAAAACGCGAATTAAATCTAAAAGAATTTCACTTTAAGGATTGATGTATAATAGTGGGCATGATAAAGATTATTGCGAGTGATTTAGATGGGACTTTATTGTATAACGGCCATTTATCAGAGAATAACTATAGGGCTGTTAAACAATTACAAGAGAATGGTATTGAGTTTGTGGTAGCTTCTGGTAGAAATATTACAGAGGTTAAGATGGTTAATTTTAGGGATATTGTTTGTCCTAAGGTTTTAATAAATGGTGGTGTTGTGGTTGATAAGGACTATAACATTATTTCTTGTACTTACTTAGATGGGGAACAATTAAAGATACTATTAGATTATATTAATGAATATAAAGTGGGTGCTATTTTCTATGGTACTGAAAAAAGATATGCGGTTAATGTAAGTATCATGGCTGATAGTTTTAAGGCTGATGGTGATGTCTTTGGGTCAAATTTTTTTAATGATTTAAAAGAAATTAAGAGCTTAGATGAGATTGATGTTGATATCTGTAAGGTTGAGGTTATGGATGGTGTCCGTTTTGATATGTTGAAGGAAATGGGCGATAAGATATTAACTACTAAGAAGTTTGGTGTTACTAGTTCTTATCCTAATAATATTGAGGTAACTCCTTTAAATGTAGATAAGTTTAGGGGTCTTAAGAGTATTATGGATAAAAAAGGTTACAAGGATGATGAGGTGGCAATATTTGGTGATAGTGATAATGACTTTGAGTTGTTTGAAAATGTAAGTGAATCTTATGCGATGGGTAATGCCAATGATAGGATCAAGAGTCATGCTAAGTATGTGATTGGCTCTTGTAAGGATGACGGCTTTTATTTGGAGGTTATGAAAATTTTACATTCTTAGTAAATATTTTCAAAAATAATTATTGACTTATTATTTTACTAGTAAGAAAATATAGTCAAGGCAATGAAAAGAAGAGTACCCAAAGGGTAGCTTGTAGAGAGTCTTGGTTAAGGTGAAACAAGATAGTGAAGCTTAGGGGAACATGGTCTATTGAGCCGCTACTACTAATAGTGGTAGCCGTAGTGCACACGTTATAGTGCTAGAGTATGATAGTACTTGAAGAAGGCATATATCTTAGGTATATGTGAATTAAGGTGGTAACACGGTTATATAGGTCGTCCTTATGGGACGGCTTTTTTGTTTCTTACTTAGTACTATTGGGATAATTAAGGAGGTTACATTTATGAAAAAATTATTAACTCTACTACTTGTTTTGGTCCTTGGACTTGCTTTAACTGGATGTGGTTCTAAGGATAGTGATTCTATTTCTATTGCGGTACCAAATGATACTACAAATGAAGCTAGGGCACTTACTATTCTTGAAAACAATGGCATTATTAAATTGAAAGATGGTGCTGGTATTACTGCTACTAAGAATGATATTGTTGAGAATCCTTATAATGTGGAGATTGTTGAGGTTGAGGCTGCTCAAATTCCTAATGTCTTAAAGGATGTTGATTTTGCGGTAATCAATTCAAATTATGCGATTGATGCAGGCATTAATCCTAGCAAGGATGCACTAGTTCTTGAGGGTTCTTATTCAGCTTATTCTAATATCTTAGCTGTAAAAGAGGGTAGAGAAAATGATCCTATTATCTTAGCTTTAAAGGCTGCCTTAGAGTCTAAGCAAGTAAAAGAATATATTGATGGTAAGTATGAGGGTGCTGTAGTTTCTACTGTAGAAAATCTAACTGATGGTTATGATACAAGTGTTGATTATGAAACATTAAAGGGTCAAACAGTTAGCGTTGCTGCATCTCCTACTCCTCATGCAGAGATCTTGAGTGTGGCTAAGGATATCTTAGCTAGTAAGGATATTACATTGAAGATTGTTGAGTTCACTGATTATGTACAACCTAATAATGTGGTTGATAGTGGTGAAATTGATGCGAACTATTTCCAACATCTTCCTTATTTAGAGAATTTCAATACTGAAAATGGTACTCATGTAGTAAGTGTTGGGGCAATCCATGTTGAGCCAATGGGCTTATATGGTGGTAAGTCTACTTCTTTAGATGTATTTTCTAAGTAATGATTGAAGTAAAGAATTTAAATAAAACATTTAAGTCGGTTGAAGCCTTAAAAGATGTCTCTTTAACAATTGAAGATGGAGACATCTTTGGCATTATTGGCATGTCTGGCGCTGGTAAGTCAACTTTGGTTAGATGTTTAAACTTTCTTGAAAAACCCGATAGTGGTGAAGTGATTGTTGATAATAAGATATTAGGTACTTTGAGCGAAAAGGAATTATTGTCTTTTAGAAAAGAAGTAGCGATGATTTTCCAAGGCTTTAACCTACTTATGCAGTCAACGTGTCTTAAGAATGTTATGTTTCCAATGGAACTTGAAAGGGTAGATAAGAATAAGGCAAAAGAAAGAGCCCTTGAACTATTAGATATGGTAGGTCTTAAGGATAAGGCTAATGCCTATCCTGCTACTTTATCAGGTGGTCAGAAACAAAGAGTTGCGATTGCTAGAGCCTTGGCTTGTAACCCAAAGATTTTATTATGTGATGAGGCAACTAGTGCCCTAGATCCAACTACTACTAATCAAATCTTAGATTTAATCAGTGATATCAATAAGAAGTTAAATATTACGGTGGTAATTATTACACATCAAATGTCGGTTGTAGAGAATGTATGTAATAAGGTAGCAATCTTAGATAATGGTAGTGTTGTGGAAACGGGTATGGTTACTGATGTGTTCTCTCATCCTAAGTCTTTGGCTGCTAAGAAGTTGGTGTTCCCTGAGAGTGATCAAAGCAGTGTTTTCATTGAAGAGAATAAACAACATGCGGTTCGTGTAATCTTTAATGGTGGCACTTCTACTGGTAAGCCATTATTGAGCAGATTGGCGATTGAAGAGAATATTCCTTGTAATATCTTGAATGCTTCTATTAGAAATATCAATGGTTGTTCATATGGTTCGATGTTGATTGGTGTAGATACAAAAGAAGAGATGGATAAGGTAATTAGTTATTTGAATAAGATAGATGGTGTAAGTGCTATGGAGTTTGAATTATGAGTAATGAATTAATTAGTATGGTTGTCGAACAATTTCCACTAGCTTTATGGGAAACTCTTTATGCCACTTTATTGGCAACTTTATTTTCTATAATTCTTGGATTACCATTAGGCATCTTATTAGTAGCTGGTCAAAAGAAGGGTGTTATGCCACTTCCTACTTGGTTATTAAGACTTATTGATGTGATTATCAATATCTTAAGGTCAATTCCATTCTTGATTGTGGTAATTGTAGTGTTCCCATTAACTAGATTAATTGTAGGTACTACTGTTGGTACTTTAGCTAGTATTGTGCCACTTGTTGTAGCTGCGTTTCCTTTTATCGCAAGACTTGTGGAAGCTTCTTTGAAGGAAGTTGATCAAAATTTGATTGAAATGGCTAAGTCTATGGGTGCTACTCCTTTCCAAATTATTACCAAGGTAATGTTGAAGGAGGCTGTACCATCATTGATTTCTAATATTACTGTAGCTTTAACTACTATCTTGGGTTATACAGCTATGTCTGGTATTGTCGGTGGTGGCGGATTGGGTAAGATCGCGATTAACTATGGTTATTATCGTTATAATTATGGAATCATGATTTGTGCGGTTATTGTCTTGGTTATTCTTGTTCAACTAATTCAAAAACTAGGTGATTATCTATCTGTTAAGTGTGATAAAAGATTAAGAGCATAAGGTCGTCATAATGATGGCCTTTTCTTTTTAACAATGATTATTAGATATTAACATTGGCAATGTTAATATGTAAGTTTTGATGTTAATTTGGATAATAAGTATAGTAGATTCGTTTATTTAATTAATATAAGATAATATAAAGTAATCAATTAGGGATGTATGAATTGGTGAAAAGTTTTAGTGGTTGTCTCATTTTTTGCGACAACCACTATTAACAACATTTGCCAAACAACAAAGAACCTATAGATCAACATAAAACGAAAACTCCAATGCTAAAAAATGCAGGCTGTATAAGTATGTTCAAAAAACAAGCATACTTAATTTCCTATTAGCAACACGCAATTTTTGCGTGTTGCTATTCTATTAAATAACACCGCGCAAATTTGCATAATGTTACTAAAATGATTTAGTTCACTAGCATCTAGTAAATATGCATATGTGCGGAAAACGCACATATGATTGTCAAATAAAACCCCTAGATAGTCTAGGGGTGGATATAAAAGCTTTAGCGTAGAGATAATGACCTATTATTATTTGCCATAATAAAACCCCCTATTATAATTATTTTGTGGTCTGCAAACTACAAGCAATTATAAATAAGGAGGCAATATAATTATGGCAAATAATAAAGACGAATTAAATACTTTATCTCATACAAAGTGGAATTGTAGATATCATGTTGTATTTGCGCCAAAGTATAGAAGAAAAGTATTTTATGATGCAAGAAGACTTGAAATAATAAAGATATTTAAAGATTTATGCTCTTATAAGGATGTAAATATTATTGAGGGCGAGGCTTGCCCTGATCATGTTCATATGTTGCTTGAGATTCCACCTAAATATTCAGTATCTAGTTTTATGGGATATTTAAAAGGCAAGTCGAGCCAAATGATATATGAGAAGTGGGGCAATATCAAATATAAATATCGAAGCAGAGAATTCTGGTGTCGAGGCTATTATGTGGATACAGTAGGTAAGAATAGTAAAAAAATTCAAGAATACATAAAAAACCAATTAGATGAAGACAAAATAGCCGAGCAACTTGAATTAGAATTCGAAGATCCTTTTAAGAAAAGCAAATGGAGTGCACCTGCAGACTACGTACCTCTTTAGAGGTGGCTAGATGAAAAGGGCTATGCCCGTTAATTAAAACCACCAGCTAGGCTGGTGGATACTTATTTTGAATAATAGCCTAATAACTCGTAAATAAAATCTTCAGCGTTATTGACTGATAGAAGTCTTTCTAGACTATCAAGAGAATTAAAAATGTTTAGTAATTCGTTGTAAAGAATTTTAAATTCGCTTCTTTTTTTATTATTAATGCCTATTAAAATGATTATATTAACTTCAAAGTAACCCCATTTCATTGGTTTTTCATTTATGATAACGGCACCGCAGTTCTTACTTGTTGAGCAGCTCATTGAATGAGGCATCGCAATATAATTATCAAAACTAGTTGGGGTGATCTTTTCACGTTCCAATACTGATTCTTTATAGTTTTCGTCTGCTATACCTTCATTTTGAAATTTGCTACATAAATAAGAAATCATTTCTTCTGGAGAGTTTTCATAATGATTTTTTTCAAATAAAGATTCGTCAAAGAAGTCACGGAATTTTTCTAATAATTCAGCATTCTTTTTCTTTTTGTTTATTCCATTCGCAAAACTAGTAATAGCTTCAAATTCTTTGTTACTTGGGAATAAAGAAACTTTGATATTTGGAATGTTTTCAATATTCGAAGATGACATGTTAATAATATAATCACAATAAGTAGCATTAAAAGAATTTACATCGTTAGCAATATTGATAATTTCACAACTATTGTTTAACTTAATGTTCAATGTTTTTAGATAGTCATCATTTTGATAATTATAGTATTTGTCCATTAACAATAATGCTTTAATTTTTTTAGATTCCTCTGATTTTTTCTCAATTATGGCACCTACATGCAACGAAATAAAGGTAATTTCATCTTTATTAAAGTCATAAGAATAGTATTTTTTAATTTGTTGAGCAATAAAGACAGCGACATCATAGATTACTGGATTTTGTATATATATTTTGTCTGAAAGTGGATTTTTAGAAAATACATTATTTTCAGCTCTAAAGAAAGCATTGGTTAAATGCAGTGTAAAAAAACTGATAAAATCTTCATCGTTTAGATCAATAAAATAAGTTTCGTTAATTTCTTTTATCAAATGTAAAACAAACTTTTTAATATTGTTGTTTTCTTTTACATTTATTGAGTCTTCTTCATGATTATTGTTTGTTGTTTTTGAAGCAATTATAAAGGCTAGTTGTTGAATTTCAAATTCATTAATATCCAAGTTGATGATGTTTTTGATTTCTTTATAGATGCCAATTGCGCAAGAAAGCTCGGATGTGTTATTTTGTTTAATTTCATATAGAGGAAAAGATAAAACAAAACCAGATATTTTAATGCGCGTAATATTGATAAGAATATGAATAATGATACTTTTTAACGAATAATCACTTGCATATAGTTTACAAGCCAAAAGATTTTTATTTACAATGTTTGTTATTTCGCTGTAATTTATTTCAGGCATCGAACAAAGCTGGTCTATTATAGATTGCATGGTGTTATCTTTACTACTATTAAGAATGTTGGAAATAATTAATCTTTTATTTTTTTCAGAGCCTTCAATTGAGACTATACCGTCGTTTCTTTTTAAGACAAGATCGTATTTGCTTAGTTCTTTTCTAAGTTGTAATAAATCTTTTTCTATCGTTGAATATGAAATAAAAATCATATCTGCAAGATCATAGATATCAATCCCATTACTAGAAAAAAGTATTTTTTCTATCAAGTAGTTTATTCTTTCATCTTTATTAGAAAAATCGTATTCATTTTTTCTATAAGCTTTGGTTTTGGAGCGAAGAGTGTATCCAGATTCGTTTGAATCAATTAAAAACCCCTTATCCCTTAAACCTTTAATACAGTACCTAACTGTTCGTTCAGAAATTGACAGTTTCTTTGCGATTTGTTTGCAATTTACAGTCCCACTAGTTTGAAGAAACTGTAAAATTTTTTCCTCGTTATTTTTCATAGTTTAAAAACATTATAGTATTGAATTTTAAAGTTAGCTTTCATGCTTTTGCCTACCTAGGTGCAAATTGAATGAAAGAACATTATTCTTTAATTGCATAGAATGAAAATGTAAAAAGGAGAAACACATATGCAAATCTTATTTATTTGTGGAAATGGAGTATCAAGCGGAATGATTGCATCTAGGACTGAATCCGCTGGTATTGAAAAAGGGTATGACGCTCATACCGATGCTTACAGTTACACTCAACTTGAGGATGTAATTGATGATTTTGATGTTGTTATGGTTGCACCACAAATTCAATTTCAAGAACCATTGATTAAGGAAATTTGTGAAGAACATAGAAAACCTTATGCCTTGATTGATCCAACTGCATATTCAATGTTGGATGGGGCTAAAGTGTTTGATCAAGCAATAAACGCTATTGAGAAAGGAGAGTAATAATGAAAGACTTAATTGCGAAATTGCAAAACTGGCTAGCTGGTCCATTTTCAACACATGTTCAAAAATTGACCAGTAATATTTATTTGAGAGCATTACAAAGTTGCTTCACAACAATATTACCTATGATTATTGTTGGTTCGCTAGCAAACTTGATTAATACTCTAAGGAACTTTGTTAGTTGGATGCCTGATTTGAGTTTAATCAATACATTGACATTTGGATTAATCTCTATTTTCATGGCTTATTTGATTCCGTATAACATTATGGAAAACAAACGTTTAAACAAACAAAAAACAATTACTGGTTTTGCCGGTGTTTCAGCTTTATTTGCTTTAGCAAACCCTCAATTTGTTGATGGCAATATTAGTATCAATTCAGGATATTTGGGTACAAGTGGAATGACCGTAGCTTTGTTTATCGGAATCTTGATTGGTTGGATATTTTCTGTTTATTTCAAACATGGACTATTCCCAAAGGATACAAAATTTCCATCAGTCGTAGTTACTTGGTTTGAATCTATTATTCCAATTTTTATTTTAGTTCTTCTATGCATTTTAGTTGGAAGCAAGATTAATTTATTCTCTGTTCTAGAAGTTGTGTTCACTCCAATCGCTAAGATAGGTAATAGTTATTTTGGCTTTGTATTACTATACATGATCATGGCTTTGTGCTACTGCATGGGTCTTTCAGCTTGGGCTATTTGGCCGATTGTTGGTACTCTTTGTTTAAGCAATATTGCATTAAACGCAGCTGCCGTTGCTGCTGGAAACAATCCTATTTATATTCTTACAGATGAAACTATTTTTATGGGATGGTGCTGCATTGGGGGTTTAGGTTGCACTTTGACTTTGAATGTTTTGATGTTAAGATCTAAATCTAAAAAAATTAGCGCTGTTGGTAAGGCTGCAATAACAGCTTCTATATTCAATATCAATGAACCAGTTATGTATGGTTTACCAGTTGTATTAAATCCTATTATGATGTTGCCATTTATGTTGGTATCATTCGTTATCCCAACTATAACCTATGTAGTTTTAAAACTTGGGCTTATTACTATTCCATCAATTCCATTGATGATGAATTATATCCCTCAACCTATTGCTACTTATATGATAAATAGCGATTTCCGTGGCATTATCTTGTGGATTATCCTATTTGTACTATCATATTTTATCTATTTACCATTCTTTAAAGTTTATGAAAAACAAGAGGTAGAAAAAGAACAAGTAGAATTCCAAAAAAAGGAGGGATAATCATGGAACAAGAAGAGCTAGCAAAAGTAGCTATGGAAGTAATCTTGCATGCTGGAAATGCAAGAAACCTTTGTAGAGATGCTGCTGTAAAAATTAGTAAGAAACAATTGAACGGTGTAAAAGAACAACTTGATGAGGCAGATAAAGAAATTGTTTTGGCACACAAAGCACAAACGGATTTGTTACATTCTGAAGCAAGAGGCCAAAAGGTTGAAATGACAGTACTTCTATCTCATGCTCAAGATACTTTGATGAACACTGAAAGCGAAAAGTTTTTAATCGACACTTTCTATAACTACGTAAAGGAGAATTAGAAGATGAACAAAACATTTAAAGAAGGTTTTTTATGGGGTGGCGCTACAGCCGCTAATCAGATTGAAGGCGGTTTTGATTTAGGAGGAAGAGGAAGGGCTAATACCGACTATCTTCGTTTTATTGAACCAGAAGATAGAAAAGCCGATGAAGCAACTTTCTCTCAAAATTATGCTTCTATTAAAGATGCGATTGCTCATGAAAACGAATATATCTTCCCAAAGAGATTTGGAAATGATTTCTATCATCGTTATAAAGAGGATATCGCCTTAATGGCTGAAATGGGATTCAATGTTTATAGAATGTCTATTTCTTGGTCAAGAATTTATCCTACAGGTTTTGAAGATGAACCAAATGAAGAAGGATTAAAATTTTATGATGATGTGTTTGATGAATGTCATAAATACGGTATTGAACCTTTGGTTACGATGTTGCACTATGATTACCCATTAGATATTTGCGAAAAATTAAATGGTTTTGAATCTAGAGAAACAATTGAATTATTTGAAAAATACGTAAGAACAATCGTTACTAGATATCATAAAAAAGTTAAATATTGGTTGACTTTTAATGAAATAAATATGACTCTTCAAAGCATTTCTACTTGTTCTGGTGCGATGCCTGATCATTCTTTGAATAATTTAACTGAGGTTCAATTAAAATTTGATACTATTCACAATATGCTATTAGCTAGTGCTAAGGCTGTAGCTATTGCAAAAGAAATTGATCCAAGTCTTAAGCTAGGAAATATGGTTTGGAAACAATTGTATTATCCAAAGACAGTTAAACCAGAAGATACATTGCAACAAAGATTTGATATGCATTTAAACTATTATTTCTTTGATATTCAATGTAAGGGTAAGGTTCCTTATTATTTGGATCGTTATTTTGAACAAATGAATATTGAAAGAAAATATAGTCAGGATGATTTAAAAGTTTTAGAAAAAGGCAAAGTTGATTTCATCTCATTTAGTTGGTACATGTCTAACATTTCAGAATATCAAGGCGAACCAATGAAGCCAACAGGTTTATTGCCTGATATGGATAGAAATAATCCTTATTTAAAAGCTACTGCTTGGGGGTGGACTGTTGACCCTGTAGGCTTAAGAATTTGTCTTAACCAATTGTATGAAAGATATGAATTACCTATTTTCATCGCAGAATTTGGAATCGGATTATATGAAAAGCCTGATGAAAATATGCATATTCATGATCAGGAAAGAATTGAATTTGTTCGTAATAATTTACTACAAGTTAAAGAAGCTATCAAAGATGGTGTTGATGTCTTTGGCGCTACTTATTGGGGTTGGATTGATTTGGTTTCATCTTCAACTTCCGAAATGACTAAACGTTATGGATTTGTATATGTGGATGCCGATGACCATGGTAATGGTACTTATAATAGATACAAGAAAGATTCATTCTATTGGTACAAGAAAGTTATCGAAAGCAACGGTGCTGATTTAGATTAATAATGTTTATAAACAAGGTATAACTTCAAAGATATACCTTGTTTTATCATTTATCTTATCAACGATTGATAAGATAAATGATAAGATAAATGTAAGGATAACTTATGTTTAAAGAGAGTGAATCAATAGAATTAAGAAGTTCAATATTTCAACTACGTGAGGGCATTATCTCATTAAGTGCTATGTTGAATAAATCAAATAAGGGTGTGGTTTATTTTGGGATAAAGGATGATGGTAAGGTAATAGGCTTAGATGTTGGTAAGAAGACCTTATCTGATGTTACTCACGAGATACAAAATAATCTAAAGCCTTTACCTAATAAGGTTAATGTTGAGTGTGAAGAAATAGAGGATAGAACGGTAATAAGGGTTAGCGTTGATGGTGATGATACTCCTTATTCTGCCTATGGCAGGTACTATATAAGAATTAATGAGGCGGTTGTTATGATGTCTAATAATCAGCTTCAGTTTTTCTTTGAGAATAAGGAAATTAATGATTCTAGGTGGGAAAATAAAGAGACTGAATATGGTGTCGATGATGTAGATGAAGACTTGTTGATTGAGTGCATAAGACTAGCTAATGAGAGTGGAAGGCTTGAGTATGTTTACAAGAATGCTGAAGATGCATTGATTAAGCTTGGTTTGTTGACTACAAATAGGAAGTTAAATAATGCGGGCTTGTATCTATTTGGTAATAATAAGCCTTTGCTTATTAAGGAAGCTAATTTTCCTACTGATAGTAGAAGTGAATTTGGTGAAATTAAAGAGTATAGAAGGAATATTATCGAGTGTATAAGAGAGACGATTTCTTATATTCAGAATCACATAACTTTTAAGTCTAATATTGTTGGCTATCAAAGAGAGGATGTTCCTGAGATTCCACTAAGGGCAATAAGAGAGATTGTGGTTAATTCTTATGCTCATTGTTCATATGGAATAGAAGGAGATTATCGTCAGTTTTCTATTTTTAAATCATATGTCAAAATCTATAATCCAGGTAGTATTATCAAGGATATTGATCCTAAAAGATTTGCCAGTGGTAATGTTGGTAGTAAGATAAGAAATGTTTTGATTGCGTCAACTTTGTTTAAATTTGGCTATATTGATTCTTTTGGCACGGGTTTTGAAAGAACCTTTAGTCTTTGTGCATCTAATGATGTTGATTATAGTTACTTTAATGATGAGTTTGGTTTTACTTTCATATTTAATAGAAAGACTATTAATATGATTAATGACAATAGACCAGAATATAGAATAAGTAACTTGGATGATATGATTATAAATTCTATTAAAAATAATAAGTATATTACGATTCCTGAATTAGCTAACATTGTGAATAAATCAGAGATAACTGTTCATAGGCATTTAGATGATTTGGGTAAGAAGGGAATTGTCTCAAGAGTTGGTTCTAGGAAGACGGGGTATTGGAAGATTAATTATGAAAAGATGCAGGGGATATAATATAAGTAATCGGAGGAACTTTATCTATGAATAAATCTATTGTTAGAAATGTTTTTATATTGTTTCTTATAGCTTTTGTTTTGGTTGCTTGTTCTAAAGAAGAGACAAATGTTGACAACAACAATCCTTCTTCAGAAGATAATGTAATCATTCAAAATGAAGATAAAGTGATTGAAGATGAAACCGATTTAAATGAAGAAGAATTAGATTTATCTAAAGCTATTATTGGTGAATGGTATGTAATAACAGGCGAATATGCTAATCAAGTTATTTCGTTTTTAGAAGATGGAACATACGTTGAAGTGGATGATTTAGTAGATAAAACTGAAACAACCAAGGGCACATATAAAATTAATGATAGAAAATTAATAATTAATTCTAAATATAGTGATGATGAAATGGATATTCAAATTTACAACAATGTGTTGTCGTTAAATTCTTTAGGTTTTTTATATTGTAAAATGGGTGAATCGTTTGATCCTAGATGCAAAGATTTCAATAGTTTAGAAGGTTATTACAAGGACGAAAATAATAACTATTATCATTTTAAAGGTGATGGTGAGCTGATTGTTAATGGTGAAACTTTATATTATTATGTTGCGAATAAAAATAGTTTTATCGCAATGGTTCCTGCCGGAGCATTTACTGGTATGCTTGAAGGGAAAATTGAACAAGATTTAGATGGCAATAATGAACTTAAAGTTAATATGCGTCAATATGATGAGCCTTATTCGATAATAGAAATGTCATTAATAAAAATAGATGAAGGAGAATATAATCGAGTTGTAGGCCAAGAAAAAGAGTTCCATGTTCTATTGGTTACAGCTGATACATTAAAAGTGAGAAAAACGCCTTCTACTGGCAGTGAGAAAATCCAATTATTTTTTAGAGGTCGTTTGATTGTTCAAGATCATCATTTTGAAATAGTAGAGGCTGAAGGATATAAATGGTATGGCATTGGAAACACCGCTTATATAGCTGATAAAGATGGTGAGTGGGTTAAGGTTTTAAAATAAATTATGAAAAGATGTAAGTGGTGTAATGAGAATAATCCTTTATATATTGAATATCATGACAATGAATGGGGAGTATTAAATATAGATGATAAGTATCTATATGAGATGTTGATTCTAGAGTCTTTTCAAGCTGGTTTATCTTGGGAGTGTGTTCTTAATAAGAGAGAAGCATTTAGAAAAGCCTATGATGATTTTGATATAGATAAGGTGATTAAGTATTCTGATGATAAGTTTAATTCTTTAGTTAATAATAAAGATATCATTAGGAATAAATTAAAGATAAAGGCAAGTATTAATAATTCAATTATTTTTAAGGATATTCAAAGAGAATATGGAAGCTTTTATAAGTATTTATGTACTTTTTGGGATGGAAATATCATTTATGAGAATGATAGGACAACTAATGAATTATCAGATTTAATATCTAAGGATTTATATAGAAGGGGTATGAGGTTTGTTGGTTCTGTGATTATTTATTCTTATTTGCAGGCCATTGGTATTATTAATTCTCATGAGGATGACTGTTTTAAAAGAAAAAATCATCACTTGCAGAAGTGTGCTGATGATTTTATATAAGTCCTTTATTTATCACACTTTTTAGAATAGAAATCTCTATAATGAAGCGTTTTAGGGTTACATATAGCCTTATCTAATAGTATTTTCACTTTTTCAAGTTTGTTATATGGCTTGTTAACCATAAAAGAGAATAGATTAAGATAATTTTGTAAATCTTTTCTATTAAATCATGAACGAGAATTAAGAAACTTCTTTAATAAGAAACATAAATTGTTTACTTCACTTAATGGATTATCTTTATCATCTAGTTTTGATAAGTATTTTGAATCATAAGATTCATCTTTTAAGTTAAGTTCTTTTATTAAAACACTATGACTATGTTCTTTATCGTGTATTAAAAGGCTTCCTGGTTCTATATGGTTGATGAATGTTTCTTTAGTTGAAGATATAGATGGCTTACCTTTTCCTTCTAACTTTAAATATTTGTTACCATGATTATCAATGCCAACACCAATTATGAATTTATTTTTAGATATACCTCTTAATTTCTTACCATCTTCGGTAAGAAATAAGTCTTTAATCATTACAGAATAAAATGTCTCATCTATTTGTAATTTGTCTTTAAGTACTATATCGTCTTGATAATCTTCTAATAGTAGGAATAGCTTATGTAACCAATAAGTAGTTGTTGATTCACTATTTCTCTTATTTAATGAAATAGCACTATTACTTTCATAGCTTATTATTTCTAGGATATACTCAATCCATTCTAAAATTGGAATTTTATGATCTTCAAATAAAGTTCCTGTTAAAATATTAAAGTTCTTTTTACAATTGTTACAGTAATACTTTTGAAGATTAGATTCATATGAACCATTCTTTTTAAAATTGGTTGATAAGCATCTTGGACACGCTACGGGTGTATAAGTGTTTAACCATATAGATTCATCAGTATCAATTACTTTTTTATGATGATGATCAAAGTATTCTAAATAATTAGAACGAATAAAAGTTTCTATAGGCTCAAGCTCTTTCTTGTTATCCCAAGGAGTGGAACGCCTAGAAGTATGATATTTATTATTTTTCATGTGGTAGTCCTTTTTGTTTAAGCAGATAACAATACAAAGGACTACCACATCACAAGTATATTGTTATCTGCTTAAACAATCTTGTATGACCTTTCGGTCATGACAATTATACTATATTAAGCATCTTTAACAGCACACTTCTGCAAGTGATGATTTAAAAGAAACAAGACACAGTGTGTCTCGAATTGACTTTTATGTAATCATGATGTTTTAAACAAAGAATAAACGCACAAGAACTTAAGTGATACGTCTGCTTATAATATTATTTGCTCAGATTAAATAAGGTGTGATGTCAAAATAACGATTTATCCACATATCCACGTTGATAATGGGAAAAATATGACAATAAAATGGGAATAAATGTTTCTATATTCAAGCTAAGATATAGGTGTGATAAACAAAGAAGTAATAAATAAAAATATAGCGAATAATAAAATCGAAGAAAAAAATGCTAAAGAAACTTACATTTCAATTAGAAAGTCAATTGTATCTGCACAACGCGATTTAAATAAAGCAGTAAACAATACTATGGTAATCACATACTGGAAAATTGGAGAACAAATTTTTAAAGCATGTGGAGAGAATGATCGCGCAGGATATGGAAAAAGATTACTTGAATATTTATCTAAACAATTAATTGTTGAATTTGGAAAGGGCTTTGACATAACCAATCTTCGTAAAATGAGGCAGTTTTATTGCACTTTTCCAATTCGAGACACAGTGTGTCTCGAATTAAGCTGGTCACATTATCGAGTTCTAATGAGAATTCGAGATAATCAAGCAAGACAATTTTATATGGAAGAATGTGCAAAAGCTGCATGGAGCGTTAGACAACTAGAACGACAAATTGATACATTGTATTATCAACGAATATTGGCAAGCCAAGACAAAGCATCGGTTGAGAAAGAAATACAAACAATGGAGTCAAAGCCTGAATATGAAAAAATAGTTAAAAATCCATATGTTATGGAGTTTCTGCAAATTGAACCTGATACACATGTGTATGAAGGCGATTTGGAACAAGCGTTGATTGATCATCTTCAACATTTTCTTTTAGAACTTGGAAGAGGATTTTCTTTTGTGGCACGTCAAAAAAGATTTACATTGGATGGACAGGACTTTTTTATCGATCTGGTATTTTACAACTATATTTTAAAATGTTTCGTTCTCATTGACTTGAAAATGGGTAAACTGACCCATCAGGATCTAGGACAAATGCAGATGTATGTGAATTAAATTTGAAAGAACTTCACAAAAAAGAATAAAAACGAAAATACAAAGCGGAAGTTATAGTAAAGGAGATTTACAATGGGGTTTTGGATTTTTATGTTGATTATGGATTTGCTTCTTCCATTTA
>OLGY01001018.1_pt1 | contig 15940 bp, 9 predicted proteins | sample 1605951 | NCBI WGS metagenome assembly OLGY01 (sample SAMN03283280) | human gut metagenome | biome: human-associated habitat; material: feces | host: Homo sapiens | place: Peru | collected 2012
TAGGCGCTGTAGAGTCTTCTTGCCCCAACCATCAGTCTCTTGGCTTTTGGTAAGCATTTCACCGATGTCCCAATTCATACGGAGCAACTCCTCGTTTGCTGCGTACATGGCTTTCTGTTGGGCAAAAGAAACACGATGCTTGATTTGTCTCAACAAAGATGGATAACCTTGGAAGTTTCCCATGCCTAATTCTTTTTGTTCAATTTCTTGTTTCATATAGAAGATTGTTAGCTTCAATCTGTAAAGAAAATGCAAACGAGCGCAAAGAAAGCTTGCTTTCAATTTGCCGAGTGCAGCTTTTCTTCTGCAAAGATACGACTTTTCCTCATAACTTCCAAGGTTTTAGGGAAAAAATACTTGAAAGGGATGAGGATAAAGAAAAAATAGGCGGCTCTCGGATTGGAGGAGAGTCGCCTATTCTATGAGTTTTTCACCAAATCAGTAAAGTTCGACCAACTTTCAACTTTGAATCCTCTTAGATCTCTGACGGATTTCTTAAACCACTCTATTTTAGAAAGCTCCATAACAGTTTTTACAAGTGCAGTCAAATCATCATTCATCGTCATGTATGTACTGCCTTGCACCCACTCGAAACCATTCTTCTTTAGAAGCTCTTTTATTTCGTAGTAAGCCTTGTTGTAAGGTTCGCCATAGTATTTCTGTAAATCAGAAATAACCATATCAAATGCTAGTGCGTACATACTGCCTCCTTCGCTGGCTCAAATAAGTCCTTATATCCAAAGAATATGTTCCCATCTGCGGTTTTTGCGGAGATGACAATTCCTACGAAAGGATTGTTCTCAACTTCAATCACTTCGCCCTGTGTCCAGTCTTTGGCATGTGTCAAGTCTGGAGATATTAATACTTTGTCGCCTGTTCTCATAATCATAAAAATATAAATGTTGTACTTATTCGGTGGCAAAGATACGACTTTTCCTCGTAACTTCCAAGGTTTTTGGGGAAAATGTAGGGAGGGTGATAAAGAAAAAAATAGGCGACTCTCCAATTCCGAGAGCCGCCTATTGAATATTATAGATTTATGATGAAGTAAATCTATTTGTAGTTTATTTACTGCTTGGTGAGAACCACCTTGTTAGCACCCTCGTGAGAGAGGTAGAGCTGAATCTTGTAAGTGCCTTCGCCAGCAGGAACGTTGAGGTCCTTACCATTATTAACTGAGATGTTATCGTAAGCTGTAGCATCGCCGTTAGCGCCACCCCAGCTTATAGCCCAATCATCATTCATGGCAAACTTGAAGCCATCCTTCAATGCGGTTGTGAGCTCCCAGCAACCTGCCTCTGCATTGTATGTCATGTGGCAGTTAGCGTCATCCTGCTTCCAACCGTTGTGGTTGCCTACTACAGTGATGGACTTAACCTGTGTCAGAGCGTATGTACCAGCTTGCAAGTCAACGTCAATCTTGTAGAAACCAGCACCTGGGTCTGGGCAGTTGCTGCCGCCATTGTCGGCAATCTTGCCTTCGCCATCGAATTCGTAGTCACCAGCCCAGTCAGCAGTTCCAGCCTGTGGCTTGAACTTGAACTCACCATTCAGGTAATAGAATCCCTGATACTTGCCGTCACCATTTCCACCATAGAGAGCATTTGTGGTCTTCCAACCAGAATCACCGCCAATCTCATAGAAGTACTCACCGAATGAGAGAGGAGTAATCTTGTAGGTGTATTCCAACATATTGATCTCAACCTTGATGTACTTGGCACCAGCACTTGCAGGAACCTTGAATGATGCATCGTTGCCAACCTTTGCACGGGTATCCAACTGCTCAGTCTCATTCAGAGCGTTATTACCGTTACCCTTTGCTGTTCCGAGAACAGAAGACCAGTCACCAGCAGCAACACCTTCGCAAGCTTTATCATCTACAATACCGAACCATGTATCGTCACCCTCCTTTGCAGGAATTGTGATTGTGAAGATAGGGTCATCATAAACATTAATGTCGCTATGGTTGAACTTCTGGGTCTTTGCTGCATCAGCAGTCCAATCCTTAGTACCACCAATGATATAGTAGTTCTGAGAGATGTTAGGAGCTACAGGTGTAGCTGTCACCTTTACAGTACCTGCATCAATCAGTGCAGCCTGTCCATCCTTTACGGCAGTTGTGTAAACATGACCGGCGAAGGTGCGAGCTACAGGAGCCTTTCCATAAACGCTTTCAATAAGAGCCTGCAGGTCTGCCTTGGTAGCTTTACCATCATTAGAAGTCTTTACTTCTGTGGCAGTTGCATTTTCTACACCCTCAGGAGTCAGTTCGATTCGGCTGTTTCCCAATTCGAAACCTTCAGGGAGAGCAGCAGAACTGATGGTATAAACATTCACGCTATCTGCAACGTTAGCCAAGTCGAATGCGTTAACGCCAGTTGCCTGGTAGCCAGGAATTGTAACGGCATCTTCCTGTGGATTAGTCTGAGGATCTGCCCAGTCTTTGAAATCTTCGCTGCAGGACCCCATGAAGAGGCCTGCAAGTGCGATAGAGATATATAATGATAACTTTTTCATTGTCTTTCGATTTTAAATCGTTATTTACTTGATTTCACCAGTTCCCTCAGCGATGTTGAGGTGAACCTGCTGACCTACAGAACCTGTAGCTCTATCCTGGTCGCCGCCTGTTGCACGATACTTGATCTTACCGTCTAATACAACGAACTCAGAATGCCACCAGTCGTGTCCAGGAATCTTAACGTACATACGTACACCCTTATCAGTACCAGCAGGAACTGAACCTACGAATGCAGGAGATACGAATTCTCCGTCCTTGGTTGTAGGTACGGTGAATGACCAGCCTTCAGATTCCTCTGCGAAGTCGTCGCTACCAGCAGCAGGACCAATGAGCCAGATTGTTGGCTTGTTGAACTGAACGTCATAGTGGATTTCACGGTTTACAACAGATGTTGTAACGATTACGAGATACCAGCCTGGATTCTTGGAAGCGATATTGCCATCCTTGTCGATGATATCGTCCTTGCAGTCGCCGGAAACTGTAATGCCAGCATAACCAACTTCGCTCTTATTCCATTCAGCTGCAGAATTTAACTTGATACCGCTATCGTCGATATAGACAAGATGCCAGAATGTATTATCTGTACCATAAACCTGAACCATGTCGAAGCTCTTTGCCCAATCCCAGTCGCAGAAGCTACCTACAGCATATACATGGCTAGGTAAGTAGACTGGTGGCAATGAGAACAAGAGGTGAATCTTGTTGAGGGAAACTGTATTGGAAAGAATCTCTGTTCCATCTACAACATTACCATTACTGGTCACAATATTTGCCTTCAGACGGAGGTAAGCTGTAACGTCCATTGGGAAATCAGCCTCTGTCTTTCCTTGCTCAACATAAAGGTTGGTCAAGGCACTTGCCAATAAAGATGCATTGACTGCAACCTTAGCGCTTGAGCTGGTTTCAGAAAGCTCTACAGCATCAGACATATCTGGCTTTGTTGCAACCTGGACAGTATACTGAACGCTTGCTGTATAGCCATAGTTAGGCTGTGAGCAGGTCAATATAATCTTAGACGAATTCGCCAGGTCGATTGGTGTATTCTCCAATACAGGAGTATTCAATTTGAACTCTGTTGGTGACTGAATAGTCGGATTAGAGTCATTGTCGTCGCTACAAGCTGTCATGAGAGTTAAACTCATGACAACGAGTAGAGCTGATTTAATTATATTTTTCATAATGAATTCCTTTTTATGTTTGCAAATTAATATCCAGGATTCTGAGTCAGATTCTTGTTAGATGTCAACTCGTTGGTTGGGATAGCAAAGATATTCAAATCTTTAGAGAAGTTGCGGCCTTCCTTGGTGCCACCCTTCCACTGCCAGTTGTAGTTGACATTGCCACCAAAACGGTTGAAACGGATCAGATCCATACGACGGCGACCCTCGAAGTAGAACTCACGGCTCCATTCATCGCAGATATCGCTCAGAGAATAACCCTTGTCTTCACGAGTAGAGGCATTTGCACGCTTGCGGATAGCATTGATTGCTTCGGTACCTTCAGCTGTAGTCTGACCACCATTGATGCGGGCATCAGCCTCTGCAAAGTTCAGGTAAGCCTCTGCTGCACGCATCAGGAAGAAGTCTGCATCTGGGAATGTAGCATCATGACCTGCGCTACCGTCTGTCTTGAAGTTGGTAAACTTAGCAACACCGAAACCGCTCTTGAAAGTAGCAACGTCATCATTATCCAATGAACGGTTTACACCGTTGAAGAGAGCACGGTCGTCACCAGCAGCTTCTGCTGTAGCGTAGCTTTCAAGATTTGGAACGTTACCGTTAGGGAAGAACTTCTTCACCAAGTCAGGACGAGCGCGGTTACCACCCCAAGCCTGGTCAGTACCATTGGTAGCTTTAGTGTTGTTTGGATTTGCGTGCATATCTTGATCGTAGGTAGAAGCCAACAGGAAGAGTGTAGTACCCCAGCTTGTGGTTGTCAAGCCATCCTGCAAGAGAGGGAAGATACCCTCGTAAGCAGCATCAGTCTCACCGTTATCGCCCATGAAGAGCATCTGGTAAGCACTCCAGCCGTTTACGCTTTTGGTGTTCAGCTTATAAGATGAATCCATCACCTTCTTGGCGTATTCCTTAGCCTTTGCCCACTGAGCTGTGCCTGTATATACTTCTGCATTGAGGTAGAGGCGGGAAAGAAGTAACCAGCATGCAGCCTTATCTACACGGCCGTAACCGGCATCTGTTGACTTCTTAGCCTTTGCTTCAGAAAGGTTTGGTTCTATTTCAAGAAGCTCCTTCTCGAGCCATTCGTAAGTCTGTGCTCTGGTATATCTTTCAGGCTTGGTCAATGGAGAAAGTGTGAATGGGATGTTGCCCCATGCATCCATCAAGCTATAGTATTCGTATGCTCTCAGGAAGCGAACCTCAGCAAGCTTGGTTGCATCCTGATCTCCTGCTTCAGCAAGATACTGGTTGCAATAAGCAATACCTGTTGTAATACGGGCATACAAACCTTGCAACATTGGGTTTGTGGCATTGTAGCTATTATAGCAGAAGCCCGCTATACCATCATCACCCCAACCGCAGATAGCTTCATCAGTTGTGAGCTCGTTTGCATTGAATGTCTGGCGTACAAAACCAGATGTACCACCATCAATACCATCAATGTCGCAGTCACCATTAGCACCACCATTACCAGCCATGGCAAAGTTAGCGTAGCACTTGTTGAAAAGACCATCGAGGTTAAGGTTTGTCTGAATGTTCGGGTTGATTGGCTCAACGTCCAAATCACCGACACATGAGGTTGCTCCCATCGAAAGCAGGAGTGCTGCTACAGGAACAATATTTTTAATATATTTTTTCATAATGAATATCCTTTCTTATTAGAAATTCAAGCTAAGACCAACTACAACAGAGAATGGACGTGGGTAGAGGTTGTTGTCATTACCATCGCCTACTTCTGGATCCAAGCCATCATAATTTGTAATTGTGAATACATTTGATGCGGAAGCGTATGCACGACCAGAGAGTCCATGCCAGCCGCTTGACTTAAACAAGTTGTTGAAGCTGTAACCCAATGTGATGTTGTCGCACTTCAGGAATGAAGCGTTCTTCACATAGTAGTCAGACAACTTAGAAGTAATCTCGTAGGTCTGCCAGTTTCTCTCAACAGTACTCTTCAAACGGTTAGAGAAGTACTTCAAAGAGTTAGAGAACCACTCACCTGTATTCATGTTACTCATGCCCTGCTCAACATTGTTGTAAACATAGTTGCCGAGGCTTGCACGCAAAGAGAAACCGAAGTCCCAGTTCTTGTATTCCAGGCGAGAAGAGAAGCCCATAGTTACAGGAGCTGCTGGGCTCTTGTAGAGATACTTATCGCTTTCATTGATCTTACCATCACCGTTACGGTCAACTACGCAGTTCTCAATTGGCTTGCCGTTCTTGTCGTAAACCTGCTGGTATACATAGTATGAGTTCATAGCATAACCCACCTGGTTAGCCTGCAGATAAGCACCAGAACCATCACCTACCTTGATGCCTGTATTAACAACAGGAGCACCATTCTCAGATACACCATTCAAGTCGGTAATCTCATTCTTGTTGTAAGTGAAGTTGTATGTCATGGTCCAGAACCAGTCCTTGGTCTGGATAGCACGCCAGGTAATAGCTGCTTCAACACCGGTATTCTTCAAGGAACCGATGTTCTGCCATGCCTGGTTCTTGTAACCTGCCATAGAAGGAAGTGGAGCATAGTTCAACAAGTCGGTAGTCTTTCTGTAGTACCAATCTACGCTACCAGACAATCTCTGATCCATGATGCCCCAGTCCAAACCTACGTTGTAGGTAGAGGTTGTTTCCCACTTCAAGTCAGGACGGTAGTTGTTTGGTCTATAAAGTTCACCAGTGCCAGTAACTGGATAGAAACCGTTTGTACCAGTGCTGATAGAATAAGAAGGAATCCACTCATAGTCACCGATAGAACCAGCCTGCTGACCTGTCTTACCATAACCCAGACGGAGTTTCAAGTCAGACAACCAGTTAGCGTTCTTCAGGAATGCCTCTTCGTTAGCCTTCCATGCAAAGGCGAATGATGGGAACCATGCCCAGTGCTCCTTGAAACGTGAAGAACCATCATCTCGGACGGTTGCTGTCAGGAAGTAACGGTCGAGCAAGGTGTAGTTGGCACGTCCGAAGAAAGATACCAGATAGCTTTCGCTCTTCTCGCTATATGGAGTATGAGGACGCTCTGTATTTCTAAGGCTTGCATCGTTATTTGTATCTGGATAATAACCTACATAGTCATTGTTCTTGCTGCGCCAGAAGTGCTGCCACTCATAACCAGCCATGATGTCGAAATGATGAATCTTATTGAAATCCTTGTAGTACTGAGCGTAAGTACTCAAAGAGAGGTTGCGCTTCAGGATTTCCTCACCGCCGTAGCTGCCATAGTACAATGCGTTTGTGCAAGATGGAGCAAATGACTGGCTCTGGCGACCCTTTGAAATATCTGCACCCAAGGTAGCATGCAATCTCAAGTCCTCGAAACCGTGTACCTTATAGTCGATGTCTGCACTACCGATGAATGAACGGCTGTGAGCAATCTGACTGCCCTGATCCAGCAAAGACAGAGGGTTAGGCATCTGTGTGGTGCTGTCATAAGTGAAAGGCCATGTATTGTCACCAAATTCTGCTTTCTTTGACCACTGGAAATAGCAACCATAGTTGTAGAGAGTCTCTTTCATATAGCTGCCCAACTGATTCTTGTGGTATTGAGATGTAAACTTGTATGGATCCTGAGTAGGGTCCATTCTTACAGCTGATGATACTACAGAACCATCAGTATATAAGGTTCTTGCATACATACCCTTGGCATTCAGGTTCAATGTCAAGTGATCCTGGAAGAATGATGGGTTCAAGTTCAAAGATGCTGTAGCACGCTTGAAGTCTGATGTCTTTATGATACCCTGCTGGTCTGTATAACCTACAGAAACACGGTATGGGAGAGACTTAGCTGCGCCAGAAACTGTAATGTTGTGGTCGTGGCTGATAGCTGTACGGTAAATCAGGTCCTGCCAGTTGGTGTTGGCTGTACCCAGTGCGCTATAAGCTTCACTGTCTTTGCCATACAGTCTTTCCACATTTGCACGGAACTCGTCAGCGCTAAGAACATCAACCGTGTTCTTCTTCTCGCTGATGGTTACGCTACCAGAGTAAGAAACGGTAGGCTTCTGACCCTTGCGACCCTTCTTGGTTGTAATGATGATGACACCGTTAGAACCACGGGAACCGTAGATAGCAGTTGCAGAAGCATCCTTCAAGACACTGAAAGACTCAATATCCTGTGGGTTAACTACAGAGAGGAGGTTAGAAAGGCCCTTTACACCATCGTTGTCCATAGCCAGACCATCGATAACGATCAATGGGTCGTTAGAAGCGTTCAAAGAAGAACCACCACGTACACGGATCTTGGCACCACCACCAGGAGTACCGTCGTTGCTGGTAATGTTTACACCGGCAACCTTACCAGTAAGCATATCCTGTGCATTGACAACCACACCCTTGTTCTTAGAGTCTGGCTTGATAGCAGTTACAGAACCTGTCAAGTCTGACTTCTTGGCTACACCATAACCGATGACAACGACTTCGTTCAAAGTCTTAGAGTCATCCTGCAAGGTGATGTTCATGTTGTTGGCAGCCTTCACTGTCTGTGGAGTCAATCCCAGATAGGTGAAAGTAATGTTAGTACCTGGAGCTGCGTCGATAGAGAAGTTACCATCCATGTCAGTAATGCCGACAGCCTTACCGTTTACTGTAATGGTAGCACCCATGACAGGCTCACCGGAAGCATCCTTCACATGTCCCTTAATCGCATTACCTTGCGCAAAGGAACTCACCGTCAGGAGCAGACCACCTGCGAGGGTCAATGCTCTGAGAGGCAATTTAAATTTTACCTGCTTCATCATTTTGTCTGATTTTTAAGTTTATATTTATATATTGTTTATTCTTGATGAATATTCTTCTTTTTTATGAATATCACGTTTTTAGTCTCTGGCCTTGTTTTATAATAAAATAGGTCGAGGAGTTGCGTTGCTTATTCTTTCTGGGTGCAAAATTAAGGTCTTTTTCGATACAATGTACTATTTTTTAGTTAATTCCGTTATTTCTTATGCGCAATCGTTTGCATTCGTTTTGCTTGATTTATATCAATGGAAATGAAGCAACTTAGCGGATATTTGTCTAATTTTGCAGCGTGAGGAAAGATATCATGAATGAGAATAATATTATAACAATGAAAGATATAGCTCGCGACCTGGGTGTTAGTATCGCCACGGTGAGCAGAGCTTTGAAGGACAGCCCTAGAATCAGTGCTGCCCAGAAGGAGCGTATACAGGCGTATGCGCGGGAACATAATTTCTATCCCAACGTCATCGGAGAGGCTTTGCGGCATAGTAAGGTGCAGCCGATGAAGGTGATAGGAGTTATCATTCCGGAGTTGGTACATTATTATTTCATGTCCGTTCTTTCGGGTATAGAGGAGGAAGCGAGAGCCAGAGGCTATCGTGTGATGGTGGCGCAGAGCAAGGAAAGATATGACCGAGAAGTTGCCATCTGCGACGACTTCTATAAGAATAAGGTGTGCGGCATCATCGTTTCGCAGGCAAAGGATACCAAGCAGTATGCTCACTTCGAGAAGTTGATGAACAATGGCGTGCCGCTGGTCTTCTATGATAGAATATGTACGGGCGTCAACTGCTCCAGAGTGGTGGTTGATGACTACATGGGTGCCTTCACCGCCGTGACCCATCTCATTGATACGGGCTGCAAGAAGATTGCCTTCTATGGTTCGCCGATGAACATGGAGATTTCCAAGAACCGATATAATGGTTATCATGATGCCCTCTTGAAGCATGGATTGACGGAAAATCCAAATTGGGTGAAGATTTGCGACAACCGTGCGCAGGCAGAGGCTATCACACCGGAAATCCTAGAGCAGGATGATATTCCTGATGCTTTCTTTGCCATCAATGATGATACGGCAATCGGTATTCTCTATACCGCTAAGCGTATGGGATTCAGTGTACCGGATGATATCAGCATCTGCGGCTTTACCAATGGTGACCGTGCCAAGGCGAGTGATCCGATGCTTACCACTGTGGAACAGAGAGGTGTGGCAGTAGGCGAGGAAGCGGCAAATATCCTTATCGGGCAGGTGGAAGGCTCCATCCCGAAAGATGATGTAGAGAAAAGGGTTGTGAGAACCCGACTCGTGGTAAGAGGAACTACCCGATGACTTTGAACTTTGAGCTTTGAACATTGAACTTTATAAACAGCTCTAATAACCTAATGTCCTTTGTGAATTTCAATGTTCAAAATCAAAGTAAGAGTAATCATAAAGTTCAAAATTCAATGTTCAAAATTCAAAGTATAACAATATGACACAAAAACCTGATTTAAGTTTCTGGAAGCTCTGGAATTTGAGCTTCGGATTCTTCGGGGTACAGATTGCCTACGCCCTTCAGAGCGCTAATATCTCCCGAATCTTTGCAACGTTGGGTGCTGATCCACACAACTTGAGTTATTTTTGGATTCTCCCTCCATTGATGGGAATCCTTGTACAGCCTATCGTAGGAACACTGAGCGATAAGACCTGGTGCCGATTCGGTCGCCGTATTCCTTATCTCTTCTTGGGTGCTACCATCGCCGTCCTTGTGATGTGCCTGCTGCCGAATGCCGGTTCGCTAGGCTTGACCGTGAGCGGAGCGATGCTCTTCGGACTGATTGCCCTGATGTTTCTGGATACGAGCATCAACATGGCGATGCAGCCATTCAAGATGCTGGTGGGCGATATGGTGAACGAGAAGCAGAAGGCAAAGGCTTACTCTATCCAGAGTTTCCTCTGTAATGCCGGCTCTGTGGCTGGATATATCTTCCCATTCCTCTTTACCTTCCTGGGAATCAAGAATGTAGCTGAGCAGGGCGTAGTACCGGATTCTGTTATCTGGTCATTCTATGTGGGTGCTGCCATCCTCATTCTCTGCGTCATCTATACCACGATGAAGGTGAAGGAGTGGAATCCTCAGCAGTATGCGGAGTATAATGGCTTAACTGGCGAGGTGGAAAAGGAAGAAGAGGGTAAGGCTGACTGGATTACGCTTTTGAAGAATGCTCCATCTACTTTCTGGAAGGTGGGATTGGTTCAGTTCTTCTGCTGGGCTGGTTTCCTTTATCTCTGGAACTATTCTACCGGTGCCATTGCCGAGACAGTTTGGAATACTACCGATCCAAAATCGGCTGAGTTCCAGGAGGCTGGTAACTGGGTAGGTATTCTCTTCGCTGTTCAGGCAGTAGGTAGTGTGCTTTGGGCAGTGGTTCTTCCTCAGTTCAAGAATACCAAGATGGCATACGCAGTCAGCTTGATTATCGGTGGTGTGGGCTTTGCTCTCATTCCATTCCTTCACGACCAGTACCTGCAGTTTATCCCGTTCCTGATGATTGGCGCCGGTTGGGCAGCCATGTTGGCAATGCCTTTCACCTTCGTTACCAATGCCTTGCAGGGCTATGGTCACATGGGCGCTTATCTGGGCTTGTTCAATGGAACCATCTGTATTCCTCAGATTGTAGCAGCCATCTGTGGTGGCGTCATTCTGAGTCTGGTAGGTTCTCATCAGAGCAATATGATGATTGTGGCTGGTATTTTGCTTATCTGTGGCGCTTTATCGGTTAGCATCATCAAGGACCATCAGAAAGAGAATGTAAAAGAGTTAAATAAATAGGTGTAAAACTGAAATGAATGCAAACGTTTGCATTCGTTTTTGGTTCGTTTGTGCAAATGAAAGAATAGATATAACGGATATTTTTCTTAATTTCGCACCGTAAATAGTAACAAAATAACCTTTTTGAGTCTTATGATTATACATTTTCATATTTCGTATAAGACAATGTTCGGCGAGCAGATTGTCGTCAACATTCAGAAAGATAATGAGGAACTGAAGTTTCCTCTGACCACGCTTGATGGTGAGCGCTGGTCATATGATTGGTGTATGGAACCTTCTCAGAAGGCTTACACCTATTATTATAGTGTAGTACGTGAGGGCGTTGTTCTGAAGACTGAATGGCTTCTGGTGAAGCATCGTCTGGATATGACTGCTCAAAAGGCAGCAGAATATACGCTCTACGATCACTGGAAGGTGATACCAGAGGATTCCTACTTGTATAGTAGCGCCTTTACTGACTGCATCAACCACCAGACTCCTCAGGAGATGAAGCCATGCAACTATGCTAAGACAGTCCGTATCATCGTTCGCGCTCCTCAGTTGCGTGATGGTGAGAGTCTTGGATTGTTGGGTGCTGATGAGGCTTTGGGTGACTGGAACCTGCAGAAAGTGGTGCCAATGACTCAGCATACCTATAATGAGTGGGCGGTAGATTTGGATGCTACCAAGTTGCAGGGTTCTCATTTGGAACTGAAGTTTGTGGCTGTTGATAAGAAGAAGTCACAGGTCCTTTGGGAGTCAGGAATGAACCGTACCATCGACCTGCCGGAGATGAAGGCAGGAGATGTCGTAGTCTATGATTTAGACCAGGCATTCTTTGCTCTCTACAATCGCAAGCTGGCAGGAACCTTGGTTCCGGTATTCTCCTTGCGAAGCAAGAAGAGTGCTGGTATAGGCGACTTTGGCGATTTGGTGGGCATGATAGATCTTATAGCAAAGACCGGACAGAAGGTTTTGCAGCTCTTGCCTATCAATGATACTACCATTACCCATACATGGACAGACAGCTATCCATACAGTTGCATCAGCGTCTTTGCCATCCATCCTCAGTATGCTAATCTTCATGCACTTCCAGAGTTGAAGGATGCCAAGGCTCGTGCTGAGGCAGAGAAGAAACGTGAACAGCTGAACAGTTTGTCTCAGATAGATTATGAACAGGTAAATGATTTCAAGATCAATTACTTGCACCAGATATTCGAACAGGAAGGTAAAAAGATAATGGATACGGCCGAGTTCATGGCTTTCTTCAAGGAAAATGAACAGTGGTTGGTTCCTTATGCTCAGTATTCATACTTGCGTGACAAGAATGGTATTGCTGATTTCTCTCAGTGGCCAGACCACAATGTATGGGATGAGGCTGAGCGTAAGGACTTGACCAATCCGAAAACCGGGGCATACAAGAACGTGGCGTTCTTCTACTTCGTGCAGTTCGTTCTGAATCAGCAGATGCAGGAGGCGCACGAACATGCCAAGGCAAAGGGTGTTGTCTTGAAGGGTGATATTCCTATCGGTGTGCATCGTCACAGTTGTGATGTCTGGATGGAGCCTAAGTACTTCAACCTGAACGGTCAGGCAGGTGCTCCACCAGATGACTTCTCTGTGAACGGTCAGAACTGGGGATTCCCTACTTACAACTGGGATGAGATGTTGAAGGACGGTTGCCAGTGGTGGACCCGCAGATTCCAGAATATGTCTAAGTACTTTGATGCTTACCGCATCGACCACGTGCTGGGCTTCTTCCGCATCTGGGAAATTCCGGTAGATAGCGTACATGGTTTGCTCGGACAGTTTGCTCCAGCCATCGGTATGACCCGTGAGGAGATTCAGAGCTATGGCTTGAACTTCCAGGAGGACCGCTTCACCCGTCCGTTCATCACCGACTGGGTGTTGGACCGCATGTTCCATGAGCGTGCTGACGAGGTGAAGGAGAAGTATCTCGACCGCCTCGACGATGAGCGTTATCAGATGAAGCCTGAGGTAGATACCCAGCGCAAGGTAGAAGCTCTCTTCGCTGATGTGACAGATGAGAAGGAAATCTGGTTGCGTGACGGCTTGTATGCCTTGATCAGCGATGTTCTCTTCGTTCGTGACCGCAAGAATCCGGAACTTTTCCATCCACGTATCTCTGCACAGCTCGACTTCATCTACGAGTCGCTCTATGATAGTGATAAGGTTGTGTTCAACCGTCTTTACAATGACTACTTCTACCGTCGCCACAACCAGTTCTGGTATGGCGAGGCAATGAAGAAGTTGCCTAAGTTGATTCAGGCTACCCGCATGCTGGTTTGTGCCGAAGACCTCGGTATGGTACCAGATTGCGTGCCATGGGTGATGAACGAGTTGAAGATATTGAGTCTGGAGCTCCAGAGCATGCCAAAGGACCCAACGGTTAAGTTTGGTCATCTGAGCCGCAACCCATACCGCTCTGTCTGCACTATCTCAAGTCATGATATGCCAACCTTGCGTATGTGGTGGGACGAGAACATCTCCCGTACCCAGGAGTATTACAACACGATGCTCTATCGTGAAGGACCAGCTCCTCATCCGCTCTCAGGTTGGTTGGCAAGAGATATCATCGCCCGCCACTTGACATCTCCATCCATGCTCTGCGTATTGAGCGTTCAGGATTGGCTCGCCATCGATGAGAGACTCCGTCTGCCGGATGCCGATGCCGAGCGCATCAACATTCCTGCCAATCCAAAGCACTACTGGCGCTATCGCATGCACCTCAGTCTGGAAGAATTGGCTGCCAGCAAGGAGTTTATGGAGAACATCACCGAGCTGATAGCTCAAGGTGGAAGAATCTAAGGTTTTGTAAAAACAATAGCAAAAGCGAATGCAAAAGCAATAGAGGATGCAATTGCGTGCAAACGTTTGCACCCTGATATACAGAAAAATACCCTCCCAATTTGTGGAGGGTATTTTTGTTTTTTGTATCTTTGCACTGTCTTAAGAATAAACTGATTATGATGAAGACGAACTAACAAGAATTCAAAAAACAAGAATAAGCAATAACTGAACAATATGAAGAAACTGAATGTATTAGTGATGGGCCTCTTGCTCCCTATGTTGGCAGCAGCCCAGACCGTTAAGTCGCCTAACGGCAACGTCTCAGTAACTTTCTCTTTGACAGAAAAGGGACAGCCTACCTACGAGATGAGCTATAAGGGAAAGACTGTATGTAAACCATCTCACCTCGGACTGGAGTTGGCGAAGGATAAGCATGCTTCTAAGGGTATGGAGGAAACCAGTCTGATGGATGGTTTTACAGAAACAGGCAGCAAGACATCGACCTTCGATGAAACCTGGAAGCCAGTATGGGGCGAAACCGCTACCATCCGTAACAACTACAACGAGATGGAGGTAAACCTGAACCAGGCTTCATCCAAGCGTAACATCACCATCCGTTTCCGTGTATATGATTACGGTATGGGTTTGCGCTATGAGTTCCCTCAGCAGGAAAGTCTTAACTATTTCGTGATTCAGGAGGAGCATACCCAGTTTGCCATGGCAGGCGATCATACCGCTTACTGGATTCCTGGCGATTACGACACTCAGGAGTATGAATATCAGATTACTCCATTGACCGGTATTCGTCCAATTATTGCGAAGAACCGCGAAGCTTACAAGAGCAATTCTTCTACCACCGTCTTCTCGGATACCGGTGTTCAGACCTCTCTCCAGATGAAGACCAAGGATGGTCTCTATATCAATATCCATGAGGCTGCCTGCTTGGATTATCCAACCATGCACCTCAACCTGGATGAAAAGACATTGACCTTTGAGTCTTGGCTGACTCCTGATGCCGTAGGCAGAAAGGGATTCATCCAGACTCCGTTCAATACACCTTGGCGTACCGTCCTCGTTAGTGATGATGCCCGTGATATGCTTTCATGCAAGTTGACATTGAACCTCAACGAGCCTTGCAAGATTGAGGATACTTCATGGATTCATCCAACCAAGTACTGCGGTGTATGGTGGAACATGATTGTAGGCACCAAGACCTGGAGCTATACCAACGACCTGCCATCTGTTCGTCTCGGTGTAACCGATTACAGCAAGTGCAAGCCTAACGGTACTCATGGTGCAACCAACGAGGAAGTAAAGCGCTATATCGACTTTGCAGCCAAGAACGGTTTGCAGGAGGTGCTGGTAGAAGGCTGGAACGAAGGTTGGGAAGACTGGTTCGGTCATCAGAAGCTCGATGTCTTCGATTTCGTGACTCCATATCCTGATTTCGATATCAAGATGCTCAATGAATACGCTCATTCTAAGGGCGTGAAGCTGATGATGCACCACGAGACATCTTCTTCTGCACTCAATTATGAGCGCCATCTGGAGGATGCCTTCAACCTGATGAACAAATACGGTTATGATGCCGTGAAGACCGGTTATGTCGGCGATATCATCCCAAGAGGTGAGTATCACTACAGTCAGTTGATGAACAATCACTACCAGCGTGTCATCGAGACTGCAGCCAAGCATCATATCATGGTGAATGCTCATGAGGCAACCCGTCCTACTGGTATCTGCCGCACCTGGCCTAACCTGGTTGGTAACGAGAGTGCACGTGGTACAGAGTACGAAGCATTTGGCGGTTCTGTATCTTATCATACCGTGATGTTGCCATTCACCCGTCTGCAGGGTGGTCCGATGGATTATACCCCTGGTATCTTCGAGACCAAGCTTTC
>OLGY01001019.1_pt1 | contig 15896 bp, 10 predicted proteins | sample 1605951 | NCBI WGS metagenome assembly OLGY01 (sample SAMN03283280) | human gut metagenome | biome: human-associated habitat; material: feces | host: Homo sapiens | place: Peru | collected 2012
ATAGCAAACGGTTCAAATCGTAGGAGGCTACGGCATTCTTGCCGTAGCCATTGCGAATATTTGTATTTCAAATGCTAATGGCTACGGCAAGAATGCCGTAGCCTCCTACAGTTAGCTTTTCATGCAATATTTTAGTTCTGACACATCCTCCTCAACTGAGAAAACTCTCAACAACCCCACGTTATCAAGCAAACGTAAATTGAATATTAACCCAAAACAAACAGGTATGAAAAAGATCTTTACATCAGCAGCCATCGCACTTGCGATGCTTTTCACGGCAAACACAGCAAATGCTGGTATCAACTTCGGTGTTAAGGGCGGTCTGAACGTAACAAGCATGAGCATCAGCTCAAAGGTGCTCGACTCCAACAACCGTGCAGGCTTCTTCATCGGTCCGACTGTGAAGTTCACACTTCCGCTCGTAGGTCTTGGCATCGACGCTTCGGCTCTCTACGACCAGCGTGAGGCAGAACTCGCAGTAGATGTTGACGAAAACCAGTACGTACTGCCCACAAAGCAGACTCTGAAGACACAGGCTATCAATATTCCTATCAACGTGCGCTACAGCATCGGCTTGGGTAGTGTTGCCAACGTGCTCTTCTTCGCCGGTCCGCAGTTCGGCTTCCACGTAGGCAATAAGAACAAGGATCTTGGTGCAGGCAGCGAGTGGAAGCTCAAGAGTTCGCAGTTCAGCGTAAACGTTGGTGCTGGTTTCACCGTTCTGAAGCACCTCCAGCTCACAGCCAACTACAACATCGCTTGCGGAAAGACGGGCGATGTAACATTAAGCAAAACAGCAAGTAACGTATTGGGAGCTCCGTTCGAGAAGAGCGGTCGTACCAATGCTTGGCAGATAGCCCTTGCATACTACTTCTAATGCACTACGTAGACGTAATACTCCCTCTACCTTTAGAAGGAACATTCACATACTCCGTACCTGAGCCTATGGAGACTCAGGTGCGGATGGGTGTGCGTGTACTTGTGCCCTTAGGCAGGTCGAAGACATACACGGCGATGGCGGTGCGGTTGCACAGCGAGAAGCCGGAGTTCGAGACACGCCCAATCATCCAAGTCATAGACGCAGAGCCGGTGCTCATCGAGCAGCAGCTACGCCTATGGCAGTGGATTTCTACCTACTACATGTCGCCCATTGGCGACGTATTCAAAGCCGCGCTTCCTGCCGGATTGAAAGCCGAAGAGAATTATCGCCCGAAGACGGTGCGCTGCGTCACGCTGCCCGCCAACCTACGTTCGGAGCAATCGCTCCACATGGCACTCACCATCCTGAAGCGTGCACTCAAACAATATCAGACATTCAGCACCTACCTCCAGCTGTCGCATTGGAGCGAGATTGACGGCGAGACACCGCCTGCGCATATCGCCGAGATAGCCTGCGACGAACTGCAGAACGCTGCCAACGCATCAGATGCGGTGCTGCGCCAGCTCATACAGCGCAACTTCCTCGAACTTTACCATCGCGAAGTGGGTCGTCTGAACACCACAGGCGAGTATCATCCCGAACGCATACAACCCCTCAGCCCTGCGCAACAAGCGGCAGAGGACAGCATACAGAAACAATTCAACGAGAAGAACGTAGTGTTGCTGCACGGCGTAACGTCGAGCGGCAAGACCGAGATATACATCCACCTTATAAAGAAGGCAATAGACGAAGGCAAGCAGGTGCTCTACCTACTACCCGAGATTGCGCTGACGGTGCAGATGACACGCCGCCTGCAGAACGTGTTCGGCTCACGCTTAGGCATATACCACTCAAAGTATAGCGATGCCGAGCGCGTAGAGATATGGAAGAAACAGCTCTCCAACGAGCCTTACGACGTTATCCTCGGCGCACGCTCCGCTGTCTTCCTACCTTTCACGCGTCTCGGATTCGTCATCGTCGACGAGGAGCACGAGACATCGTTCAAGCAGCAAGACCCTGCTCCACGCTATCACGCACGCTCTACAGCCATCATGCTCGCCCGGATGTACGAAGGGGCGAAGGTGCTGTTAGGCACGGCGACACCCTCCATGGAGAGCTACCACAACGCCTGCACGGGCAAGTACGGCTACGTGCAGCTCACCACACGCTACAAGGATGTAGCGATGCCCGAGATACGCGTTGTAGATACCAAAGACCTGTACCACCGCAAGATGATGCGTGGGGCGTTCTCGCCCGACCTACTCGAAGCGATGCGCACGGCTTTGCGCAACAAGAAGCAGGTGCTACTGTTCCAGAACCGCCGCGGCTTTGCGCCTATGGTTGAGTGCAAGGTGTGCGGATGGGTACCCAAGTGCAAGAACTGCGACGTGTCGCTCACCTATCATCGCTCGATGAACCTTCTCACCTGCCACTACTGCGGCTACACCTACCCCGTTCCGAAACAGTGCCCCAACTGCGAGAGCACCGAACTGCTCGGTCGCGGCTACGGCACGGAGAAGATTGAGGACCGCGTGCGCGAGCTGTTCCCCGAAGCACGCATCGCACGCATGGACCTCGACACCACACGCTCGGCAGGTGCCTACGGACGCATCATCGACGACTTCTCCTGTGGCAGAACCGACATACTCATCGGCACGCAGATGATAACCAAGGGGCTCGACTTCTCGGGTGTCACAGTCGTGGGTATTCTGAATGCCGACACCATGCTCAACTATCCCGATTTCCGTGCCTACGAGCAGGCGTTCCAGATGCTCTCGCAGGTGAGCGGCAGAGCTGGCAGGCGCGACGAGCGCGGACTCGTCATACTGCAGACCAAGAGTGCCGACCTGCCCGTGATACAGCAGGTCGTTGCGGGCGACTTCCAGACGTTCGCCCGCGACTTGCTTGAGGAGCGCAGCATGTTCCGCTATCCGCCGTTCTACCACCTCGTCTATGTCTATCTGCGCCACCGCAACGAGCAGCTCGTAGACAGTGCCGCCATCGAGATGGCTTCGCGTCTCAGACAGGCATTCGCCGACCGCGTGTTAGGTCCCGACAAACCGGCTGTGGCACGTGTAAAGACCGAGTCGATACGCAAGATTGTCATCAAGCTCGAGCAGGGCATCAACCTGCCGCTCGCACGCCAGTGCATGGCGGAAGCACGCACCCAACTGCTGCAAGACAAACGCTACGCAGCCATGACCGTATTTTTCGACGTCGACCCAAGCTGATTGCCATTTATTTCGCTAACTCGTTTTTTTATAGTAACTTTGCAACCTGTACTATGTACCAATATTAATAATGACCAACAAGATACTTATAACAGGAGCCAGTGGCTTCATAGGCAGTTTTATCGTTGAGGAAGCCCTCAACAGAGATATGGAGGTGTGGGCAGCAGTGAGGAAAACCACATCACGCAGATATCTTCAGGACAAACGCATACATTTCATTGAGCTCGACTTCAGTTCAAAGGAGCAGTTGAAGGCGCAACTCGGTGAGCACGAATTCGACTACATCGTGCACGCTGCCGGCGTGACGAAATGTCTCGACAAAGCCGACTTCCGCCGCATGAACACCGAGGGCACAAAGAACTTCGTCGACGCGCTCATCGAGCTGAAGATGCCGCTGAAGCGCTTCGTGTTCCTCAGCTCGCTCAGCGTGTTCGGTGCTATACATGAGGAGCAACCCTACCAGGACATCAGCGAGCACGATACGCCGCGCCCAAATACGGCGTACGGCAAGAGCAAGCTCGATGCCGAGAAGTACCTCGACAGCATTGGCAACGACTTCCCCTACATCATACTGCGCCCTACGGGAGTGTACGGTCCGCGCGAGACCGACTACTTCCTCATGGCTGAGAGCATAAAGAAGCACGTCGACTTCGCCGTGGGCTTCAAGCGTCAGGACATCACTTTCGTGTACGTGCTTGACGTGGTGCAGGCTGTGTTCCTCGCTCTCGACCGCGGCATGAGCGGTAGGAAGTACTTCCTCTCCGACGGTGAGGTGTACAGTTCTACCGAGTTCAGCGACCTGCTGAAGAAAGAGATGGGCGTGAAGTGGATGCTGCGCATCGTGGCACCAGTGTGGGTGCTGCGCATCGTGGCGTTCCTCGGCGAGAAGATGAGCCACATCACCAAGAAACCGTCGGCTCTGAACAACGACAAGTATAACATTCTGAAACAACGCAACTGGCGTTGCGACATCGAGCCAGCTTGCGACGAGCTTGGCTATCATCCGCACTACAAACTCGCCGACGGCGTGAAGCTCGCCGTAGCATGGTATAAAAAGAACGGCTGGCTATAGGCTATATAAAAACAATGAAATTCTTTACACAACTTTTCTCTATAGACAAATCGCCCAAGCGCGGACTGTTAGCACTGGAGTGGCTCGTGATGGCATACACGGTGTTCACACTGCTCGTGGCTCTCTTCACCTACACCAACCTGCAGAATCCCGACGCAATGATATGGGGTCGTGTGCGTGTGGTGGCAATGACGGTGGCGCTGTGGTTGGCTTACCGACTCGTGCCCTGCCGTCTGACGCTATTAGCGCGTGTGGTGGCGCAGATGTCGCTATTAGCGTGGTGGTACCCCGACACGTATGAGCTGAACCGCATGTTCCCCAACCTCGACCACGTGTTCTGCCGCGCAGAGCAGTCGATGTTTGGCTTCCAACCGTCGCTCTCGTTCGCCTCCACCTTCTCGTGGGCACCCATCAGCGAGCTGATGAGCATGGGCTACGCTGCCTACTATCCGATGATTGGTTTGATGGTGTTCTTCTACTTCTTCGCACGCTACAACGAGTTTCAGCGAGCTTCGTTCATTCTGCTCGCCTCGTTCTTCATCTACTACATCGTGTTCATCTTCGTGCCCGTTGCCGGACCCACGTTCTACTTCAAGGCGGTGGGTATAGAGAATATCACGAACGGCATTTTCCCTGCCATCGGCACCTACTTCAACACTCACCAGGAGTGTCTGCCCACTCCGGGCTACGTGGACGGTTTCTTCTACGACCTCGTGGAGCAGGCTAAGGCTGCGGGCGAACGCCCCACAGCAGCCTTCCCGTCGTCGCACGTAGGCGTATCGACGGTGTGCATGTGGCTCGCATATCACGCACGCAACCGCCGTCTGCTCTACTTCATGACACCGTTCTACGTGTTCCTGTGTCTTGCCACGGTGTACATCCAGGCACACTACGCCATTGATGCCATCGCCGGACTCGTCAGCGGCACTCTGCTCTACTTCATACTGCTATTCGCAACGAAGGGGATAAGATGTTGAAGTGGTGAGATGGTGAGATGGTGAAAAGATGTTGTTGTGGTGAGGTGGTGAGGTGTTGATATCATCCGCATCGGTCGATGCAGACATCCGCATCGGTCGGCGCAGACATCCGCATCGGTCGACACAGACATCCGCATCGGTCGGCGCAGACATCTGCGTCGGTCGATGCGGATCATTTTATATCTACATTGGATGCGTGAAAACGAAACGCGCACCATCGGTGTAGTCGGTATCAACCCATATCTTGCCGCCCAACTCTTCCACTATCGACTTGCATATAGGCAGTCCGAGTCCGGTTCCCTGCCTGAACGCATCCAGCTTCTTGAAGCGTTCAAACACCTCTTCAGCCTTCTCCACCGGTATTCCGCAACCCGTATCGCTAACGCTTATCTTTATAATGCGCTGCTCTGGATACTGATCCAGACGGATTGTGATTTTTCCGCTATCCGTACATTTCTTTGCATTGTTCAGCAGATTGGTAAGCACCTGTAGCAAACGCTCCCTGTCGGTGGCAATCATCAGGTGTTCTACCCTTGTTTCCACTATGATGTCCACCCCTGGTTTCTTGTTGACAAGAGCACTCTGTGCGGCTGTGTTTATGAGCGATACAACGTCGTACTCACCCATACTGAAGCGCATCTTGCCGGCATCAATCTTCGATATGTCGAGCACATCGTTGATGAGCTTCAGCAGCAGTTCGCCGTTTATCATTATCAGTTCGCCATACTGTTGCTTCTCCTCCGCCGTCAGTTCTATCTGGTCGTTGGTGAGTATCTGCGAGAAGCCCATCACAGCGTTTAGCGGTGTGCGTATCTCGTGGCTCATATTGGCTATGAAATGCGACTTCATAAGGTTAGCTTGCTCGGCGTTACGCTTCGCTACGAGCAATTCCTCGCCCTTATGCAGCAATTCCAGACGCAACTTTTTACCCCTCTTAAGCAGATAGAGCGACACGATAAGTGCCGACAACAGCACGATAAAGAGCAAGAAGACGATGAGGATAGTTTTGAAATACTCCTTGAAGATGCTTACGGGTTTGTTCACCATCTCGTATTTCACGTTGATATCGTCGAGCGATAAGTGCAGGTCCTGTATGCGATTGAAGTCGAAGATGTACTTACAGTCAGCCAGTGCTACGGGCTTCTTCTTGCCTGTCTTCAGGAACGCCACCACATCGTCGGCAAGCGTGCCGCCCATGATGTGGTAGCACGGCGAATAGCCGCCCACGGGCCAGTGGCCGATACCCACATCGGACATGGAGAATGTGGGCAGTTCCGGATTGTTCTTGCAGAAGGTGTATGTAGTATTGCGCACTACGTAGCGGTTAGCATTGTCTACGCGCCATGTACCTATCAGCATTGCCTGTGTGTGCGGAAGGTTGGAAATAGCCTCATCGGCATCAACAAACGTCATCGTTCTGCCGTCGATATACCTCACCACAAAGCGGCGGTCGGTCTTCGCGTACTGCTTGAAGAGAGCGCGCATGGTGACACCACCCAGTGTGTTATCGGACATAAAGGTGAGCGTGTCGCACTTAGGATAGAAGTGCTTTATGAGGTCGAAGTTCTTCTTCACATCATAATGATACACCTCACCGCCCACGATATTGAAATGCTTGAAGTCGGTGGTAACGTCATACGCCACGGGGTCCCAATCCTTAAGATTGACGGAGTCTTGCTGCGGCATCTTCACGATTGCCGAGCTTCGCATACCCACCACCACCGGTGTCTGCCTCAGTTTCTCATCGTCGTCGAAGGAGAAGTAAGCCGACGACACCTCCATGCCAAGCAGCACGATGCAGGCAGGCCTGTTGCCACAGCTATAATACTTATTGAGCACCCTCTTCAAACGAGTTCTCCACCACTTGCCATCGGGCAGGTTATGGGCATTGATATCCTCCACCGCAACGGGGTTGGGCAGTCCGCTCTTGGTGTATTGCTCATAGAATGCGCTTATGTTGTCGCTGATGCTCTTCACATCGGGATTGTACGACGACACGACAACTACGGGTGCCACATTCTTATGTGACACCTGCATCTTGCCTTCGTGTGCCCGTAGCGACAAGTTCAGCAATACAGACAAAAGCAGCAGAAAGCCTGTTCGCATAGTTAATGTTTTCATTTAGTTGACCGGTTTCAGCGATCCTTCAACGTATGTGAACTCGCCCTTACCCGTCACAAGATACTGTATTGTGTAGGGCACCAGTTTATTGCCCTCCATGTGTGCCACGAAATTAACGGTGTACGTAACGTTCATTCCCTCCACCGGTTCTGCGTTCTCGAAGCCCTCGCTGAGCGACACGGCGAACGTGGTGATGAGGTTGCGCTGCATGGTGGCTACCACCTCCTCGTCGGTCATACCCCCGTAGACGCTCGGGGTGTTGCTCTTAGCATCAGCCGCCACCCACTCCACACGGTTGTTGTAGTAGCTGCAACCGCTGAAATACTCGGTGTCGGCAAAGCTGTTGAGATAGCCGCCAGGGTTGAACTGGTCGAAGCCGTTCGGCTCGTCGTAGTTTATATTCACCCATATTGTGATGCGGTTATAGAACGACTTGCTCGCAGCGTTGCCCTTCTCGTTAGGCAGAGTCAGCACCACGCTCGGGTTATACTTCCACTCGCCGGCAATCTTCTCGAACGGATTGGTTACGTTCTTCGGTTCGCTCTGCTCGGGCACATTGCCCGCAATTCCGAGCGGAGCAAGCAAGCGGTAGGTGACCTTCACCGACGAGCCGTTGTCCGCCGTGGGATACTTCTGCTTAAGCCATACGGGTATGCACCGTGCGGCATAGCTTCCGCTCATAAAGTACTTGTTCGCCTTAAGGTTGTCATCTTTTACGAGCATTGCTATCGTTATGTAATCGGCATCCGTCAGCTCCACGTCCACCTTCTTCACATCAGTAGGCTTGTATGTATTCTTGTCGAAACCGTCAAGATTTTCGTTGAAGTCGCCGCAAGACACAAGTAGTGCTACGACAGCGAATAATAAATAATGTGTAAGTTTCATTTTCTTATTCTTATCTTACTCTTAAAAGGCTATTTTCAACTTCACTGAGAATGTACGTCCGAAGGCGTAGAACACGCGGTAGGCATCCTTCCAGCCGTTGTTTGTACCATCGTAGAAGGCATCCTGAATGTACTCGTAGTTGAGCACATTCTTCACCACGCCGAATATTGAAGCACGGCACGAGCCGATATTGAAGTCGTAGCGCGCGTTGAGGTCGAGCTGTCCGGCAGCAGGCACACGCCAAGGCTCTTTGAGCGTGAGTTCGCCGCCACCGCCATACGTAGGCAGCGAATAGTCGGCGTAGAGGCGTGCATAGTAGGTGTAGTCGGCACCGATGCACAGCATCTTCAGCAGCTTCACGTCGCCACCGATGGCAGCCGTGGTCTGTGCCGATCCGCCTACGTGTATGCCGTCCTGGTTGAGCGTGAACTTCAGATGGTCGGGGGCACCCACCCCACTTGCCACCGCACCAGTGGTGATATTGGCAAGCGGCTGCGTTGCCGAGTTGTAGAAGTAAGCCGTGGCGTTGTTGTCCCAACGCCAGTTGCCGAGCGAGAGCATACCCTTGAGCGTCACGTAAGGCGTGGGGCGTGCTACCACGTCGAGCTCCACACCCATGTGTTTGGCGTTGACACCGGTCATACTCATGGTGTACAGCTCCGTGTTGTTGTTCATGTAGCCCGACTTGGAGGTTGTCTTGTCCATCCACTTCGTGAAGTAGGCGTTGAGAGCCACATAGAGCCATTTATAGCGCAAACCGTAACCCAGCTCGAAGGAGAATGCTTTCTCGTTGACTGCGTCCTTGTTTATCTCGTTGCTCGACTGCGACATGAGGAACACACCGCCACTGAAGAACGGTGCGCGACTGATGTATCCAACATTAGCGAAGACATTGTTGTAGCGGTCGATGTTGTAGTTCAGTCCGCCCTTGATGCTGCCCGAAGCGAAGCTCTTCGTGTCCGACTTGGCGTGAGCCGCATCGTAGTAGAAGCGGTCGTAGCGCCAGTAGCGCGATGTTGCCAACGTACCCGATACGAATGCCGTGATGCGGTCTTTGGAGTATTCCAACTGCGAGAACACACCGTGCTGCACGATATGGCTATCGTAGTCGCGACACACCACATAGCCAATGCTCAGTTTCTCGTACTGCCAGTTGGGGTCGAGTGCAGCTGCATTGTTGGCAGGATTCACGCTGCTACGGTAGCGCAGGTCGGTGTAATAGGCACCGTTGTAGAGGTCGGAAATCTTCGCCGTATGCGTGCCCTTGTACGAACGCATGTCGAAGCCGGCGTAGAAGTCGAGCCCCTTTGCGAGCTGACGGGTGTACGTGGAGAGCAGTCCGTACCAGATATGGTCGTTGAAGTTCTGCGTCATCACCATCTTCGAGCCGGCATCGCTCTGCTCGTTCAGCTCCTGCACCTGGTCATAGGCGAAGGTGCCGTCGGCGTGGCGGAAGTCGTAGCGCAGCTTGCCGTTGGCAGCTCCGTACCAGCTGTTGGCGTATGCGGAGTTGATACCCTGACCCGAGCTGCCGTAACCGTGTCCGATGGACATATAGAGAGCCGTGTTCAGCGACGACTTATCGTCGATAAGCCAGATATGATTAAGTGAGAATTGCGGTTTATGATAGAAGTTGAAAGCCGACGACTTACGCTCGCCGTTCTTTCCGAAACCGTATGTGGGGTTATAGCGATAGACACTCTTGCCGCCCATGAATCGCTTCACGTCCTGCCAACCCTCAACGCTGAGACCGTCGTACTGGTTGCGCTGGTAGTGCGACTGCGGTGAGCCGAAGCCCGTGAGTGCTATCTGATGATGCCGACCGAGGCGCTTGCTCACAGCGAAGAAGTAGTCGTAGTCAGAAAAGTCGGTGCCCTGGATGTAGCCGTCGCCCCATTTCTTGCCAAACAGCATAGAGAAGTTCCAACCCGACTTGGTAAGACCGGTGGAGAAAGAAGCCGACACATGGTTGAAGCCGTCGTTGCCTACACTGTACGTGGCATAACCTCCGCGCTTGCTGTCAGTGGTCTTGGTCACGATGTTCACCGTGCCACCAATCGACGGCACCGACACCTTGCTGGCACCCAGTCCGCGCTGCGTCTGCATATAGCGCACCATCTCGCCCAGTCCGCCCCAGTTGCTCCAGTAGAGTCCGCCGTGCTCCATATCGTTGACGGGCACGCCGTTCACCATCACTGCCACGTTAGAGCTTTGGAAACCACGCATGTTCAACTTCGAGTCGCCGTATGCGCCACTGTTCTTCGTGGCATACACACCCGGAGTCTGGTTGAGCATTTCGGGCAGTTCGTTGTTGCCAAGCTTGTTCTCCACTTCCCTACGGTCTACATCGCTCATTGCGATAGGAGTCTTACGCGCAACGCCACGCGAAGCGGTCACGGTGATGTTCTTCAACATCACACTCATCTCATTATCAGCAACGGCAGTACTGTCGCTCGACACCTTTGCTTTGGGTTGACGTTTGCCATATGCTTGTATATTATTTGATAAAAAAGCAGCAATAAGCAATGGCAAAATAATTGTTCGATTCTTCAAAATTCGTACGAGTTAAAATGTTTTGCAAAATTAACACTTAATAAATACATAGCAAAACAATATCGGTTATTTTTAATAAAGAATTTGAGAGGGCGTGCACTCTATGTTTATAGAATGCACGCCCTCTCAAACGAGCAGCACCTAAAAGGCTATGTTAAGCAATCCTAACTGGTTGAGGAATATCGCCATAATGCATACCGGACAGAAGTAGCGCACGAGCAGAAGGTAGACACCGAAGAGGGTGCCACTCAGCGTGCCCCAGTTAGTGAACTCGTCCTTTATCAGCTTGCGCGGCACCACCCAGCCCATGAATATGCAAGTGAGAATGCCACCGAAAGGCAGCAGGAGCTGTCCGGTCACGAAGTCGAACCAGTCGAAAAGCGTCTTTCCGAACATGCTGAGCCACGCTCTGTCGCCAAGCGAGAGCGAGCAGAATGCACCAATCACCGAGCACACAACCGTCACGAGGCGTGCCGCATTCTTGCGGTCGAGGCGTGTCTCCTCGCAGAGGAACGCAGTGCTCACCTCGTGCAGCGAGATGAGTGATGTGATGGCAGCAAGCGAGAGCAGCATATAGAACATGACGGCGACGACCGTGCCAAGCAGCGGCACACCGGCAAAAGCCTGCTGAAACACGTTGGGCAGGGTGATGAAGATGAGCGACGGACCGCTATCGGGGCTTACGCCAACGCTGAACGCTGCGGGGAAAATCATCAAACCGGCAAGAATGGCTATGATGGTGTCGATGACAGCTATGTTAACAGCCGACTTCAGAAGATTGGTTTCGCGAGAGAAGTAGCTGGCAAACGTGCAAATGCAGCCCATGCTAAGTCCTAACGAATAGAACGCCTGACCCATGGCAGCAAGAAAGACGCTGCCAGTAACCTTCGAGAAGTCGGGCTTGAAGAGAAACTCTATGCCTGCGACTCCGCCTGGAAGCAGACACGAGCAGACCACTACCACCAGCAATAGCAGGAAGAGTGTGGGCATAAGTGCCTTCGAAGCTTTCTCTATACCGCCACGCACACCACGCACTATGATGACATGGGTGAGCAGGAACACTACTACTGTCCAAAACACGGGCCTCAGGGGCGATGCGGAGAAGTCGGCAAAGTAAGAGGCTATGTATTGCGGGTCGCCACGAAGCTCGCCTACGCCCGAGGCAAAGATGTACTGCAAGCACCAGCCCGACACTACGGCATAGTAGCCGGTAATGAGGAAACCGGTGATCACGCCCATTAGTCCGACGATGTGCCACGCCTTATGCGTGTCCATACGCGAATAGGCACGTGCGGTGTTCGCGGCTCCGTGTCTGCCGATGATGAACTCGCTCATCATGCAGGGTATGCCGAGAAGCATTATACACATTATGTATATCAGGATGAAGGCTGCACCGCCATTCTCTCCAACCATGTACGGGAAGCGCCATACGTTGCCTAATCCTACTGCCGAACCTGCTGTTGCAAGCACCATGCCCAACTTACTTCCAAAATTAACTCTCTCTTGTGTCATCCTTTATGTGTTTTAATGAAATAAAAAGCGACACCAAACAACTTGCTATGTCTATGTCACAAATTGTTTGGTGTCGCTTTGTTATGTTGTTATAGTCGTAAAATATACGTCAATGAATTGGTTTCTGCCGGCTTAAGAGTAGCGCAAGATCTGTCCCGGACGCAGACGCATCGTCTTAGAGATGTGGTTGAGCTTGCAAATCTTATCCACTGTCACGCCACGCTTTCTTGCGATGCTCGATAGAGTCTCGCCCTTCTTCACCTTGTGGTAAGAAACCTGGTCGTTCAGACCTGATGTGGTGCGTTTGTTTGTAGCGAAGTCGTTTGCAGAACCGCTGCTTGCGAATGTAGAAGAGTCCTGCTTACCGCGCAGACGTGTAGCGTTCACCGACTCGTTGTCGTATGTCTGTTTGTTGAATGCGTAGTAGTCGCCCGTTACGTCCTGCGCACGGAAGTCGAACATAAGTGCCGGGTTGAGTGCTACACCACAGAGGCGTGTCTCGAAGTGGAGGTGCGAACCAGTGCTTCGTCCGGTGTTACCACCGAGTCCGATCACTTCGCCCGAGCGTACTTCCTGGTTTTCCTCTACGAGCTGCTTAGAGAGGTGACCGTATATTGTCTCCAGACCGTTGTTATGGCGTATCACGATATACTTGCCGTAGCCGCCACGTTCGTAGCGCACGATGCGCACCTTACCAGAGAAGGCTGCGCGTATGGTGTCGCCGATGTACACCTTGATGTCGAGACCTTTGTGCTGGCGTCCCCAACGTGAGCCGAAGTTGCTGGTGATGACGCGGCTTGTGGTAGGCATCGTGAAGTGACGAAGGTCGATATTGAATGTTTCGGGCAACTCGGTAGCGCGGTGTGCGTACTTGTTGTCCCAGTTTGCATAAAGGTCTGCTGCGGGCGATTCGAGTTCTTCGCGCAGGGTGATGTTGCGAAGCATAATTGTGTCGACGGCTGCCATCTTACGGTCTACCGGTGCCTGGCGTGCAAGAAGGTCTTGTGCGTTGGCGGTTGTAGAAGTAACGGCGAGCAACATCGATATTGCAAATGTCTTAATGATTTTCTTCAAATTCATTCTTCAGGCAGTTTTTTTTTAAATAGAATGAGTATATCATTCCTTCAAAAAGATGGTCATCGAATTGTAGTATATTCGATATCAGTAGTAGTTAATTTGCAATGTTGGCATAGCATTTTGAACATTGCGTTGCAAAAGTACGAAAAAATATTGAATAAAATTGCAAAACGCGCTCTGTGTTAACAGTTTTTGAACGAAGTTTAACATTTTATTTGCTGCCCATAAAGCAGCAAACAAGCTGACAGGCACGCCGTTTTATCAGCCTGTCTATCAGCTTGTCGTTACGAAATCGCTGCCCAATTGACGTTCGTATCGCGCAGTTCGCGCAGTCGTCGCCACAGCATTGCATACTCTGGCGAGGTGCATGTGGGGTCGGCGTCGATAATCTTCTGCGCCTCCTCGCGGGCTATCGCCATTATCTGTCCGTCGCGCGCTATGTCGGCTATCTTCAGGTCGAAGGCGATGCCGCTCTGCTGCGTGCCTTCGAGGTCGCCTGGTCCGCGCAGCTTGAGGTCTGCCTCAGCGATGCGGAAGCCGTCGTTGGTCTCGCACATGATGTCGATGCGCTTGCTGGTCTCGGCGGAGAGTTTGTATGTGGTGACGAGGATGCAGTAGCTCTGGTCGGCACCGCGTCCTACGCGTCCGCGCAACTGGTGAAGCTGCGAGAGTCCGAAGCGCTGCGAGTCGAGTATCACCATCACGGAGGCGTTGGGCACGTTCACGCCCACCTCGATAACGGTTGTTGCGACGAGTATCTGTGTCTCGCCCGAAACGAACTTCTGCATCTCGGCATCTTTCTCCTTCGACTTCATCTTGCCGTGCACCTTGCTTATCTTGAATTCGGGGAAGATGTCGCACAGTGCGGCGTAGCCCTCTTCGAGGTTCTTGAGGTCGCTCTTCTCGCTCTCGGTGATGAGCGGATAGACGATGTACACCTGCCGCCCGAGGCGTATCTGCTGGCGTATGCCGGCGTAGAGCGATGTCATCTGGCTGTCGTACTTGTGTATGGTCTGCACGGGTTTTCTGCCGGGTGGGAGCTCGTCGATGATGCTCACGTCGAGGTCGCCGTAGATGGTCATGGCGAGCGTGCGCGGGATTGGTGTTGCGGTCATCACGAGTATGTGTGGCGGGTTCTCGCCCTTAGCCCACAGGCGTGCACGCTGAGCCACGCCGAAACGGTGCTGCTCGTCGATAACCGCCACGCCGAGCCGCTGAAAGCGCACGGGATCTTCGAGCACGGCGTGTGTGCCGACGAGTATCTTCACCTCACCGGCGATGAGTGCGTCGAGCACTTCCTGTCTGCGCTTGCCCTTCACCTGTCCCGTCAGCAGTTCGACGCGTATGTCGAGACCGTGTAGAAACTCCTGTATCGTAGCGAAGTGCTGCTCGGCGAGTATCTCCGTAGGCGCCATGATGCACGCCTGATAGCCGTTGCCGAGCGCGATGAGCATGGTCATGAGTGCCACGAGGGTCTTTCCGCTGCCCACGTCGCCCTGCAGCAAACGGTTCATCTGACGGCCCGAGCGCATGTCGTCGCGTATCTCGTGCACGACGCGCTTCTGCGCACCGGTCAGCTCGAACCTGAGGTTCTCGGAGTAGAAGCGGTGGAAGTCGTCGCCCACCTGCGAGAAGACGTAGCCGCGGTACTTGCGACGATGGTCGGAGGCGTAGCGCAGTATGTTGAGCTGCACGTAGAAGAGCTCCTCGAACTTCAGTCGCTCGCGCGCCTTCTGCATCTCTATGGCGTTCTTCGGATAGTGGACGCAGCGCAGGGCAGTGTCGCGCGAGACGAGGTGGCGTGCGTTCACGATGAAGTCTGGCAGCGTCTCGGGTATCGGCTCAGCTATCTTCTGCAGCATCGCCTTCACCATCTTCTCCACAGCGCGCGACGATATGTTGCGCTTCTTCATCTGCTCGGTGGTGACGTAGTAGGGCTGCATACCCATCTCGGAGAGTTGCAACTCCGACGCGCGCTCTATCTCGGGATGCGAGAACTGGAAGCGTCCGCCGTAGACAGTAGGTCTGCCGAACACGATATAGTCCTCGCCCACCTTATACGTCTTGTATATGTACTGTGCGCCGGAGAACCACACGAGGTCGACCACTCCCCTACCGTCGGAGAAGTGTGCCACGACGCGCTTCTTGCGTGCCGACATCTCGAACTCCTCAAACGAGAGTATCTTGCCGCGTATCTGCACGAACGGCATGTCGCTCTGCAGTTCGTGTATGGCATAGATGCGGCTCCTATCCACATATTTATATGGATAGTACTCCAGCAGGTCGCCCCAGGTACGCACGCCCAACTCCTTGTTGAGCACGTCCTTCTTATTGGGGCCGACTCCCGGCAGATACATTATGTCCTGTGAGAGGATGTTCAAAACTCGTACATCATTCCTTTCTTCAACTCGGCTACGACACTCGCGCCCTTGAACTCCTCGAGCAGGCGGTAGGCGTAGGCGAACGATGCGCCTGGACCCTTGCCCGTGATGATGTTGCCGTCGGCGGTGCAAGGCTCGGCGGTGTATGTGGCACCCTCAAGCTCTGTC
>OLGY01001021.1_pt1 | contig 15884 bp, 14 predicted proteins | sample 1605951 | NCBI WGS metagenome assembly OLGY01 (sample SAMN03283280) | human gut metagenome | biome: human-associated habitat; material: feces | host: Homo sapiens | place: Peru | collected 2012
CACAGCGCGTTAGAGCGGCGGGGCAGAGGAAGGCTGCTCGCGGCCCCTTGCACAGGGGCTTTGCGGGGGCATTCTGCATGATGTTCCGGACTTTCTCAGGCCGCCGGCTCAGACGGCAGTCCTGAGTGCAGCAGGCTTCTATGATCTTTGCGCAGAAAAGCTCCGGCCGCTCCGGATGCCGACCGGCGAAGAGACCGGAGCGGGACAGCCGATCTATGGCAGGCTGGCATGGGGCGGAATGGCTGTTTCCATCCCGGCGGTGCGGCATCGAAGGCAGGATAATACAAAAAAGAGATAGGCACCCCCTTTCGGGAATGCCCATCTCTTTTTTACAGGGGCTGTTTGCAGCAGCCCTTTTTGACGAAGTAAGAGAGTTTCTTGGAAAGACTAGGGGAAGGATCAGCCCATGACCAGGTTTGCCACGCCGACGGTGAGGAAGGGCACATAGGTGACCAGGAACAGAACGCCGAAGTTGATGATCAGCAGCGGAACCAGAGCCTTCACGCTGTCAGACAGGGTGCACTTGCCGTAGCGGGAGCCGATGTTGGTAGCAGCGAACAGGCAGACACCGACGGGAGGAGTGCACAGGCCCAGAACCAGGTTCATGACCACGATGATACCGAACTGGATGGGATCAACGCCCACGGCGGTAGCCACAGCCAGCAGGGTGGGGAACAGGATCAGGATGGCGGCGATGGTCTCCATGAACATGCCGACGAAAATCAGGAAGAGGTTGATGAGCAGCAGGATCAGGTACTTGTTGGAGGTCAGGCGCAGCATTGCGTCAGCGATCATGCTGGGGATGTGCTCCTTGGTCAGAATGAAAGCAAACACGTTTGCAAAGGCCACCAGAGCCATGATAGCGGAAGCGGAGGAAACCGTATCCCTCAGGCAGGAGTACATCTCCTTGGGGCCCATCTTGCGGTAGATGAACACCGACACGAACAGGCCGTAGACCACGCAGATGATGGAAGCCTCGGTGGGGGTGACGATGCCGCCCATGATGCCGAACAGGATGATGCCCACCATGATCAGCGCCCAGATGGCCTCTTTCGTTGCATGCAGGACGTGAGCCAGGCTTGCGTGCTTATCGCGCTTGGGGTAGTGGCGCTTGACCGACAGGATGTAGCAGGTAGTGCACATGCCGAGGCCCAGCAGCAGGCCGGGGACGATGCCGGCCATGAACATCTTGGAGACGGACAGGCCGGTCATGGTGGCAGCCATGATCATGGGAACAGACGGGGGAATGATGGGGCCAAGGCAGGAGGAAGCGGCAGTGATGGCGACCGAGAAGGGCACGTCATAGCCCTGATTGACCATCATGGGGATCTCAACGCCGCCCAGAGCGACGGTGTCGGACAGAGCCGTGCCGGAGATGCCGGCAAAGACCATGGAGGCCAGAACGTTTGCATAAGCCAGACCGCCGGTGATGTGGCCGACCAGTGCGTCTGCAAAGTCCAGCAGCTTCTCAGAAATGCCGCCCTGATTCATCAGGTTGCCGGCAAAGGTGAAGCCGGGGATGCACAGCAGGGTGAAGGAGTCCAGACCCTTGAAGAAATACTGTGCAAAGTTGATCATCTGGATGTGAGCACCCAGCATGTAGGCCACGGATGCGAGGCCCAGACTGAACGCCACGGGCACGCCGATGGCCAGCGCGACGAGGAAAACGATAAACAGAACTGCAACCATTGCTTAGTCCTCCTTTTCAGCGGTATCGTTCCAGCTCAGCGCAGTGCGGACGATGTCCAGCAGGTAGCTGACAGGCAGGATGATGAAGGTGAGGAACTGGGAGAAGTAGATATACTTCATGGGGATGTTGGTAGCGGTGGAGTTCATCGCAAAGGTGGGGAAGCAGTACTTCGGCTCGGCCATCACCAGAATGATCAGGCACATGGCCAGAATGGCGAACTCGATGACAAGGTTCAGAACCTTCAGCGCCTTGGGGTTCTTCTTTTTCAGAAAGTCGCCCATGAACTCGACGTTGACGAACTCATGCTTCAAAGCAGCCAGACCAACGCCGAAGGCCACCATGTAGATGAAGGAATAACGGGCCAGCTCCTCGGTCCAGGAGGGGGCATTGGGCAGGAAGTTGCGGCTGATGACCTGCACCAGAACGCAGAAGCAGAAACCGATGTAGAAAACGGAGCTCAGCGCATACAGCACTTCCATGTAGCCCTTGATGAACTTATTCAGGCTTTTTTTCATAAAAGACACGACCTCTCTTTCCTTGAGGGTGGTATGGACGATAAAGAAGGGGCAGGCTGCAAGTTTTATCAGCCTGCCCCGTTGGAACAACTTAACTTATATCGTCAGTCGATCAGGCCAGAGCTTCGATAGCATCGTAGATCTTCTTCTGGCTGTCGGTCAGGATGGGCAGCACGCCGCTGACCATTGCATCAGCGAACTCCTGAGTGTTGACCTCGATGAACTCCATGCCCTGCTCCTGCAGCTGGTTGTAGTACTTTTCCTCGTTGTCCAGGAACAGCTCGTGCTCGTATGCCTGACACTCGGCACCGGCCTGATCCACAACGGCCTTCTGGCTGTCGGACAGACGATTGTACTGAGCCAGACCCATTGCGATGTAGACCCATGCACGCAGGTGAGCGGTCAGGATCAGGTAGGGGCAGACCTCGTAGAAGCTCTGGGTCTCGATCATGGCCAGCGGGTTCTCCTGTGCCTCGATGGTGCCCTGCTGCAGAGAGGTAAAGACCTCAGACAGTGCCATGGGGGTGGGCTTTGCGCCCAGAGCCTGGAAAGCGGCCACGGTCATAGCGGACTGGGGGGTGCGGATGACCAGATTGTTGCAGTCGGCAACGCTGGTGATCTTCTTGGTGGAGGTGATGTAGCGGGGACCACGGGTGAAGTAGCCCAGGCACTTCATGCCGCAGGCCTCCATCAGGCCCTCGAACTCCTGACCGACTTCACCGGTCAGGACCTTCTCCATCTGCTCATCGCTCTGGATCAGGTACGGCATGCCGATCATGCCCAGATCAGGCTGGTAGGTCTGCATGGACTCACCGGTGAAGGTGATGTCCACCGTGCCGCTGTCGGACAGGATACCCTGGATCATATCCACCTCGGGGCCCAGCTGGCTGTTGGGGAACACATCCACTTCGATGGTGCCGTTGGAGTTGGCCTCGCAGTACTCCTTGAACTTCAGAGCGCCCTGATGCCAAGAGTCGCTCTCGTCATTGATGTGGCCGATGTTGATCACGACCTTATCGCCGGTGACCTCGCCGCCTGCAGCGGAGCCTGCGGTGGAGGTGGAAGCGGCAGTGCTGGAGGAGCTGCCGCCGCAGGCTGCCAGACCCATGGCCAGTGCAGAGACACCTGCTGCCTTCATGAAGTTGCGACGAGTGATCTTGTGGATACGCATAAGAAAATCTCTCCTTTTCATTTGTTTTCATGCCCGCGATCAGGGTGGAACGCCGCTGCGCCGGTTCGTGCAGCCGTGCGCCGCGTTCCGTCTGCGGCATGTTTCCCTTGACGATATACTAACATATCAGCTTGACAGGAACAATACAAAACGGCGCTTCTTATCTGAATCTTTACCGCCTGTACTTAAAAGGAAAGCTGTGCTTTATGTTGTATACTAGCCTGAAAAAATGGAGAAATGGAGCATAAAAATCAGAAAAAACAAAAACAGACAGCCCGGTACAGGAGGACCGTACCGGGCTGTCTGTTTAAAAATCGCAGAGAATGCATCTGCAGCGTTCCGCTGTGCCGGAAGGCTGCTGGTAACATTTCAGACGCGGATCATTTCTTTTTCTTCTTGTTTTTTTCGGACTTGTATACCGTTACAAGGTTCTTCAGCTTCACGCCGGTCTCGTGGGTATCCTCCACCGGGCCGGAATGGAAGCGCTCCTGCTCCAGATAGGCGATCATGCCGTCACGGTCAAAGCACTTCTGGGCAGAAACGCCGGTCAGCCGGGCTTCCTTGCTGGTGAACACGGCGATCACCTCCACCGGGATGCCGCTCAGCCCGGCCCTGTCCATGGCGCGGCGCAGCAGCACCTGCTGCTTTTCGCTGGTGGTGACCGGGTTCGGGATGCGGTTGTCCGTGTGGTTGATGTGCTGACGCCACTGGTCGTTCGGCTGGTCGCCGGGACGGATCTCGCCGGCAAAGCCGAAGCAGTTCAGGCCCACCACGCCGCCCGGGGTGACCACCAGCGCCAGTGTGGTGGTCAGCTGGCCGCCTTCCTGAATGGTGCCGGGGTACACCAGCGTATAGTGCTGGCGCTTGGTGAAGGTGATGAGCTGCGAGACGATCGCGGTCAGCTCGCCCTGCATACTGTTGTTCACATGCCGTTCCGGCTTTTTTTCCGGCTCGACCTCAAGCCCCAGCGGGCCGCGCTTTTTTTTGCGGTGCAGCGGGGCCATCAGGGCCTGAGTGAAGCTTTTGGTGCCGTTGCGCGCAGCCACCATGGGCAGGATCAGCAGAAGGATCAGGGCCAGAACGACCACAACAAGAATATTCCATGCGTCCAAAACAGTACTCTCCTTATAACTTCGATGTAGTGGGGAGCCGTTTACTCCATCGTGACAACGACCTTCATGTAGTTGCCGGGGTTCTTCTCGATGTCGATGATGGTCTCAGGCACCTCTTCCAGCTTGACGGTCTTGGTGAGCAGCTTGAGCATATCCACCTTCTTGGTGGCGATCAGCTCCAGAGCCTCGGGGAACTCACCGGCGCTGGTACGGGCACCGCGCAGATCGATCTCCTTGCGGGTGATGGTGTCGGTGGGCAGGCTGGTCTCCTTCTTGGGCCAGCCGGTGAAGGTGATGCGGCCTGCATGGCTCACGAGGTCCAGCGTGCTGCGGATGGCAGGGTTTGCGCCGGAGCACTCCATGACCTGCTGTGCGCCCTCGCCGCCGGTGATCTCGTGGACGCGGGCATTGGCATCCTCCTTGCCGGAGTTGATGGTGTACTCCACGCCCAGAGACTTTGCAAAGTCCAGACGCTCCTGCACCAGATCCAGCAGGATGGCGTGTGCGCCGTAGGCCTGTGCCACCATGGCAGCAGCCAGACCGATGGGGCCTGCGCCGATGATGGCGCAGTATTCGCCTGCCTTCAGGCCGCCGCGGTGGATGCCGTGCAGGCTGATGGTCAGGGGCTCGGCCATGGCGGCCTGCACCCAGCTCATGCCATCGGGGATCTTGACGAGCATATCAGCCGGGTGGCAGAAGTACTCGGCCATGCCGCCTTCAACGTGCACACCCAGAACGTGCAGATCGTCGCAGCAGTTGGTGCGGCCGATGGAGCAGGGATAGCAGTGGCCGCAGTACAGGTACGGGTCCACGACCACGCGGTCGCCCACCTTGATGCCGTTCTTGTTGTTCTCCGGGATGGAGACGACCACACCGGCCAGCTCGTGGCCGATGACGCGGGGGTAGCTCACCAGACCATTGGTGCCGCGGAACGCGCCGATGTCGCTGCCGCAGATACCGGCTGCCATGATCTTGATAAGGGCCTCACCGGGCTTGGGTTCCGGCATGGGGATCTTGACGCAGGAGACCTGCCAGGGTTCTGCAAAGCGGATCGCATTGATTTCAGACATGTGATTGACCTCCTATAGCCAACTGATATGTTACTTTGTGAACATATTATAACGCCTTTGGAGGGGAAATGCAACTTGTTTTATAGTTTTTTATCCGCAATTTCAGGATTTTAGTTGCTTTTTAGCAAAAAGACTTTTGACAAGTGATATGTTATGCCTTATAATAGAGGTAATAAATCTTAGAAGCAACAAACCTTGACCCAGCGCTTTCCTGCCGGAAAGCATAATATTGTAAGGGGAAATTACCAATGAAAGATGACAAGTCTCGTGTCCTGCCGCTGCTGATGGACCCCCGCCAGCCGGACGAGAACAACCGGGCCTACGCCTACCGCATCCTGCGCAAGAATATCATGAACATCCAGCTGCAGCCCGGCTGCCAGCTGAGCGAGGCAGAGCTGAGCGAGCATCTGGTCATGAGCCGCACGCCCATCCACGAAGCACTGATGATGCTCAAGGGTGAATGGCTGGTGGATGTGCTGCCCCAGCGCGGCAGTATCGTATCCAAGATCTCGATCCAGTACATCAACGAGGGCTATGCCATGCGCAAGATGCTGGAACCGGCTTTGCTGCGCAGCCTGTCCGGCCACCTGAATCAGGCACAGCTCAGCGAGCTGCACAGTCTGCTGGAACAGCAGGATGGCTCCGCCTGCATCAGCCACGATGTGCTGGGCGATTACTTTATCACGCTGGACAACGAGTTCCATAAGCGCCTGTATACCTATGCCGGTTATGACCGCATCTGGCAGGCCATGCACAACGTTACCACCCACATGGACCGTGTGCGCTATCTGGACACCGCCCTGTGCCAGATGGATATGGAGACCTTCCGCGTGGAGCATGAGCAGCTGTACAAATATCTGATGGTGGGCCTGCCCAAGGATGTGGATGTGGACGCATTCTTCGAGCATCATCTGGGCGCCTACCGGGAACACTTCCAGAGCCTGCTGGACCGCTTCCCGGATTTCTTCATCTGAGAAGCTGTTTTCGTGAGCAGGGCCGCTTCCGTGAATGGAAGGATGCGGAGGCCCTGCCTGCATCCGGGAGCCCCTTTTCCCCGGCATTTCAAGCGGTTCCCGCCGAATTTCCAGAAGCTCTGTCGTTTTTGCCAAAGGACAGAGCTTCTTTTTGTTTATATTTTTTGCGGAAAGTGCTTGACAGAAGTCACAGGATGTTATATATTTGAAACGATGAAACATATAACACAACGCCGGTTTCCCATACCAGAAAAAGGAGAAAGGTGGATACCATGAAAAAACAATACGATGTGGTCATCATCGGTGCGGGCGTCGTGGGCAGTGCCATTGCGCGCGAGCTGTCCCGCTACAAGCTGAGCATTGCAGTGCTGGAGAAGAATCTGGACGTCTGCAACGAGACCAGCGGCCGCAACTCTGCGGTGGTGCACGGCGGCTTTGCCAACCCCATTGGCAGCCTGAAAGCGAAGTGCTGTGTGGAAGGCAACAAGATCATGGGCCAGCTGGCCGAAGAGCTGAACTTTCCGTTCAAGCGCTGCGGCAAGGTGCTGGTGGGCAACACCCCCGAGGACATGGAGCAGCTGGAGCGCACCATGAAACAGGGTGCCGTCAACGGCAGCACCGGCCTTGAGATGATCGATGAGAAAAAGCTGCATGAGCTGGTGCCCGCTGTGGTGGGCAGGTTTGCCATGTGGTCCAAGGACAGCGGCATCATGGACCCGTTCCTGTACACGGTGGCGCTGGCCGAGAACGCCCACGCCAACGGCGCAGACTTCTTCTTTGACCACAAGGTAGAGGCTATCACCCGGGAAAATGAGCTGTACTACCTGCACACCGTTCACGGCGATGTCTGCACCCGCTGGGTGGTCAACGCCGCTGGTCTGGGTGCAAAACAGATCTCCGACCTGCTGGGCCTGACCGGCTACCGGGTCATCGGCTCCCGCAGCAACTACATCATCCTGCACAAGCGCATGGGCAAGCTGCTGCCCATGCCGGTGTATCCGGTGCCCAGCAACACCTATATGGGCATCCACATCACCCCCACTGTGGACGGCAACGTGACCGTTGGCCCGGACGCGGAGAACACCGAGGTGCTGGACGACTACGGTGTGCCGCAGGCCAACATCGACAGTCTGGCCGTGGAGGGCGCAAAGCTGTGGCCCCACATCTTTAAAAAGGATCAGATCCGCACCTTTGCCGGCATCCAGCCCAAGTGGGTGGACGAGAACGGCGCTATTCAGGACTGGAAGGTGGAGATCCGCGACGACGTGGCACCCAATGCCGTCAACCTTGTGGGCATCGAGTCCCCGGGCCTGACCGGCAGTGTGCCGCTGGCCCGCTACGTGATCGGCATGATGCAGGAGCGCGAAAAGTTTGAGGAAAACCCGGACTTCGACCCGCACCACAAGGGCATTATCAAGTTTGCCGAGTGCACGCCGGAACAGCAGGCAGAGCTGATCGCGCAGGAACCCGATTACGGCGAGATGATCTGCAGCTGTGAGGAAGTGACCAAGGCGGAGATCCTTCAGGCCATTCACAACCCGCTGGGCGTTTCCACTATGACCGGCATCAAATACCGCACCCGCGCCATGATGGGCGGCTGTCAGGGCGGCTTCTGCCAGATGAAGATCGAACACTTCATTGAGCAGGAGCTTGGCACCGAGCCGGGGGATGTGCGTTACAGCCGTCAGGGTTCGTGGGTGCTTACCGGCAATATGCGGAAGGAGGAGAACTGAGCGATGGAACAGAAAGATGTTGTGATTATCGGCGGCGGCCCCGCAGGTCTTGCCGCAGCGGTGGAACTGCACAAGCAGGGCATCCGCAACATGATCATTCTGGAGCGCGAAGCGATGCTGGGCGGCATCCTGCGCCAGTGCATCCATGACGGCTTTGGTCTGGGCCGCTTTGGCGAGAGCCTGTCCGGCCCCGAGTATGCGCAGGCATTCATGGATGAAGTGAACAAACGTGAGATCCCCTACGAGACCAGCGCCACCGTGCTGAGCCTGACACCCGACCGCGTTGTTACCGCCTCCACCCGCAGCGGTCTGCGCCAGTATCAGGCAAAGGCTGTGGTGCTTGCCATGGGCTGCAAGGAGCGCAGCCGCGGCGCACTGGGCATTCCCGGCGAGCGTCCGGCAGGCGTGTTTACCGCAGGCACCGCGCAGGCTTACATGAACCTTTATAACCGGATGCCCGGCAAGGAGATCATCATCCTCGGCTCCGGCGATATCGGCATGATCATGGCCCGCCGCATGACGCTGGAAGGCGCTCATGTGCAGGCAGTGTTCGAGCTGATGCCTTATCCATCCGGCCTGCCGCGCAACATCGTGCAGTGTCTGGATGACTACAATATCCCGCTCTATCTCAGCCACACCGTCACCGAAATCCATGGCCGCGACCGTCTGACTGGCGTGACCATCTCCGAGGTGGACGCGAACCGCCGGCCCATCCCCGGCACCGAGAAGGAGTATAAGTGCGATACCCTGATCCTCTCCGTCGGCCTGATCCCGGAGAACAAGCTGCTGGAGGATGCCGGCATCGCCATTGACCCGCACACCAACGGTGCTTTCGTGGACGAGAACCTGCAGACCAGCGTGCCCGGCGTGTTTTCCGCCGGCAATGTGCTGCATGTGCATGATCTGGTGGACTTTGTTTCCATGGAGTCCGAAGCACTGGCACGCCATGCAGCGGCCTACGTTGAGGGCAAGGGCATCGACCCCTGCACGCTGGACGTGAAGTGCGGCGAGGGCGTGGGTCACACCATTCCGCAGAAGGTGAGCGGCCAGAACGATTTCAGCCTGTCGCTGCGCGTGCGGAACCACTACCGTGACTGCCGCATCGTGGTGCGCCAGAACGGTGTGGAAGTTGCTGCCAAGAAGATGAAGAAAGCCATTCCTGCGGAGATGATTCAGTTCAAGGTCTCTGCTGCCAAGCTGCAGGAAACGGGCGCACTGGAGGTGTCGGTGGAATGAAAAAGCAATTTACCTGTATCGTCTGTCCCAACGGCTGCGAGATCGAAGCCGAAGTTGAAAATGGTCAGGTGATCTCGGTCACCGGCCACACCTGCCCCCGCGGCGAACAGTATGTCCGTCAGGAGCTGACTGCGCCCCGCCGCACCATCGCCAGCTCGGTGCTGGTCAAGGGCGGCGAGCTGCCTGTTACCAGCGTCCGCCTGACCAAGGCCATCCCCAAGGATATGATCTTCCCGGTGATGGACGAGATCCGCAAGGTGGTGCTGACTGCACCGGTCAGAGCGGGTACCATCGTTCTGCACAACGTCTGCGGACTGGACAGTGACGTGATGGTGACAAAAAATGTGGATGCCTGCTGATCGGCTGAAATAAAGAAATACGGAAAAACAGTCCTGATCGTCTGCCTGCTTTTACAGCGGACACGGTCAGGGCTGTTTTGATGCTATAAACCTATTGACATGATATGGAAATTGGCTTGTGACGGCCCCGACGTGGGAAAGGATCGCGGCAAACGCCAAAAACGGGCAATGCTGCAGCACATGGCTGGCCTGTACAGGCGCGGCCCATGCACTGGGTGTGGAGCCTGTCGACATTGCAAAAATACGGGCACAAAAAGAACTGTTTGCATTTTGGAAACGAGATGCTATACTATTAGTTGTACATACAACGATGTAGATGCAGCTTCCTGCAATGGAACCCGGAGGAGCCTATGGATATTACGGAACGAAAAATCACAAAGATCGCACGCGAAGCGGAAAAACTGGTCCTGCTCACAATGCGGGAGGAGGGAGTCGGCACAGCAGAGATCGACCTGATCCATGCAGTGCGGCACCACCCCGGCTGCACGCAGGCGCAGCTGGCGGAACTGCTGCACGCAGATAAGGCTGCCATTGCGCGGCGGACAAAAAATCTGGAAGCAAAGGGTCTTCTGATCCGCAGAGATGCCCCCAACGACCGGCGCAGCCAGCTGCTGTATCCCACAGAAAAGGCGGAAAGCCTGAGATCCTCCAAGGCAGAGATCGAAGCGGCCTTTTACGAATATCTGACCAATGTGCTCACCGCCGAGGAAGCCGCTGACTTTGCCGCTGCGCTGAACAAGCTGTACACAGCATCCAAGACCGAGAGCCGCGCGGGCTTCCCGCATTTCCGAAAAGCTGCAGGAGGTGAGGCTGCTCATGAAAAAGGATAGAACGTTCCGCCCGGACAGGGTGCTCTCCTATTTCAAAGCAGAGTGGCTCCCGCTGTCCTTTGTCACGCTGTCAGGCCTTGTGTATAACATCGGCCTGCTGGCAGCGCCCTGGTTCGAGGGCCGGCTGGCCCAGTGCCTTGCCGATATTCTGGGCGGCAGCGAGACGGCGGCAAAAATGGCCATGCTGGTGCTGGCCTATCTCGTGGTCACGCTGGTGGTGCAGGCGGCGCGCTTTATCAAGCGCTTTTATGTCCGCCGCTTTGCCAACAACATCAACCGCCGGATGAAGGGCATCCTGTATGCCAACCTGGTGCGGCAGAGCCGGGCTGCGCTGGAAAAAGAAGGTGCCGGTGAACTGATGACCAAGGCCATTTCGGATGTGGACGACTGCGTAGAGGGGATGCGCAAGTTCACCACTGAGATCTTTGATACCGGCGTGGCGCTGGTGGGCTATGCGGTGATGCTGCTGGTGTACGACTGGCGGCTGGCGCTGCTCAGCCTGTTGTTCACACCGTTTTCCTACGTGTGTGCGGCATGGATGAAAAAACCGGTGCAGCGCGCCGGTGCAGCGTACAAAAAGGCGGCAGGTGCGCTGAGCGCTGCCACCCTCGACCGCGCCGTAAATGCTGTGACCTACCGCATTTACGGCTGTGAGGATGCCCGCATGGAGAAGTACGAGGAAGCTTTGAACACCTACGAAAAAACAGCTGTGCGCAACAATGTGTGGCAGTCCGCTCTGCCGCCGCTGTATCTGGCAGTGTCTGAGGCAGGCGTGCTGTTCATTTTGTGGTTCGGCGCTAAAAATGTGCTTGGCTCCGGCTGGAGCACATGGGACATTGCGGCGTTCACCACCTTCCTTTCCTGCTTCACGAAACTGGTGGTCAAATCCTCCAAGGTGGCAAAGCTGTTCAACTCGGTGCAGAAAGCCGAGGTCTCGTGGAAGCGCATCAAGCCGCTGATGAAGCAGCCGGAACAGCTGGAAGCCCTGAACATCCCGGCGGCGCAGGACGTGACGCTGGAAAACCTCTCCTTTGCCTATGGTGAAGAACCTATCTTTTCCGGCCTGAGCCTGACGGTGCACCCCGGCGATATCATTGGCATCACCGGCCCGGTGGCCTGCGGCAAATCCACCTTTGGCCGGGTGTTCCTGTGCGAAGCACCCTACGGCGGCTCGGCAAAATTTGGCAAAACGGAATTTGCTGCCATGACTCCGCGGCAGATCGCTGCCACCGTTGGCTACTTAGGCCACGACCCGGAGCTGAGCGCCGATACAGTGCGGAACAATGTTCTCTGCGGCAGTGAACAGGATGCCATGCCGTGGCTTGCTGCCGCGGCGCTGGACGGTGAAGTGCTGGCCATGGAAAACGGTGTGGATACCGTCATCGGCCCCAGCGGCACCCGCCTTTCCGGCGGTCAGGCCCAGCGCTTGGCACTGGCAAGAACGCTGGCCCACCCGCGCCCGGTGCTGATCCTGGACGACCCGTTCTCTGCGCTGGACCGCCATACCGAGGATACCGTGTTTGCTGATCTGCAGAGCGATGCAAAGGATAAGGTGGTCTTTCTCATCTCGCACCGGCTGTACCACTTCCCGCAGATGCAGAAGGTGATCTTTATGGACAGCGGCAAAACCACCGTTGGCACCCATGCCCAGCTGATGGAAACGGTTCCGCTGTACCGCCAGCTGTACAAGAGCCAGACGGCGCAGAAAGAAGGTGATCTGGATGAAGCGTAAAAAGAATAACGGCGTATTTGAAGCCATCCGCATGGCCGCCATGTCGCATCATCTGCTCACGGCAGGCACCATCCTGTGCGTGGCGGCATCGGTGGCGGCATCACTGCTGCCGCCGCTGCTGCTGGCCGGTATCATTGACCGGCTCACCGCAGGCATCCCGCTCACCTTTGCAGCAGTGCTGCTTTACTTTGGCAGTCTGGCGCTGGAAGGGGGGCTGTCCTCCGCGCAGGAAAGCCTGCTGGTGCTCTTTGGCCAGAAAATGACCCATGCGCTGCGGTCGGAAATGTCCCGGAAGCTCACCCGGCTGCCCGCCGACACGCTGGCAGGCCAGAACCCCGGTGAGGTGGCGGCACGCTTTTCCGGCGATGTGGACACGGTGGAAGCGCTGTTCACCTCCGGCATCATCAGCATGGTGGCGGATGCCTGCCGCATTATTTCCATCATGGCAGTCATCGCGGTAAAAAACACCGGCCTTGCGCTGGTGCTGCTGCTGGTGCTGCCGCTGTTTGCGGTGTTCACCCGCCATGTGCAAAAGCGGATGCTGGCCGCACAACTGGATAACCGCCGGGCCGTTGCGGCTGTCTCCGGTCAGGTGCCGGAGACGCTGCACAACATCCGCACCATCCGGGCGCTGGGGCTGGAAAGCTATAGGGAGCGCCGCTATGACCGATGCATCGGCGAGAGCTACGCCGCTATGGAGCGCACCAATTTTTACGATGCCATCTATTCGCCGGTGGTGCTGGTGCTGAACGCAGTGGTGGCAGGCATCGTGATGCTGCTTTCCGCTTCCGGCAATGCCACGGTGCTTACATTCTTTGGCATGTCGGTGGGCACCTCGGTGGCGATCATCAACTATATTTCCCGCATTTTTGCTCCCATTGAAAGCCTTGGCATGGAGATCCAGACCATCCAGTCGGCCATGGCGGGTGTCAAGCGCATCGATGCCTTTCTCGCCCAGCCGGAGCGCACGATCCCTGCCGAGCGCCGGACCGCTACGCGCGGCGATGTGGAGCTTGCGCATGTGACCTTCGGCTATGGCGAAAAGCCTGTCCTGCGTGATTTCTCCATGACGGTAAAGCAGGGCGAGCAGGTCACGCTGGTGGGCCGCACCGGTGCGGGCAAGAGCACGGTGTTCAAGCTTCTGCTGGGCCTGTACCAGCCGCAGGCGGGCACTGTTACCATTGGCGGCGTGGATGTGGCGCGCATCACCGACCGCGAACGCCGCACCTGCATCGGCTGCGTGGAGCAGCATTTCTCCCGTGTGCCGGGCACTGTGCTGGAGCAGATCACGCTGGGCGACCCGCAGATCACTGCAGAGATGGCGCAGAATGCGGCAAAGCTTGCGGGCATTGACGAAGCCATTCAGGCCCTGCCGGAAGGCTGCGACACCGTTTGCAGCGATGGCATGTTCTCGCAGGGCGAGTGGCAGCTGCTGTCCATTGCCCGCGCTGCGGCGGCGGACCCGGCTGTGCTTTTGCTGGACGAGATCACGGCAAATCTGGACGCTGAAACGGAAGTCCGTGTGCTGGAAGCACTGCGCCGCGCCTCTGCAGGCCGCACGGTGCTCTCAGTTTCCCACCGCATTTACGAAAACCTGGGCGGCAGAACGGTGAAGATCGAGCCGCAGAGCGTATGAACCGAAACATTTTTCGCAATGCACGAAAAACGTTTCATCTCTTGACAGAGCAGGCGATGTGCCGTATCATTTTATCAGAAAGATGCCGGAAGGAAAACCGCCTCCAAAAGGCGGTTTTCTGAAAAGCTGAAGGTTAGCCTTTTCTAACTGTTCACACTGAATGGAACAGAACAAAAGGCGCGAAAGCTGGGCAAAGCTCGTCTCGTTCTTTCAGGAGTGGTAAGGAGGATCTGTTTATGAACGCACTGAAGATCATGCAGAGAAAAGATCTGCTTTTTTCATGTCAGACATGCTGAAGGAAAAGATCAGGCTGGACGACTGATCGTTCTGCAAAAAGAACCGGACCAAGGGAGCCTTTATGCACATTATAACACTTGGAGTGCGCTCAAGGTCAAAAGGAAGATGATTTCTTTTCCGGCAGGACTGTGCTATACTGGAAAAGGCTCTCCGGGTGCAGCGCAAAAAGCTGCTGCAGGGAAGCTGAAACTTACAGAAATGAGGAACACACACGGCAATGGCACAGCACGAACGCGGCACGGCATATTATCATCTTCCGGGATTGTTTGAATTTTATGAACTGTACCGTGTGTTTCTGCCGCTGTTCCGTGAACACAGGGAATATTTTTACGACTGGTGCGAGATCGGTTCGGTCTACGGTGCACCGGCCGACTGCATCTGGGGCGGGGGCCGCGCTGGCTTTGGCGATGCACAGCCACACCGGGTGCTTGCACTGATGCAGGAATATGGCATATCGGCCCGGCTCACCTTCAGCAATTCGCTGCTCCGGGAAGAGCACCTTGCAGACCGGAAATGCAATGCCCTCTGCGCACTGTTTGAAAAAGAAAACCGCGTGCAGAATGGTGTCATCGTCCATTCGGACCTGCTGCTGGACTACCTGAAAAGGCAGTATCCGGGCCTTTATTTCGTGTCCTCCACAACAAAAGTCCTTACAGATTTTCAGCAGCTCCGCAGAGAGACGGAACGGGAAGAGTTCCGCTATGTTGTGCCGGATTTCCGCCTGAACAAGTCGTTTGCAGAGCTGGATACCCTGCCGCAGGACCAGAAGGACAAGGTGGAATTTCTGTGCAACGAATGCTGCTGGTACGGCTGCCGGGACAGAAAGCGCTGCTACGAGAATGTCAGCCGCAAAAATCTGGGCGAGGACTGCCCGGACCACCGCTGCACAGCGCCGGGCGCACAGCAGGGCTACCGTTTTTCAAAGGCAATGGAAAACCCCGGCTTCATCGGGGTCGGGGAAATTTGTAAAATTTATCTGCCCGGCGGCTTTTCCAACTTCAAGATCGAGGGGCGGGGACTGGGCAGCGCGCTGATACTGGAATTTCTGCTTTACTACATGACAAAGCCGGAGTATCAGCTGCGCGTCCGGGAGGAGATTTATCTGGACAACATGCTGGATCTGTTCTGACGGCCCTGAACCGCATTCATATTTGCTTCCGTGATGCATCCTTCCGCCTTCGGGCGGCTTTTGTTTGGCCTTGCGTACGGCGGGATTTCATGCTGCACTGCGGTTGGCTTGAAATAACTTCTTGAGGAGAAAGCTGATATGGTATTGCAGGTGATCTTGGAAGGGCTGGGGCATGGCGCACTGCTGGTTCTGGTTTGTGCTGTAACGAAAAAGCGCAACCTCTGTTCTCGATGAATACGACGGCATTGCGTAAGCTGTGTTCCTTATACGGCGCAGTCTTTCGTTTTGTTTGAAAATTCAGATGAAACGCAACGATTTTTAACAGGAAGTGAATGTTTTCGCCAAGGAAAGTTGGTCGCAAAGAAAAAGACTTTGTGCTATACTGTGTTAAAAATCATTG
>OLGY01001034.1_pt1 | contig 15709 bp, 12 predicted proteins | sample 1605951 | NCBI WGS metagenome assembly OLGY01 (sample SAMN03283280) | human gut metagenome | biome: human-associated habitat; material: feces | host: Homo sapiens | place: Peru | collected 2012
TACGGGCGTGCGGGTTCAAGTCCCGCCTCGCGCACCAGCAAAAATCCTTGAAACCGCAACGGTTTCAAGGATTTTTCTTTTGCCTTGAAGCCATTTTAGCCTTACAGTTAGCCTTATTCCTTTGAAAGACTTTCGATGAACCGTTGCATACGGTCAGCACTATTGCGTCTCATTTGTTCCGTCACATGACCGTAAACATCCAGCGTAAACGCTGCTGTGTGGTGTCCCAGATTTTCCTGCACGGTCTTGATGTCATCGCCGCTTTGTAAAGAGGCAACTGCATAAGAGTGACGCAAATCGTGAAAACGCGCAGAGGGAAACCCAGCCTGTCCCGCCAACTTCTTGAAGTGGAGGTAAACGGTTTGTGCTGAAAGGTGATGTCCCATTTCATTTGTGAACACAAGTCCGCTATTTTCCCACGCCTCTCCTGCAAGCCGCTTTTGGCTCTCTTGTAAACGCCGCTGCTTTTTCAAAAGGTCGACCACGAATGGAGCTGCCGTGATTTGGCGGCTCTTTCCGTTTTTGGTGGTGACAAGGTGATATTCGCCCTTTCCGCGCCGTTCTTTTTGTAACTGCTTGTTTACAACGATCACACCGCGTTCAAGGTCAACGCAGTCCCACAGCAGTCCCAGCACCTCGCCCTCCCGCAGACCGGTGAAGAGTGTGAGCACATAGATGGCTTCATAGCGGTGTCCACGGGCTACTTTCAGAAATCGGGCAATAGCTTCATTATCCAGCGGATGAATGTCTTTGCGAACCGCTCGAGGCAAATCACAGGGGTCGGCTGGATTTGTGCGGATATGCCCCAGCTTTACAGCCTGCTGCATCGCTTTGTGAAAAACTCCGTGGATATTGCGAACGCTTTTCGCTGACAGTGGCTTTCTGTCTCCACACTCTACCTGCAAAGAGTTATAAAACCGCTGCACATCCTGCGTTTTCAAGGCGTCCAGCTTCATTGCAGCAAAAGCGGGCTTTAGATGGTTTTCCACCGTTGTTTTATAGCTGTCCACAGTTCTTGGCTTGACCGACGCCAGATAGTCCTGCGTCCAGATGTCCAGCCATTCTCCCACCGTCAGCTTGCAGGGTGCTTTGTAGGTGCCATCGTCCAGTGACGCCGTGATTTGGCGCAGCTTCTGCGCCACTTCCTTCTGCGTCTTTCCGGTGATGCTGCGCTGGATCTGCTTGCCTGTACCGGGGTCGAAGCCCTCCGTGTAGCGGCCCTGCCAGTAGGTGTAGGTTTTTCCGTTCCTTGTTGTTGTGATTTTTCTGATAGAACCGGCGCCGCCGGCTCCTTTTCCTGTTTTTGTACGCGGCATATACGCTCCTTTCCGCCGCGCGAAATGTACCACCTCCATGATATATCCCGCGCGGCTGTTGTGCAAGTTTTATTTCTGTGACGAAGATGTTTACTTCCGCAGGAACTCCAGCAAAGCCTCTCTCGGAATGCGGATCTGCCTTCCGATACGGACGCTTCGTATCTGGCCGCTGCGGATCAGCTCGTAGGCGGTGTTGCGGCCAATGCCGAGGAGGGGCATCAAGTCCTCCACCCGCAGGATCATGGGGAGGTCGTTTAGATCGCGGTACTTATTCTCCACGGGCAGTCCCTCCCTTCACGGACGCCAGATAGATGTTCGTCACGTCGGGCCGCTCGTGCCCCAGCAGGCGCGAAACGGTGAAATGGGCGTCCAACGGCGTCATGCCGTCGTTAACGAGGGAAGTGTACTTTTCGGCGGCGTAGGTATGGCGCAGTCCATGGAAGGTAATGCGCCTGCCCGGCACTGTGGGGTCGCAGATGGCGTCGCGGTGGCGGATGATGAATTGCTGCATAGCATTGATGGCCCGGTCGGTGGGTACGCCATCCGATACCAGAAGCTTGTGGCCGCGCCCGGTTTTCTCCAGCAGCCTTTGCAGCATCATCGTGATACGGTCATCTTCGATGGGAACGATACGCACCTTGCCGCCCTTGCCCTTTACGGTGAGGGCGTTTTCCCGCAGCGCATGCTCCGCGGCGGCGGTGTCCATGCGGAAGCACTCGTGGATACGCAGACCGGCGTAGCGTGCCAGATACAGGGCAAGGATGTAGTCCTCCCGCTCCTCTGCCATGGCGCGGCCAATCAGCTTGCCGAACTCCGGGTTCGTCCATGTGCGATCCTGCTGCCCGAAGCGGCGGCGTTCCAAGGCAATGCCCAATGCGCCGTTATCTGGCAGCGTGTATTTTGGGCAGGACATCTTATCGTGGAAAAAGCGGATGGCGGAGAGGTCGGTTTTGATGGTACTGGCCGACTTGCCCTGCGCCTGCAAATAGAGAACGTAGCTCACCAGATGCTTGCCGCTGATGTTCTCCAGCTTTTGCAGATGGTAGTGGGCGGCGAGGTAGGCGCAGAAACGCTTGACCGCCTCATAGTAGCGATTCTTCGTGCGGAAGCTGCCCTGCCGGTTGTGCCGCGCCAGCTTGTCCAGCTGGGTAACGAGAGTGTGGTAAATACCTTTCGTGGTCATATAAAGAAATTTCCTCGTAATCGTAGTTATGTTCATGGGCGCACTTCACCCGTTGGCAAGGAGAGCTGTTTCCGGCGTATCTCCGCAAAACTGATAGCCTGCCGCAGGCGGAAATCCTTGGTATTGCGTGCTTTTCGCGGCTTGCCTGTGCGTCTGTCTCTCTTTACTTGTACGAGGTCAGTACGAAGCCACATGGGGCAAATATGCCCTGCTCCAATGGAGCGGTGGCGGACACCATGCCGCTGAACTCGGCTGCGGAAGACTCCGCCGGTGTCCTGTGATCCGCCCGGCGACGGATCGATGGATACGCGATACCCCGTATGACCGGTGCCGCACTCTGACTGCGGCATACAGGGCGGGAGCTTGCCTCTCCCTTGACGATTTTCCTGCCGTATCGTCCCAACGGCTTTTACAACGCTTCTTTTCCTGATCTGCGCCGAATTGATCTCGGCGCTCTTTCTTTTCCTGCGGTATCGCGGCAATGGCAAGTGCCGCGACAAAAACGGTAAGCAAAAACGCAGGAAGAATCTTCCTGCCATTTCGGCTTCATACGATCCTTCCTGCGTTTGCAGTATTGTTCAATTTTGATGGCCGCCCGTTTTCCGGGAGGCACATTTTGACATACTTCGGGTTCTTAGTCAGAGCGAAAAGCTACTGGCTGTAGCTTTCCACCCGTGCCTGCTCTGCTCCGACCTAAATGCTTGATGCCTTAAGTACAGGCACATCATAGCACGGCGGCAAAGCGGCGTACAGGTGAAAACTGCCGCGAGAAATCTTCTCGCAGCATAGTCTTTTACATAAGTGGGCATAGTGGCCCATAATTACGAACGGGAGCATGATGCTCCTCAAGTACAAGCTTAACAACGTGTGCGATCCGAACCGTGTTCGGAAACCCCATTGGGGCGGTGCACAAATAACTGGATAGTTCTTATATACCACAATATGTTGTAGTTGTCAATATAAAATCATCTAAATAGTGCGTTTTGGAAATGCGCGGGCAAAATGTAATACGCATTATCTCCGTATTAAATGCGTATTACAGACGTATCACAAAGATAATGCGTATTGTGTGCGTATTGTTCCCGCAAGGACTGACCTAATCGCATTTATGGCGAGACTAAATAGAGGCGCAATTTCCATCTCTGCTGGCCGTTAGCCTGAATCCAGCGGGGTATACCACCTATAAGAAAAGGCTTCCACATTCCACAGAGGCCTTTTCGCCGTAAGCCATAAAGTTGAAGTAACAAGGTCGTTACGCATTGTGCAAAACCGGAAAGATGACAATGCCCTATAGTCGATTCTGACTACAGGGCATTATCTCTTTTTACTGAAGTATTTTTCGCATCATGGATTCCACGCATTCGTCATTATCGAGTGTATAAACGTTTCTAGCTTCTCTGTACGCACGATCGGCATCGACCTCCGGCGTAGACCACCACATACGCAAATCCGACGAGCGGGTACCCGCCATGATGAACGAATTGAGCACGATTCGCTTTCCGTCCGCTGTGGGGGACAAGCGCGTTTCTAAATCCTTGATTGTTTTGTGAAACTCAATTTTGGGATCATCCGGGCGGATATGCATCAAACCTTTTGGGTCGATAAACGAAATGTATTGCGTTGCCGGCGTATCAATCCAGAGGATGTAATCAGGATAGAAATTGCCCGCCTCAAAGAAACCCATGCCGACCTTACTTTTGTTACGGAGCAAATACAGGGATTTGCCCGCCAACTCCGCTGCGTGATCGTCTACATATGATTTGAGATAATCCACAAATCGCATTTCGTCCGTATTCAGTGCTACGGGTGCCAACTGTATTTTCAGGTTGCTCTTTTCAAGGCAAATCAGCGGGGCATACAAATGCGAGCGAAAATCAAACAACACCAGCTTACCGCGGAAGAAATTCTTTTTGTAAACGTCAAGGCCGTTATTCGCCTGCAGCACAGCGGACATTTCCGCAACGAATGCATCCAGTTCATCGCCCTTGGGATCCATCGCACTCTGCTGAGCGTAGGTTAACGTGTATTCGTCGACAAAATTGCTGTTATCCGCATCCAGAATCGCATACTCCAGTCGTGGAACTTCCCATCTTTCTTTTTCATATTTAAAAAACTTATCCATATAGGATTTGAGTGCCATGACGGCGTAATCGGTTGCTGCCTCTAGCTTGGCGATTGAATTGATCTCTAGATGATTTTGCGGAATCAACAGTCCGTACCAGTCATCTTTCCGCAGTATATCAAGTAGCTTGTCCTTGACGATGCTGATGTTGAAATACCGCCTTTCGCTCTTATACGCCTGCAGCTCATCAAAGATCCGCTGGACATCCAGCAGTGGGAGAATATCCGCCGGAAGTGTTCGCGGCTCCAGCATGGATTCTATTTTGAAACTGTAAGTAGAATCGATTGTCTGGATTTTGCTGCGGCAGTCGATGACTGTTTTACTTTTGAGCAGGTAGCGCAGGAACCCCTGATCCGGCTTGTCCAGAATCAGCCGAGCAGCCTGCTGCTTGAAATTGGCTCCGTCTTTTACCTTGATGACATGGAGCTTTTTTTCTTTGACTTCATCAAAGCGGCTGATCACCGGTAGGCGGTACTCGTGGATTGTCTCATTGGTGGGTGTGCCTTCCTGCTCCAGATAGCTCTTAAAATCTTCCATATACTGCGCCTTTACGCCAAATATGGTCAGTGTTTCCAGTAACTCGATATGCTTGGGAGGCGTGACATTGGTATCCAGCTTGCGGGAACGCTTCAGGCATCCATTATATCCCTTCAAACGCACACCACGACCAAAAAGCTGAATGGCCTGCGATCCCTCACCTTTTGCAAAGTTGATCAGGCCCATAGTGGACACACGCCAGCTGTTCCAGCCCTCTGTAAACTTTCGGGAGCCAATTAGTATTTTAATCTTGGAATTCGGCGTATTGATATGCCGGAACAACGATTCTGAAACGAATTCCTCGTTGCTGATGATGATACCCTTCTGCTCACAGCTTTTCATCAGACCGGATGTGTCACCAATATTGATAACGCCGAAATAATCGCCGTACTCGCCTACCTTCAAGCCAATCTCACCGGTGACCTGCCGAATATTCTCCATCCGCAGGCGCGGTTCATCGGCGTTCCCGTCAGTATTGAATATAATACGAAGAATGTCCGAAAAGATTACAGCAGGATCCGGCTCCAAACCGAAAATCTCCTGCAGCGCACGAAAATCCTGATAGAACAACTCTCTGCCGCTGGCATCGACCAGATTAGTATCCGCGTTCAGCACGGCAAGGATATGCTCCATCGATTGCGCCCGGTTGTTCAGAAATTTGTTGAGGAAGAGCAGCACTTCTTCCACGTCCGTGAGCAAATTTTTTTCCGCCTGTGATAGGCCGCTACTCTTGACTGGCGCGGTAACTCGATTGCCCACAAACACCAGCAGGGGCTTTTCAATCCGGAATTCACGTAGTGCATCCGTCTTCACTTCAAACAACTTCATCTGCTGATAAAAGGACAGCAGGCATCCGACCAGATACAAATGCTTCTGCTCCGGATCTAGGGTACTCTGCAGATTGTATATGCGGTAGTCTTTTCCGTACCCATCATCGTAGAAATACTTGTAGGAATAATCCATAATGATAGATTTCCCGTATTCCTCCATCAGAGCCCGTGCGTCTCGGGCCTGTTGCGTATTGCCGGTGGCGTTGGCATTCAGCGCTTGTTTGAAGGTGGCGGAATACTCAAAGGCAAATCCGTCTTCTGAAAGGCGAGTGCGGTAATCGTACCACACGTCACCGGACAGGCCGCGATGGCCTTCATCAACCAGCACCAAATTATTTTGCTCGAAACTGTCAACGGAGACGGTCTTGACTTTGCCTTCTTCTTTTAGTTTGTTCATGTCGATTACGATCACGTCATCCTGCTGCTTGACGAAACCATGATCTTTCTCAAACATTGCCGCCGGAATAGACGACCGTGAAAGCTCATCCAGATGCTGGCGGCTCATATTCTCGTTGGGTGCCAGCACGATGATCTTGTTGATGGACAGCCTGCTGTTGATCCGCTTGGCACGCTTGAAATAATGCAGGAATTGCAGAATGTTTATATGCATGATCAGCGTTTTCCCGCTGCCGGTGGCACACATGAACGCCAGTTTGTTCAACTTGTCCGGCGTATATAGCTGGAAATCGATGAGACCGAGCGACTGACCTTTGACCTGTCGCAGCCATGCGTTCAGGTCGTTGCAGAAGGCATCCGCGTCGGAAAAGTAGCGATCCAGATACATTTCCGTAAAAAGCAGAGCGATGTACTGATAATATTTCCATTGCAGGCCACCACGCTTTTCTCCAATCTTCCGGGTATGACGGCAAATGTTCTCATCATACAGGCGCAGTTTTTCTGGCGTGATAGTAGCGCCTCGCATCTGGCAGACACGGGCGATATAGATATAAAAGTATGTGTTGCCGCTTTCGTTGACACCCTCATACTCGCTGCTGTTCAGCTTTTCGCTGAGAGCGCTAAGGGAATCTAGTTTCAGCTCATGCAGGAAATAGCGGAACAAGACGAGTTGGTCGTCGAAAGATGGCCCATGATTTGTTTGTCTTCTTGTCATAATAATCACCTATTTAAAACGGTAATTCATCATCAGTTTCAAGATCATCCCAAGGCAAGCGAGGCGTTGCCGCTGCATCTTTGATACATTCGATCTTGTCAATGAAGGTCAATGTTTCCGCAACAATACGGACAACGTACATTGCTTCTGCTTTGTTCAGCACTTCATTCGGATGAGCAGCGCTTTGATCATTACGGATCGCATTGAATTTGTCAAAAATGTTTATTGTGTTCTGTATTGCAACAACAGAAAAATCTGAATCGAAATAATGGTTTTCCGCATACCAGTTTTTAAGCCGACCAACAAGAGACTGCAAAGGATATTCATTTCCTCGATCATCTTCGGTGCTGATTCCGTGCTTTTTACACACAGACCGGAAAAATTCCGTCGAAAAAGTATGTAGTCTATCGAGAGCAAGTTCTGGGATATTATTATTGCAACTACGCTCAATATCCTCCTTTACAAGTTTAAGCGTATCGGTTGTTGCGGCGGGAATTGAAATAGGATTTTGCATTAGCCTTTTTTCTAATTCCCTAAGCTCTTGATAATCTGTTTCCTCGCGTCTATCCCAATCCCATTCTGCTACATTCCAATAGTAGTCAAGCATAATTTTGAGCAGTTTGCCAACTGTATAATCATCGCATTCGTCCCAGATTTTGCGTATACACCGTTCCTGAGACATGTCATATTCCGTATTCTTATAAATATCAATACCTGTAGCCGCGTATATCATGTCGCGAGTATTCGTTTTTGTATACCCGCTTTTTAAAAAGGTGAAAACATACCCTCCTTTGAATCCAAGAAATCTGGCGATTCGCTCTCTTTCTGTGTATGTTAAGCTGCTCATAGTTAGACCTCCTCGAACATGCGGTTTTTGAATTCGATCTCCGTTATCCGAACCGTCCAGCCTTCGCTACTACCGCGCAGGTTTTCAAGATTGTTGTCGCCGTTGACAAAGATCACGTCGTATTTTCGATCCTCTGCGTCTTTGCGGTGGGTGGTGAAATACGCATCCAGCGCCGCATTGGATGCAATGATGTCATCCGTCACGGTGCGCCAGATCACCAGTGCACGACGACCGTCGGGCAAGGTGCCTTCGATCTGTCGGAACGCATATTGGCCGCTGATATCGCTAACCACCTCCACAGCGCCTTCGTAAACCGGAGTCTTGGCGGGTTTGCTGAGCCAATAGGAGATTGCACTCTGTCTGGCGATCGTCAGGCCAATCAGATAGTTAAACGTTTCCATTAAATCGACCGGACGCTCTTTGCACTCGTTTTTCTCAGTGATTTTCATGGTATAGGCGAAGGGATTAGCAAATGCCTCCACGTCCAACAGACTGCCGCGGCTTTCCAGATCCACCATGTAATGTATCATGTAATCCTCGCCCAGCAGTGCCTTGAACTGTCCGCCGTTATCGGAAAGCTGGATATTGGAAAGAGCGTCTTCATAGCTCTCAAGCCGCATATACTTAATGATTTGGGGTACACCTGTGGTACGATTTTGAGGTTTTCCATCTTTCCATTCTGCAGCATAGGCCACTTTTTGCATTCTGGGTTTGGTTACACGACTAAAATATTCACCCATTTCAACCAGAATATACTTTCTTTTGCCATCATCAATTCTATTAAGCTGTATAACTGCATCACCAGTTGTTGCAGATCCTGCAAAAAAGTCCAATACACGCGCTGTTGACTTGGTACCACCGCAAGCACAAATTGCATCTTGCACCAAAGTTCGAGCCTTAGCAAAATCAAAAGGTTTTTCTCCAAAAAGCTCTTTTAGTTCAGTTGGTGCATAATTGGCAGAAGCATACTCATTCTTTTCCCACCATGTGGTCGGCATGGCTTCCTCGTCCATACGAGTTTTAAAGTCAATAGATATTCCTTCGTCAGTACGTCTGGCTCTATATTCACCCAGCGGAATTTCCCTCTTCATGCGTTCGTGCCCACGTTGCCAGTTCTTTTCTATTTTAACCCCATTCTGATACTTGACCGGATAAACCAAAATTTCATCATTTTTAGGAGTTTCCAGCAAGGAATACTCTTGGCGTCCCTCGTTCCAAGTCATATTGAGCACACGGAGAGAATCATCTGCGGCCACTGCAATAGGATAATACAGTTTAGGTCTATCTGTTCTCAGGTCGTTATTTCCGGCACGAATGAAGTTCATCCAAGAAAAATGCCCGATCTCGTCCACCAATGGATATCTTTTTAATTTGCTTTCGCTAAAACCAAGTGATTTCGGAGTTGTCTCATCGCGCTTTGCATAATAAAGGCAGTACTCGTGTTGGGGCGAAAATTTCCCCTTTGCTTTTCTGCTTTGGGGATTTGAACGAACCACCGTAACACCTGCATTTTTAGGGAAAATACTATCCATTAGCGGAATCAATCTATCTAACTCTGCATCATCGATTGCTACCGAAATCATACTTTGGTCGGAAAGCAAATCATAGGCCATCGTTAGACGATTATCCATCATTGTCAAAAAAGACGAATGCTTGTAATTGTTTTTATACAGTATTTCGCTCGCATCTGTGTTGTAGGGAGGATCAATGTATGCGACATCAATAGATGCAGAGTATCGCGATTGTAAGAAATTCAGTGCATGATAGTTATCGCCATTAATCATCAGCCCATCAGTCTGTTCGTCCAGATTAGGAATACTCTCCAACAGCGCATATTTGAATGTATTTGAGAAGTGCTTGGTATCGATGATCAGATTTTGGTTCTGGTGTAGAAAATCGCCGGACGGCGGGTTCGTCCAGCCTTCCGCTTCGTCTATGGCGTACATGACAATCCATTCATCAATCTGTGCCTTATTCCCGATGATTTCCGGCCAGAAGGATTCGTCGATCTTATCCAGCGTAACGCACCAGTTTGTCTCCACTACGAATTTTTTCTTCAGCCACAGTTTTTTCTGGAAATTCTCAATCTGGGCAAGGAAGTCGATGATGATTTTGCCGACACGCTTAACGGCTTTCACCTTAGCAAGGTAGGTTTCCACACGGGCTTCGCTGCCAGTGTCCAAATCCTCTAAATGCATGACCTCACTCTTAATGAAGAAATCCAGCTCACGCGTCAGGAATCCATGCAGATCCTTATGAATAAAGTAATCGAAAGTGTTTTTTGCCACATAGCCTTTCAGGTGCTTTTCCAGCAGGGTAGTTGTCTCTCTGCCCTTGCCCGTGGGGATCGGTGCAATCAGCGGATTCAGTTCTGCCCGACGCTGAGACAAAAGCCATTCGGTAATACGTGCATAGTTTTCTTCGGTGTATTTCTTTTTCTTATCCTCAGGAATATCGTATACAAAGCGGATCACAATCTCCGCCGTGTCTGGATCATACTCAAATGTCTTAATCCCCGGGTAGATTTCCTCATCCTCCCTGAAGAGCATAAAGGCGCGTTTGTTGTCCTTGCTCTCCTTGTTGTTGTTCTGCTCAGTGGTCGCATCTACTAGCCGGAAGTGCACGTTGATCCCATCGAAAACAAAGGTGTAATCTTTGAAATTTTCGCTGGTTTTGATGTAGTACTGATCCTGATTTGCCCAGTAGAGTTTGACCTCCTCACCCTCGTAGGGAATGGCGTAGACGCCTTCCTTATACCGGCGCTTGGAAATAAAATCGCCGTCCTCGTAGTATCGGTTAAAGAAGGAATACAGTGCAGAATACACGTCTGTCTCCAGTGCAGCCAAATCGGCGCCTTCCGCAAGCTGCTTCTGGAGCTGCAAATACTGTTGTTTTTTCTGTGCGGTGTTGGGGAGAGCGTCCACGGTCATTCCCATTTCTGCCACGCTTTCCTCAATCTGCTTCATTTTGGCACGGATTTCTTCTTTACTGCCCTGCGCGAAAGGGGCAAGAGTCTCCTGCACCATTTTCGGCAGACGCTCGGTCAGAAACTGTTCAATCTGCGCTTTGCGGAGATTCATCACGCGATAAATACCGAAATCGAGGTCAGATTTATCGAGCTCGAAGATTTCCTTTAATAATTTCGTAAAACGATCTAATCTTTCATTCATATTCTGTTCTCCTTATTTGCTTGATGCAATCATTGTCTGTAACGTCGTGCGTAAGCTGTCCCAACACTCCGGGTGTCCAATAATCATTTCGCTGATATCACAGGGAATCTCGCCCCTGCTGATTGCCACACGGTTAATGAACTCCGTGCGGCGCTTTTCATTCGGTGGGAGCCGTTTCTCCAACACATCCAGCATACGTTCAAGGGTTTCCCGCGGAGGCGGATTCGTTCTTCCACTAAGCATGTCGTAAAAATACGGCCTTGCGATTTCTGCTTCGCTGTAGAAATCGCATTGTGTCATCCCAGCGTCTTTGATTAGTTGTGCAAGGTATTTTCCAAATTCGGATTTCTTTCTTTCTCTAGCCATCCGCTCCCCTCCTTTCGAATAGTATGTTTGTTCACATACTAACATACTACTTTTTAAAAAGCAAGAAAACTAAGCAAAAAAGATGATCCGCCCTTTAAAATGTTGCCTTTATAATTCTATTTTGGACATAAAAATAGCGACCACATGGATTCCGTCACATGGTCGTTATTTCTTTTTCCACCCGAGGATACCCTTCGTGTTTTATCGGTGTTACACTCTGGTGCACACCTTTTCTCTGGACTTCTTCGACATACAGAGAGGTGCTCTCTGTACAAAAGAGGTGTATGAAGGGACAATATTGAGACAACAAAATGGTTTCAAACAAGGTTCAGAAGTTCGGTTGATTACTAGCGCTTCTTATAGCCGCAGGCCCTTTATGTCCTTAATGCGCGAGAGGATCATATTACAGCTGCAACTGACCACACCGGGCAAGGTGTCAATGACGGTATGCAGGAATGTCTCCATTTCTTCGCCGGAAGCGGCAACAGCGTGAACGTGCAGCTTGTCTTTCCCAGTCACGCGGTAGATCTGCGTGACCGTATCATGCCGGTTCAATATCTCTGTGACCTTTGACAAACAATCCGGCGTTGTTTCGATTTCAAAATAGCAGGACACCGCGCCGCTGATCTTCTGCGGGTTGATAACGGTCGTGTATTCCTCGATAACGCCTTTCTGCTCCAGCGCCTGTATCCGGGCTTTTACCGCGACTCTTGAGATGCCGATCTTTTCTCCAATATCAGAATAGGAGATACGCGCATTTTCTATCAGCAGCTGCACGATCTTTCGATCCAATCCGTCCAGTCCATCTAAGTACATAGTGCTTCCTCCACAAGCCACGATTTCTCGCTGCTCCTTATCTCATAGGATAGCACCGATCCTTCAAAAAGTAAATACCATATTGACAGAACGTTTCCGAAGCACTACAATACTTGCGAATCGCAATTTCTTTCTTACGTTTTGGAGATATGCTATGAATCGGGATTTAACGAAAGGGCCAGTTATCCGTTCCATGCTGCTGTTTGCCATCCCTATGATTTTAGGGGATCTGCTTCAGCAGTGCTATAACATTGCCGATACGCTGATCGTCGGACAGTTCCTCGGGTGGGACGCCCTTGCGGCGGTGGGCTCGTCTTTTACACTGATGACGTTTCTGACTTCCATTATCCTTGGCCTGTGTATGGGAAGCGGTGCGCTGTTTTCCATGCGCTTCGGGCAGCGGGATGAAAAGGCGCTGCGGGAGAATCTGTGTGCGTCGTTCTTCTTCATTGCGTTCGTTACAGTTCTTTTGAACGTTCTGGCTTTCATCTGTCTGGACGGACTTCGCACGTTTCTCAGAGTCCCTGCCGAGGTCTGGGGCGATATGCGGAAGTACCTGTTCGTGATCTTTATGGGCATTCCCGCCGTTTTCCTGTACAACTATTTTGCCTCTTTCCTGCGGGCGATCGGCAACTCCGTTATCCCGCTGGCGTTTCTGGCGGTTTCCGCTGTGCTGAATATCGCCCTTGACCTCTGGTTTGTGATCGGATTAAACAGGGGTGTCGCCGGTGCTGCGGAAGCAACGGTAATTGCCCAGTATCTTTCGGGCATCGGTATCGCCATTTACGCGCTTATGCGCTTCCCGCAAGTGCGTTCGATAGGCAATTTCCGCAGCCTGCGGAGAGGCCGCATCCGCGAAATCGTTTCCTTTTCCACGCTGACCTGTGTTCAGCAATCGGTCATGAATCTCGGTATCCTTATGGTGCAGGGACTTGTCAACAGCTTCGGCCCCGTTGTCATGGCGGCCTTTGCTGCCGCTGTGAAGATCGACGCCTTCGCCTATATGCCGGTGCAGGATTTTGGCAACGCCTTTTCCACATTCATTGCGCAGAATTACGGCGCGAAAGAAAGTACACGGATACGCGCCGGGCTGAAAAGCGCCGTGTGCATTTCCGCAGCCTTCTGCGTGGTCATATCCGCACTCGTTTTCGCTTTCGCCCAACTGCTTATGACGATTTTTGTGGATGCCGGAGAAACCGAGGTCATCCGGGAAGGTGTGCGGTATCTGCGCATTGAAGGCGCGTTTTACTGCGGCATCGGCTGTCTGTTCCTGCTCTATGGCCTGTATCGCGCCTTGGGGAAGCCGGGAATGAGCGTCGTCCTGACGGTCATCTCGTTGGGCACTCGTGTCGCGCTGGCCTATCTGCTGTCCGCTGTCCCCGCATTCGGCGTGACCGGTATCTGGTGGTCGGTTCCGATCGGCTGGGCGCTGGCAGATCTGGTCGGTTTTCTCTATTACAAAGCCCGAAAGAGGGAACTGCTTGCTTGAGCTATGGCATAAATGAAGCAACCGGACGTAGAAAAGACAACACCAAGGTTAATAGCGACGGCTACGCAGTTCTTCATACGCAGGAGGTCACTGGTTCGAGTCCAGTAGTCTCCACCACGAAAGCAGGAGCCTGTCCGCCGGACAGACTTCTACTTTCATGTGATTAAGTATGCCGTGCAAAGCAATTCTGTATTTTACAAACCTCTCTTTTTGTGCTATTATTGAGTGCAACAAGGCGGGACCGAAGAACTCTATGACACTGCACCAGCGGTACAAATCCCGCAACCAGGTGGAATGCATCGTGACAAAGTACAGCAAAGTCCACCTGAAGGGCACCAACATCCGTCAGTGGATAGAGTGCATTATCACCACATCGCCCCGGACTTCTGGGCAGAGCTGCGGCGGGAGGCGGACAAACTCCTGCTGTTGTAAGAGCGTCGCGTTGATAGTTTTCAGCGCATTTGGTACATTCCGCGCGGCCATAAAATTTAGCCTTATTTTTAGCCTTATGGCGATAAACTTGGGTAATTCGATCTAACGCTGCCTAACATGAACCACCTCGACCGAGGTTTTATTCACGGTACTTTTCGATACCGGACAACATGGGCAGATATGGTGGCGGGTCAATTCGAGTCCTGTACCGCGCACCATCGGAAACCCTTGAAACCACTTGGTTTCAAGGGTTTTTTGCTGCCTCAAAACGGGTTTGACCCTTATTCTGACCCTTAAAGCCCCGGCACACCGGAGATTTTGCGTGCAATATCACTGTATCGGCAGCTCCACCGCGATGGTCGTGCCCTTGTCCGAGCTTTCCTCCACCCAAACGGAGCCGCCGTGGAGATCGGCGATCTCCCACACCAGAGAAAGTCCCAGTCCCGCGCCGCCGTACTCGCGGCTGCGGGACTTGTCTACCCGGAAGAAGGGCTGGAAGATACTGCGCTGATACACCTCCGGAATGCCGCAGCCGGTATCGGAAACGCGAATCAGGAGTTTTTCCGTTTCCTGTGTGACACAGACCCGCACCGAGCCGCCCGGCCGGTTGTACTTGACAGCATTCTCCGTCAGGTTGAAGATCAGCCGGTAGATCAGTGCATCGCTGCCGGTCATAATGCCGTCGCCCTCCGCCGTCAGCGTGACGCCGAGCTTATCTGAGAGCGGCGCAAGATCTGTGAAGATCTCCTCGATCATGGGAGCGAGCTGGATTCGCTCGTTCCGCGCCACCTGCCGCAGATTGCTCATCTCCAGCAGTGTCCTGGTCATCTGTATCAGCCGTTCCGTCTGCTCACGCAAAAGCGTGAGGAACTCCGCCGTCTCCGGTCGCACATCAGGATGCTCCGCGGAAAACAGCTCCAACTGCGCCTGCATTAGTGCCAGTGGCGTGCGCAGCTCGTGGGCCGCGTTGCCGGTGAACTGCCGCTGGGCGGCAAAGGCATTGTTCAACCGCTCCAGCATCTGGTTGAACGAGCGGCTCAGCTGCCGGAATTCCGGAATAACATCTTCGTCGATCCTCATATCGGCAAGATTGTTCAACTGCACCTGCTCCACCTGCGAGGCAAAGCTTCGCAGGGGCTTGAGAGCGCGGCCGCTGACAAAATAGGCCAGAATACCGCTGAGCAGCATCACTGCAGCCGTGATGTACCAGTTGGTGGTGCGGAAGAGCCCCTGCGCCCCATCAACAACGATGGTCAGCTCCTCGTTGGGTGCTATGGGCTGCGGGTCAAAGCTCGCCGCTCCGCCATCATTCAGGATTACCGTGCTGCCGCCCTGTAAGTTGTCCGCAATGGTGTCCATATAGTACACCCCGGAGGAGCAGAGCAGCAGATTCATGGCCACGCAGGTGATGCCGATGAGCAGGACGGTCATCAGGGTGATGCGCCACTGCAAGGAAAGCCGCTTCATTCCTCCTCGCCTCCCATCAGATA
>OLGY01001041.1_pt1 | contig 15635 bp, 8 predicted proteins | sample 1605951 | NCBI WGS metagenome assembly OLGY01 (sample SAMN03283280) | human gut metagenome | biome: human-associated habitat; material: feces | host: Homo sapiens | place: Peru | collected 2012
GATTTTCATTTACAAAGAGAGACTCTTGGGTTACAAACGGGACTCTCGCTCTACACTTCACCCGCATAGTGTTTCGTCATAGTGTTTGCATATGGAATGTTACTACTAAAACAATACATTTGTATTGAATTAGCATAAATCAAGTATTATAATTAATAAAGAAGCGATGAAGTTGCATATTATTAATACTAGGAGGTACATGAGAATGGCAAGCACAATACAGGTAAGGGTAGACAATGATCTTAAGTCAAAATCGGACAAGTTATTTCATGATCTTGGAACAGACACTACGACCGCTATAAGAATTTTTCTTACCCAGGCAGTTGCAAATAATGGATTTCCATTTGAGATAAAAAGGGTTGTTACAGATCCATATGTGGCAATGACAGAGGAACAGATGGTAGACAAACTGGCGAAGTCAAGGCAACATGCGGAGAAAGGTGAGTGTCGTGATGCTGATGTTGTGATAGATGATATGAGGAAGAAGTATGACTTATGAGGTGGTTTTGACAAAAGATGCAGAGAATGATTTGGATAATTTTATTCAATATCTCTTATTTCAAAAACATAGTAAACAGGCTGCAGCAAATGTTCTTCAGGACTTTGAGAATACGAAAAGAAGTTTGGAAAAAATTGCTCCAAGTTTGAAACTATGTGATAATCTGCGCTTGAGAAAGCTGGGATATAGAAGAATTAATTTTGAAAGACATAGACATTTTATGTTATATCGAATAGAAGGAGAACGTGTTATAGTAGATAATATATTTCACGAATTACAGGATTTTGAGGGAAAAATGATATAGAACAATCCGTAGAGCAATAAGGTAAAGTTTTTTATTAAAAGTCCTGATTATAGACAGACAATAGATTAGAATGGAGCCATGATAGGAAAGTACTATCGTGGCTTTATTTTGTGTATGAGTTCTCGTACATTTTGATTGTGAAACGACCTGCATATGATATACTTATACTGTCGATAAATACCAGCGTAAATGTAAAAATAAGAAGGTGGTGTAACGTGGGACTAATCGATATTGATGATGATAAACTGCAAGCTTTGTATCATAGGGCATGGATAGAGTCAGGTCGTGGTTTTGTAGATTTTAGGAAATATCCATATCTGGAGCATGCATTATATCAGTATGCAAGAACAAATAACTGTACATTGGATGAAGCTTTGATTCTTGCAAAGACAGGCAAAAAACTATTTTAGTAGATAAGGCAGCTTAAAGTACAGGGGACGGAGGGGCCTGCCCTCTCCGTCCCTCTATGTATATTTAAAGATCAATAAAACTAACTCAAAAGCGTTATATAAATTCCCGTAAGTATCGCAGTCGTTATAACTCCGCAGATATTTGCGCCCAGGGCGTAGTCGAGAATAAATGCTGAAGGGTCAGCCTTTGATGCTGCTTTCTGGGCAACCTTGGCGGTTGAAGGTACGCAAGACACTCCGGCAATACCGACAGTAGGGTTGAAGTTCCCACGTTTGAACAGGTATACGATATAGCCTCCGACTATTCCGCCGATACCTGAGAGGAGCAGAGCAAGCATTCCAAGGATCAGGAGCTTGAGCACCTGTTCGTTCAGAAGTGTGCTGGCATCGCAGAGAACGCCAAGCATCAGACCGAGGAAGAATGTCGCAAAGTACAGGAACTCTTCTCCGACCAGTTTGACATATACAGCTATGCCGGTCTCCCTGATGACTATACCGATGAAGAAACTCAGGAATAGCGGTGCTGCAACAGGGAAGAGCAAACACAGGATGGCATTTGTGATGATAGCAAATACGAGCTTCTGTTTGGATGTGATCTTGCTTTTTCTCTGTTCCCTGACGATGGCTTTGCCCCTCACGCTCTTCGGTATGAGAAGCTTGATGAGGTACGGGTAGCCGCCGTATGTAAGGCTTAGGTAGAGATAAGCCACTATAGATATAGGAACAAACAGCTCCGGTGCCAGCTTGAGTGATGCAAATAAAACCATAGGTCCGTCCGCGCCGCCGATGATGGTGACTGCTCGAACATCGTCGCAATACCCTGAAAGAGGTCAAGAATATTCATTATTTCTGCACCTCCTTCTCTTTTGTCATGGCACTGATACATGCCATGGTAACTTTCATGAGAACAGCGATACCATAAGATATCACCGCTCCGATACCAAATACTTTTAATGCTAATAACATAATAATCTTCCTTTCTATCTCAAACTGATCTCAAACTAATCTAGAACTAATCTCAATTTGATTTCAATATTCAGGCATATGCTGCAAATGCCTGTGGTATGTTTGTCAGACAAATTTATACATGAGATAAAAGGACAGACTTCTTCCCGTCGCATAGGTGAAGATACACAACTATCATATATCTTGGGGTCAGTTCCCCTCTGGTAATTAAAACTGGGATATAAGCAGACATGAATGCTGTCTGCATAAGAGAATGTACACCGGCACAGTCAAGAAGCTCTTCAAAGCCTTTGGCATTTTGCCTGCTCCTGGTAAGCTGTTCGCCGGTTCTTACATTGTAGACTATATTTGCCTCTATAATCCGATTTGCATCAGGGGTCTTTATGTCCCTGCTTTCAAGGGATGACTCGGCATGTTATTCTGAAAGCTGAGTGCTCTCAGCATTTGCAGTATGACCGGTATGGACACTGCAAGAATGGTCAGAATGTGAGCATACGCACAAAAAGGAGAGAATGATTATCAGGATAAAAGCTATGAACTTTTCTCTTCCATCATTTATCCTCGGCATGGCTGTCAGCTCCTTTTTGCTAATAACACCCACAATATATCCAATTGAGAAAATGGTGTCAATGAACCGCGGGGGAATTGGGGGTATCTGAACCATATCTTTGCCGAGGGGCAGTACGCTTTCCCGGTTAATATGCGAGTACCTAATCTTCACAAAATCTTCACAAAATAATTAGCACTCACCTATTGACATTGCTAGCATAGAGGACTATAACATAGTCAAAGATAAGAAAAGGATAGCACAACCGGTGGTGCAGATGATCGTTTGGCATATGCACTGCAGATTTCTGTTATATAAAATGTAAGGCAAACAGAAAGGAAGTGTTCAAAATGGATAAAAACCCAAAGCATCCATTGAAGAAAAAGAAAGTAGTTCAGAAGGTATATGCAACAGCAAATCATAACGCTGCAGCAGCTGAAGAACCAGCTACACCAAAGTCAAAAAAGCATAAATAGTATATGAGACAAAGGTTCCCTGTATCTGCATCAGGCAGGTATGGGGGACTTTTTTTGTCGTGGGAACAGCAATATATAAATTTGATTTCTGAATATGGGGTTACTGATGTATAATATATATAACAAATATTTATGGGATATATTGTCGGACTTGACAGACTGATATATTTTCGAACTAAAATATATTGAGTGTTGATGGGATAATAGATTTGGGACACATGGGGAATATGAAAAATATGGAGAATGCGGAAGGAACGGAAACAACAGATAAGGTCAGAAAAACGGGTAAGCTAGATGAGAAGCTTTTGCCGCCGGACAAGCTTGTACTGCCTAAGGCCTCTACGCCCCAAAATCAGAACAAGCTTAATATGAAGATACTTCTGGTGGAAATTCTCATTGTGGCAGTGATAGCAGTGATCGTGATAGTTATGGCAGTAAATGGTAAGGGCAGGAATCATGACATGAAAGGGTATTACTATAGAGGGCGCTGGCATCCAATAGGATTCGCCTGCATAGACCTGTATGGTTTCATTATGCTCATACTTATGTGTATTGGCCTCGGAGTGATGCGGGTAATCCCGGGTACTATAGCGGATTTTTCGACAAGACCGGGGAAAGAGAAACGTGGGGAGCTTGAATCTATCAGGAGAAATAATTATGCAAAGCATTTGTGCAGATTGATCGAGATCGATAAGACGGAAATTTTGGATAATATGAGAGATAGATTCAATCCTGTAGTCCAAATCCTTTTTTCGGAGGCACAGGCTGAATGTCTGAATAGATCGAGGGCCTGCAATCATCTTATGGTCAGACTGGGGCTTGGCAGTGTGGATATATCTGATCATGTGGTGGTTCAGGAGGCTGGCGGAAAGCGGGAGAGAGAGGTACAGCTCACAGACGTTGCAAATGAGGTGAAGATAAAAACGGCAGTTATCCACGACTTGCCGGTGGTGCTGGATCTCAGCCGTACCGGGGTTATAGGAATAGTAAGTGATGGAAATAAAAAGAGTGCATTTGATATAGCGAGAAATATCATAGGCCAGCTTGAGATAAATGAGACAAATGACAGGATTCAGCTAGCATTTGCCTGTGATCCGGGTGATGGTGAATGGGTAGGATATGATGAGCTTTATCTGGCGGACCGTAAGAATGGAGAAATCTCTTTTGCCGCAGGAGAAGCTGATGTGAAGGGCTTGTTAGACATGCTGGCAAATGAGCTTCAGAAAAGAAATGGTACTCTGGATTATTTTGTGAATAGCGAGAATGTAGGCGGATATAGGCATATAGTTTTGTTTGTTGACGATCCCGGACTTCTGGAGGGGCATTTGATAAATCGGTACATTTTGCCGGGGGAAGAAAATCTGGATTTTACAGTTGTCGTTCTCTCTGATGATGAAGAGAAGTTTATTTTGGAGATGGACTGTGAGATAATACAAAATGATGATTTTGCGGGAATATATAAGCCTGGAACGGAAGAGTGGATAGAGATCAAATTTGACAGGGTGACCGAGGCAAGGCTGTGGAGTCTGGATGAGATTGTAAGAAAGAACAGTGAAAGGATGGTGCAGGATGAGCTACGTAGAATTTAAAGATGTTAAGAAGGTATACAAGACAGGTGAGGTGGAGATCAATGCTCTCCGCGATGTGGATTTCGAGATAGAAAAGGGAGAGTTCTGTGTCATAGTCGGAGCCTCCGGTGCGGGCAAGACTACTATATTGAATATACTTGGTGGTATGGATACTCTGACAAGCGGCAGTGTGAAGCTGGATGGCAGAGAGATATCAACTTTGAATAAGAAGCAGCTCACGGCATACAGAAGGTATGATGTGGGATTCGTGTTCCAGTTCTACAATCTGGTACAGAACCTCACAGCACTTGAGAATGTAGAGCTTGCGGCACAGATCTGCAAGGAGCCGCTGGATGCTGCGACAGTTCTGAAGCAGGTGGGACTTGAGGACCGTATGGCAAACTTCCCGGCACAGCTCTCAGGTGGTGAGCAGCAGAGAGTTGCCATAGCGAGGGCACTTGCAAAGAATCCAAAGCTTCTGCTCTGTGATGAGCCGACCGGAGCTCTGGATTACAACACAGGCAAGGCTGTGTTGAAGCTTCTTCAGGATACATGCAGAAATACGGGAACGACAGTTATAGTCATAACGCACAACCAGGCACTCACAGCCATGGCGGACAGAGTCATCACGGTTAAGAGTGGAACTGTGGAGAAAGTGGTTATGAATGATAACATCAGGAACGTTGAGGATCTGGAATGGTAGGTGGCCTATGAAATCAATGATGAGACGCACGACATTTCGTGAGATAAAAAATACATTTGGTAGATTTGCAGCCATCATGGCGATCATAGCTCTTGGTGTGGGTTTCTTCTCGGGGCTCAAGATGACGAAGCCGGACATGATGAATACCATATCGAATTTCCTTGACGAGGGAAATTTCTATGATCTGCATCTTCTGTCGACTCTTGGATACACGGATGATGACGTGGATTCATTTGCCGGGGAGAAGGATGTGCTGTACGCTGAGGGCGGTTACAGTCTGGATGTCCTATACAAGAACCAGGGTGAAAATGACAGGGTGTTGAAGACTATGTCAGTTCCGGAAAACATCAATAAACTGAGTCTTGTGGATGGACGCATGCCGGAAAAGGAAGATGAATGTGTTGTAGATGCCAAGATGGACAGTATAAAGATTGGCGATGTCATAGAGGTGGCAGATGACGATGCAGCAGAAGGTGAGGGCAGCAGTACACAGGATATCCTTAAGGTGAAGAAATTCACCGTTGTCGGAACTGTCAACTCCCCTCTTTATATTAATTTTGAAAGAGGTACCACAACCATTGGAAATGGTAAGATCGCGGGCTTTGTATATGTCAGCCCTGAAGCATTTGACAGCGAATGCTACACCGATGTATACGTGAAATTTGACAGAGAGTTTGATCTGTATGCCGATGAGTATGAAGACTATATAGACGACAGGAAAGACGAATGGGAGTCAATATGTAAGACCAGTGTACTGGACAGATATAAGGATATCCTCATGGCAAAGGGTATGACGGAGGATATGGTGAAGGACATAACGCTGGATGATGCAGATGGTGTGAACTATTACATACTCGGCAGGGAGACGAATATCGGATATGTCTGCTTTGAGAGTGATTCAGACATAGTGAATGGAGTTGCAAAGGTTTTCCCTGTATTTTTCATACTGGTTGCAGTGCTTGTGTGTATGACTACCATGAACAGGATGGTTGAGGAGCAGCGATCTATGATAGGCATGCTGAAGGCTCTCGGCTATGGCAAGGCGGCTATCATGGGAAAATATATGATCTATTCGGGAACTGCAGCTGTAGTAGGATGTGCAGGTGGATATCTTATAGGTACATATGTATTTCCGGAGGTTATCTGGTATGCATATAATATGATGTATATACATCTGCCACTTGAGAGAACCACAGACTGGACGCTGGTTATTGGTGTGCTGGCGGCATCCCTTTTGTGCACTGTTGGTACAACCTGGTTTTCCTGCAGATACGAGCTTTCTGAGACTGCGGCAAGCCTTATGAGGCCTAAGGCTCCGAAGCCTGGCAAGAGGGTGTTCCTTGAGCATATCCCATTTATATGGAAGAGACTGAAATTTCTGAGGAAGGTAAGTGTCAGAAATGTATTCAGATATAAGAAACGTTTTTTCATGATGATAATAGGAATAAGCGGCTGTACTGCGCTGCTGCTCACAGGTTTTGGAATAAATGATTCCATAAGCGGATTTGCGGACAATCAGTATGGGGAGATACAGGTAGGAGATGGAGTGATAACGCTGAATACAGCGATTGCGGGTGATGAAGAAGATGAGCGTTTCAGTAGTCTGAAAGACCGGCTGGAGGAGGATACTTCCTGCTATGATCTCGTCAGTGAATCTACCTGGGATCTGGTGAGTGATGGTGGCGTAAAGTCCGTGAACATGGTCATTATGGAAGAACCTGAGCACGTTGACAGGTATATGAAATTTGCAGACAAAGACGGTGCGGAGATAGAATATCCGGGCAAAGGAGAAGCTGTGATCAATACTGCGCTGGCAGAACAGTACGACCTCAAAACGGGCGATGTAATAACGGTCAGAGACAGTGAGATGAAAGAGATAAGAGTCTCCATATCAGGCATATTCAGGAATCATGTATACAACTATGTGTATATCTCACCTGAAACATATGAGGATCAGATGGGGGAGGCACCTCAGTACAAATCGGTGTATTTCAATCTTGAGGAAGGCGCAGATTCGCACGAGATATCTGCTGATCTCATGAGTGATGCAGCAACAGCGTCAGTGACTATCAACAAGGATATGAAGAACAGGATATCCAAGATGATGGAGAGTCTGAATTACATAGTAATTGTAGTTATACTATCGGCGGGTGCGCTTGCATTTATCGTTCTCTACAACCTGACAAATATCAATATTACAGAGCGCCTCAGGGAGATAGCGACCATAAAGGTTCTGGGATTTTTCAAAAACGAGACTTCGGCTTATGTGTTCAGGGAGAACAGAGTCCTGACGACATTCGGAATCGCTGTGGGACTTGTGCTTGGAGTGTTTTTACATGCATTTGTCATAGGACAGATCAAGGTGGATATGGTCGCATTTGATACATATATAGCACCGATGAGCTACGTGTACAGTATAGTGCTGACATTTGTGTTCAATTTCCTTGTCAACAGAGTCATGTCAGTCAAGCTTGATAAGATAAATATGGCGGAATCGCTTAAGTCGGTGGAATGATCCTTTCATATATGGCATGTAACAGAATAGTTTAGATGTTTATTACGATCCACAGGGCGTACAGTATAGATGGTACGTTCTGTGGATTTTTTTGCAAAAAAGTTGTTTTTACCTCCTGTTACTAGCCTTTTGGTTAGTGTACATGGAAAAACACAGCAATTATAATTGTAAATATATTATTGATACCAGAATGTGGCAGCTTAAAACGGCTGGTGTTCATGGCTGGTTTTTTTAGTGAAAGGGAGGAAGAAATTATGAGAAAGAGGGCGATAAGCTGGGCGCTGACGGCCAGTATGGTGCTATCTATGCTGTCCGGATTTATTCCCGGACAAAAAGCATATGCGGCGGACAGCTCGAAGAAAACAGGCAAGACGGTGGTCGAGACGGAGATTGACGAGAGTACGTACAAAGCTCTGGGCCTCAGCACCGATATAGACAAAAGCAAAGCTGCGGTGCCGTATGACAAGGATAATATATCTACATTTGCAGAGGTGAATGAGGTATACGTTGCGGCAAACGGCAATTACAGAAACAAGTACACTGTGCGAGACGGATTTGACAGGATTGGAGATTTCAAGGACAGGACTACAAAGGTAAACAGCAGCCTTGGCAATCTGTACGGAGCGTATGGTTTCTATGATCTTGGCAAAGATAATGTGAAAGTGGAACACGGCGGATCGGGAGACAGTAACATAAGCAGCAACATGGGAAATGTTCTAAAAAAGGACAGTAATGGTTTTAACGGCCTGTATGCGACAAGCGTTGCATTTGATGGAGGCGACGGAAAAACCAACTACGTTGCGGAGCTAAGAGTACATGGAGATAAAGTATTCAGTCCAGCTGGATGGAAAAGTATTAAAACTGTCATAGACGGCAAGGAGTACCGCGGAAAGATAGATGTGAATATTTTCAAGATAGCAGCTGATGGTACAAGATATTCAATTGCTACGCTTACCCCTACTTTAAACAAGAATTCTACATATAGCGATGGACTTTTGTATTTTATCAGAAGATACCAGCAGGAGCTGGATGCGATGTTTGAGATCGAAAAGGCCGATCTGAATGGAGATGGCTTTGAAGATCTTCTCGTATACTGTGGAACTTACGAGGATAGAAATATAAACGATCAGAACATACGCTATGCCATAGTCGATGTATATTATGGCAAGGGAAACGGCAGGTTCACAAAGGGAAATAATATAAGCATACCGGGCGGGCTTGCATCTAATTATGAAAGTGGAACGGATGGATCGTGGTGTGATTATGGAATAGGAAGAGCTCCTGTGGTAACTCTGGCCGGCGGTGATCTGGAGCAGGATGGCCGGGATGAGGCCGCGGTTGCCGTATCTGGATCAGTTCTGAATTACAACATGGCAAAGGCAGGTCATATGACCGTCTATACATATAAAGACGGCGGACTTGTCCCTATAGAAGGTCTGAATGAAGTGTCACTTGGAGACACAGATGGCAGAAAACAGAACTATGGAATGTATGCTGCAAACTGTGCATTTGGCCGGTTTAAGTATCCTGGATCAGGAGCCATGGTCACAGGACTTATAGTTGGTGGATATTATTCGAGCAATTCTCAATATGTGCAGAGGGAATATGAAGCCACGCAGGCTGCATACAGATACGTATACTACGATAGTCTGACGGATAATTATGTGTTGTCAGATTATCATACGAGAAGCCTGGGGACTAAGAGTAAAGAAATCGTGAAATATCACGAGGTTAAAAGTAACGAATATTACAGACCTGTGAATGCACCTATGGCGCTTGCGTGTGCAGACCTTAAGGGCATGAACGGCAATAATGAAAATGACAGTGTGCTTTTTGGCGCAGAGGTATATGCTTTCTCACTGGAAGATGGCGGAATAACAGGTTCGGAGATAGGAAGCATGAGTATATGTACCGACCAGCGCAATCAGGGCAACGACAAGAAGAAAAAAGATCAGGTGTGGATCGGCGATGTCAGGGTTGGCTGTGTCGATAAGGATGCCAAGGGGAACAATTACAGACAGAGTTTTGTGTGCGTTGTGGGAGTGCACAGAGAGAAGAAACTCAATGATAAAGATGATTATTACTGGCTGGACATAGCGACATTTTCTATGGATGGCGGCAGCCCATACAGCAGTCAGGAGGGTGTAGTATGCCAGTCGAACAGCAGACAGGATATGTATGGAACATTTGTTTCACTGTGTCTTCCGGATATTGATAATGACAGTGTGCGGTTAAAGTACGAGGGAGAGTATCCGGTATACACAAATCCAGAGGTCTATGCAATCCTTCAGGCAAGTCCGTATTTTGATGATGTTCAGGAAGTATATGAATATGTAAATAACGGTGGAACATCATATTCAACAAGCAAAGGTTCATCGAACACGGTATCAGCTAACTTGTCAATATCAGTTGGTGCGTATGTGTCGTCGGAGATCCAGCTCATCGGAGCAGGTGAGGTAGAGGTTGAACTTTCGTATGGAGCAAGCTTTGAATATGCAAATACAAAGACAACGGAATATGAGATAACATATAATGCCGCAGGTGGAGGTTCTGATCAGGTTGTTCTGTACTGTTTGAAATATATGTATTACGAATACTCCATATATGATCCGATTGCGAGAAAATGGGAGCCGGTGGTTATGCCGGTATGTCTCGGACCTTCAACTTCAATCATAGATGTGGCAGATTACGACAAGGTTGCAAGAAGGAGCAAGGGGCTCAACGAGATATATAATAATATTCTGAATAACACAGCGGGAGACCCTGCTACATACCAGACTCTTGGAGGTAAATTAAAGTACGCCTATCAGTCAGGTGGAAATAACAATTATTCTTCTGTAAATGCCAGCTCTGGTGCAGATCAGACTCAGACGATATCTGTGACTGATGAGAACGAGTATTCAACTGAAGTGTTCATTGAGGCGAACGAAAAGCTTGGTGCCGGAGGCGGAGGACTCGGTAATAAGGTCATCGTCGGTGTGACATCAAGCCAGCATGCGGGTCTTGGTCACACCTATGTAAGCTCGAATGGTGTTACATACAGTGGAACGGTGGACAATGTTCCGGCAGACTGCACAGGCTTCTCATTTGACTGGCAGCTGCGAGTGAACACTGCAAAGCTGAACAGCGACAGTGATTCAGTGTTCGTCATTGGCTATGATGTTAAGAATGTTGTTCGTCCGGCGCGTATGCCGATGGGACTTTCTGTTGTCGACACAACGAGAAAAAGTGTCAGTCTTGAGTGGTCACCGTCCAATGATGCAGATTACTATGAGGTCTGTATCGTTGATGCAGGAGGTAATTACAACAGCAAGGCAGTTGTGCCATATACAGTTACTGACTATGAAGTGAAGGGACTATATTCCAACAGGACTTACACATTTGCAGTGAGGGCTCTTCAGGCAAATGGTTCAAAGAGTCTGTTCAGCCGTCCGGCAACCGCGACGACACTTCAGGACAGTTCTAATTTCCATATAACAAAGAACCCTGATGATACAAATACGTTTGCGGGTGGAAATGCAGAATTTGCGGCAAATGCGGTTTATTATGATGGGGATGGAGTAAACCAGAGCGTTGGATACAACTGGCAGGTTAATACAGATAATGGATGGAGAAGCGTATCGACAGGAGGCAGCAATCCTACGCTCAGACTTACTGATGTAAGTGATGAAATGGATGGAAACGAATATCGATGCAGAGTTTATTACAACGACATCACACTCTACACCAAGACTGCGACACTCACTGTAAATAAGGCGGACAGCAAGGTCATGCTTCTGGCGCACAACGATACCGAGAATAAAGATCTGTCGGATGGCAGCGTAGTCAGGGCATCGGGCTCAGAGACTACAAAGGTGGAGAACGTGACTAAGGAGAGAAATCTTATAACAGTAACATCCGGAGTCAGGGAATATATTCTTGTCAGCGACGGAACAAACTATATGTGGAAAGATAGTGACGAGAATTACTATCCATGCAGCGTAAGCGTCAAAAAGGACAGCGATGGTTACGTGGATGAATCACAGACATTTAAAGCATCTGATGTGGGCGGCGCGGCATATGGTGTGAGTGAATCAGATTTCATCGCAGATATTGATGGCAATACTTACAAGCTGACCAGCGTAAATGCAGATGACTATGCAGGTGAAAAGGTGTCATATGTATCTGATGATGTTACATATGACAGGATACTCGCAAAATGGGTATCGGAGGATGGCAGCAAGAACTTCTATCTCCTCGGAAACGCATCGGGAAGTGAAGACAGTACGGTGTACTATTATGTGGCAGACAGTGAAAACGGAAGTTTTACGATGACTTCAAAGAAGACTCTGAATGTGTCAGATACTGTCAAGGTGGTCCAGACTGATCTCAAATCGGTATATCAGACCAAGACTGTGAGATCTGAGACCACAGGGGCAGAGGTCACATATACAGGAGACAAGATCACACTCAGCTGTCAGCCGAAAACACTGTCAGGTGAGGATGTACAGGGAGATGTGGAATTTGTCATCACAGGGCCTGAGAGTAAGCGCATAGCTGGAAAGTACGACAGAGCAAATGGCTGCTATACTGCACAGTGGGAGCCATCCGGACAGGGAATATACAACGTATATGTATACTTTGCAGGAAATAAACAGTACAACGACAGCATATCTGACTCGATGGCTATATATACCTCGTTTGAGGGAAAGACGAACATGAATCTGACCATGCAGGATAATGTAAGATACGGAGATTCAGTGAAGATGTCTCTGGAGAAGGTGTCATATGACAAGACAGGAAAGCTTCAGGATATCACGGACGATTCAGAATACACTGTCAAGATAAAGAATAACAAGACAGGAGCATTTGAGGACACAGACAAATACGAACTTGCAAACGGCGTGTTTATACCGAAGTCTATTGGAATGTTCCAGATAACGGCATCAAATGGCGGAGACAAGACTCAGAAGAATATAAATGTAGGAAGGGCACAGCTTGAGATAGCAGCCCAGGATACAGAGAGAAGTGTAAATGATTCTGTAAGAGCGTGCGAGGATGCGGTGATAACAGGTCTCAAGGCATGGGATACCGATATAATGCCTCAGAGAGACAGGGATTACGAGCTCGGATCATATGGAGTAAGTGGGCTGCTGCCGGGTATATATGATATAGATGTTGCATACGTCAAGGTGGGCGATCAGCATTCACAGGTTATGAATGAACTTGAGAAGAACTATATAATAAACCTGGTTAAAGCATCATACACACTGACAGGAAACGTGTACACAGTTACTGCCAGGCCGGCAAATACACATGGTACAGTTTCAATCAAGTACCAGCAGCCTGGAAATGAAAACAGTGACGGACTCACAGTTGACAGTGGAACAAGACTCCCTGAGAACTCAACGATCACTTTAGCTGCTACTCCTCATAAGGGATATAAGGTTAAGAGCTGGTCACTAAATGGAAAGACAGTTACGGATCCACAGTGTGGAACATCCGGTGGCAAGGCGTGCAGCGATGACCAGATCCAGATGGATAAGCTGAAAGCAAACATGAATGTAGCAGTAAACTTTGAGCCTGTATATCACAAGCTGACATACAAGCCTGACAATGAGGCTCATGGAACACTCAAAGCAAACTATGTGACGGATGGAACAATTGGAAAATCGTTCGGTTCAGGTGCAAACATTCATATAGAACAGAAGGTAAGACTCACTGCGGTTCCGGCAGCAGGATATGTTCTGGATCATTGGACTGTTACGGGAGAAGATGGAGTTCCGGAGACCGTTCTCGCGGAAGATGGAGTGACAAATAACACATCTCTCACATATGATGCAGAGGAGATCAGCGAGGATACACTTATCACGGCATATTTTGCAGAAGCACAGAATTTCAAAATATCAGTCTCGCCTGTAACTGTTGGAAGCGATGGAAAGACTACAGTGACAACAGGTGTGGATGTCACAGTCAAGGCTCAGCGAGTTGACGGCACAGTGATTATAGAGAGCGGTGAAGACGGTATATATGAAGTCAGCCGAGGCGACAACGTAACCATTCAGGTTACAGTTCCGTCAGGACTTCTTCTCGACGGATGGTCAGCAGCAGATGGACAGGAACTTGGAACTGTATCAGCGGATCTCAGGACGATGACAGTGTATGATATAGCTTCAGACCTTGATTATACAGTTAAGTACACTGCGCCGAACAGATACAAGGTGACATATGGTGCGGATGATGATGCAGCTGGTGTGGTAGATGCTGTGGTTGCAGGAAGTGCAGACGCACTTGCATCCGGTGACAAGCAGCTTCAGGGAAGTGACATAGTATTTACAGCAACTCCAAATGAAGGCTACGAGATAGCATACTGGGAGGTAAATGGCGAGAAGGTTGATGCTGAGGCAGAAGGTGCTGGCGCCCAGAGGTATGAACTTGAATATCTCGGCAAGGATACAAAGGTTGTCGTATACTTCTACAAACAGCCGGTTGTGTCGTGGACATCAGGAAATGATACGGAGATGACTGCAAAGTCAGGAGATTCTGATCTGGCAAATGGCGGATGTATCGCATATGCAAGTAAGGATGATCTGAAATTCACATTTGCGGTGAAGAGAAATTATGAGATAGCTGACATAAAGGTAAATTACGCAGGAGAGGATGTATTCAGTCTTGCGGAGAACAGCGGAGAAGGAAAGCTGGCTGAGACTGCGGATGCTGAGTCCGGAACAGAGAGATACACATTTACGTGGAGTGCTCCGGCAGATGGATTTACAGGTGATGTGACAGTAAATGTCACATACAGAAAGATCACACCATCCGTGAAGGCTGAGTATTCTCTGAAAGTGATAGAGAAGGCTTCTGCTGGAGAAGCGTCAGGAAAGACACACGGCTCTATAAGTGCAGATGTGTCAAGAAAAAATCTCCCTTCATACATACAGATAGGAGATACCATAAGTGATGCGACGGAGAGCAAATCTGCGCAGATCACAGACATATACAGAGATTCTGTCATCACATTCAAGGTTGTGCCTGATGATGGATACAATGTAAAAGAATGGATCATAAATGGACATAAGCTGACAAGCGAGACAGAGAATATAAAGTTATATTCAGACAAGAAAGTAAATGATACCCTTAAGATCACGGTTGACGGAGATTCATCTGATGTGACAGTTATGGCTGGTCTTGAGCTGGTTGGTGATGTACTCACATTTGGTCCTGAGACAGAGGGAACAGGTGAGGTGAGCGCCATGATCACATCTACAAAGCTGGTGCTCGAATCAGGAGATATGATAGGTGCTGCTTCATATGTGGAATTCACAGCGACGGCTGCAGAAGGATATGAAGTTGCAGACTGGCTTGTAAATGGAATCAGCCAGGGTGTGGCAGAGGAGACATTTGCATACAAAGTGCCAAAGGATACGAGAGTTGATGTGAGGGCGGTGTTTGACAGACCTGTGTATAAGATAACATGGTCGGCGGACGGAGCCGGACAGATAGAGGCAGAGAACGTGACATCAGGAGAAACACTTGATGGAGAGTCTGCGGATATCAGAGGCGACAGAATGCTTAAGTTTACGGCTATTCCGGATCAGTATATGGAGTGTACGGGATTTACAGTAAAGACAGCAGAGGGAACAAAGGATTACACAGCAGAGGAGCTTG
>OLGY01001051.1_pt1 | contig 15524 bp, 7 predicted proteins | sample 1605951 | NCBI WGS metagenome assembly OLGY01 (sample SAMN03283280) | human gut metagenome | biome: human-associated habitat; material: feces | host: Homo sapiens | place: Peru | collected 2012
CCGCCTCCTTTTATCAAGAGCCTCAGATTTCGAAAGATTTCTGAGGCTTTTTTGTGTTCACGCGGATTTGTCTTTTTCCCGCAGATTTGTCTTTTTCCCACAGATTTCACAGATGCCCACAGATTTTCTTCTGCTTTACTTTTTTACCCTTTTACCTTTTTACTTTTTTACCTTTATTGATGTTTATGTATAAAATGTTAACGGATTGTGGGTTTTTATTTAAAAAATCAGAAAAATTACGTACTAAAATGTTTCATAGCGCAAAAAAAGTTTCGAAAATTCCCCCCCCATTCATTTTTTTTTCTTACTTTTGCCCCCAGAAAATGCGAACTATCATGTAAACGGTTAATTTATATAATTACCTATTTATATAGTAAGAACGAAAAAAAATAGAATAAACTAAACTCTTTTAATAGATGGTGAAACGATTAATTTTAGCTACAGTGTTACTCATATTTGTATCGCTAGCTAATTATGCGCAAAACACGGGAGTCAAGTCCAACCTCTTATATTGGGCTACAACAACTCCTAATCTCGGTGTCGAGACTGCCTTAGGCAAGAAGCATACCGCTCAGGTATTCTTTGGCTTCAATCCTTGGAAACAGTCCGGTGGCGACCAGTCAAGCCTTCGTCATTGGCTTTTGCAACCAGAATACCGTTACTGGTTCTGTCAGAGCTTCAATGGCTGGTTCTTGGGTGTTCATGCCATGGGCGGACAGTTTAATGCAGGAGGAGTGAAGTTACCCCTTGGCATTTTCAAATCTCTACGCGACCATCGCTATGAAGGATGGTATGTAGGTGGTGGTGTGACCGCTGGTTATCAATGGCCTCTTTCCAAGCACTGGAACCTGGAAACCTCTGTAGGTTTCGGATATGACTATATCCAGTACGACAAGTTCAAGTGCGGTGCCTGTGGCGAGAAGGAGAAGTCATCTCATGACAACTACGTGGGTCCTACCAAGGCAGCCATTTCTCTTATTTATATGTTGTAACTCATTAAACATAATCTATGAGTATGAAAGATTTTAAGAACTACATATTATTATTCAGCTCTCTTTTGATGGCTATGCCTCTTGCTGCCCAGGATTGCAAGAGTCTTAAGCTGGCTGCCGATAAGATAAAGGTATCTAATGTTCAGATGTCTCATCTCAATGACCAGATTACGGTTGCGATGGATCTGAATCTCGATTCCCTGGATCTCCCTACCAACAACCAGCTTGTCTATACTCCGATGATCAAGCATAAGGGTGAGCTGCTCAAGATGCCGGAGATTGTTATCAACGGCAGAAGACAGCAGATTATGTATGACCGTGGAGTAGGGAAGAAACAGTTGCAGCTTTCACCTCAGGCTTTGGTGGTGAAGCGAGACAACAAGAAGCAGCAGACCGTGAAGTATCTTGCCTCAGTTCCTCTTTCTTCTAAGGAAAGAAACTACGATCTCGATATTCACGAAGACCTTTGCGGTTGTGGTGATTTGCAGGATGGCAACGATTTCACGGTTTCTCGCCGTCGCCAGCCGGTAGCTTCTTTCGTCCGTCCGGAGGTAGAGGCAATCAAGGTCCGTCATCTGGATAAGCGTGCTTATATCGATTTCCCGGTAGACCGCATAGAGCTGCATCCTGATTACCGCCGTAATCCGGAACAGTTGGATAGCATCATCCGCACCATCAATGCATTGAAGGAAGACAGGAACCTCGAAGTGAGCGGCATCAACATTCATGGTTATGCATCACCTGAGAGTCCTTACACCCATAACGATTATCTGGCAAAGAACCGTGCCAAGACGCTGACCGAATATGTCCGCCGGATGGTGAAGTTGCCAAACAATCTCTTCACGGTTTCTTCTACACCTGAGGATTGGGATGGACTGATAGCTTATATTAAAGGTAGCAACCTGGAGCATAAGGATGCCATTCTGGCGATTATTGCAGACAAGAGTCTGAATCCTGATGCCCGCGAGTCGAAGATCAAGAAGCAGTATCCTTCAGAGTATCGCTTTATGCTCGACACCTGGTATCCGGCACTCCGTCATTCCGACTACCACATTACTTATAAGGTGAAACCTTTCGATGTGGAAGAGGCAAAGGAGATTATCAAGACCAAGCCACAGCAGTTGAGCCAGGAGGAGATGTTCATGGTAGCCCAGACATACGAGCCAGGCAGCAAGGAGTTTAATGATGTGATGGAGATAGCCGTCCGCATGTTCCCAGAGAACGAGACAGCTAATCTGAATGCAGCCATTACCCGTTTGAATGCCGGTGATGCAGATGGTGCGAAAGAATATCTCGACAAGGCAGGAACCAGTCCGAATGCCCAGAATGCCCGAGGAGTCTATGAGATGCTGAAGGGTAACGAGAAGCAAGCTCGTTATTATCTGGAGCAGGCAGCCAAGGCAGGTGTTGCTTCTGCAAAAGAAAATTTACAGAATCTATAAAGTTATACATTCTGTCTGTTTAGGACAATATAGCTATTCCTTAGAGCCAGGGCGCTGCCCTGGCTTGGGACAGGCTCCTGAACCAGGCAAAACTTTTCTAAGTACAACTTCAGAAAGTGACTCAAATATAACGTATTAGATGATTTGAAAACCAAATATATTAAAACGTAATATAATTAGATTTTCAAGACGTTTATAAGTAAAGAAATAATTTATTAATAACAATAATAAAACTTACAAGATGAAGAAAACTTTATTATTTTCCGTTGCATTGGCGGGTCTGATGCTCGGTTCTTGTTCAAGTAGTGATGATCTGAATGGTGGTAACAACACTGGCTTCAATGAGAATGGTGATGGTTTCGTTGCAGTTGCCATTAATCTTCCAACAACGAAGAGTACACCTTCACGTGTCAATGATGATTTCAAAGATGGAACTGCTGATGAGTATGATGTACAAAATGCTAAGCTTTTGCTTTTTAATGGTACAGATGAAGCTAGTGCAACCTTTGTGCAGGCGTATCCTCTCACATTAGGTTCTGGTGTTGCGGGTGGTGCTGATAAGCAAATTACGACTCATTATGAGCAAACAGTTAAGATTAGTAGTTCTGGTCTTACAAATAATATCTATGCTTTGGTAGTTTTGAATGACAATGGTCAGAACTATACAGTAGGTGATAAATTGTCTAAGGTTTTAACAGTTAGTTCTTCAACTCTTAAAGGTTCTGGCTTTTTGATGACCAATGCTCCTTTAGCAACAAAGGTCGGTGCTGCTACTTATGCTGGTGAAGTTAATACTTTGGTTCCTATTAAGCCTGAAAATATTCAGAAGACTCCGGAAGCTGCAAAAACAAAGGCTGTAGATATCTCTGTAGAGCGTGCTTTGGCCAAGGTTGAAATGGGAACAGCCATGACATCAGTACAGACAACTGATTATACCGGTACTGTTACTGAAGTAACAGGTGTAAAAACTGCAGGTAAGAAACTTTATTATACTGTTACGGGTTGGGAGTTGGCGAATACAAATTCAAAGACTTATTTCTCTCGCACTTGGGACAATACAAATACCTGGGCAGGTTATCAGGCAGCAGGTTCGACTTCATTCCGATTTATTGGTACAAATAGCTTGAATGATGATCCCGCTATTCCTACTTCTGCATTGTATCGTACCTATTGGGCTATCGACCCTAATTATGATGCATTTACAGCAGGTTCTTTAGAGAACTCTCAAGTTGCTTCTGTCAATCAGGAAAATATCAAGTATTGCTTAGAGAATACATTTAATGTTGCAAATCAGAAGATTCAAAGTACTACTTGTGCTATTGTTGGTGTTCAGTTCTTTACAGCTGATGATGATGCTGACCCAAAAAAGTATACTCCAATGACTGATTTTTATACAGTAGATTCTGATCCTACAGTTGTATATGACAAATCAACTATCGAGAAATTGATTCTTGGTAGATATGTAGCAGCAAACTCTACTGAATTGACATCACGTATAGATGGAACTGTAAGTGCACAGGATTTGTTGGAGGTAACTGAAAATTCTACTGTAGACGGAGTTGTATCATATACAGTAACAGCAAAAACAAGTACACATTGGCTAACAAGTAAAGTTCCTTCAGCTACAGAGTTGGAAGCTTGGAAGGCTGGAGTTAAAGTTACTGATTTAGAGCATGCAAAAAGTGGTGTTAATTACTACTATGTTCCTATCCGTCATTTTGATAATACAGAAACTCCTTGGAGTGCTGATGGTAAAACAACATCTTATCCTAATGGAGATGGTAAGGCTGAACAAAACTGGTTAGGTCGATATGGTGTGCTTCGTAATAACTGGTATGTTATCAAGGTATCTGGTATCGAAGGCTTTGGATCAGCTACAATTCCAGATTTGAAGAATAATACCGATGATGATGATGATCTGAAGGAGTATATCTCTGTAAAGATCAATGTCCTCTCTTGGGCTAAGCGTACACAGAGCACAGTTTTGGGTAAGTAATTTCAAATTATTTATTGATACAACATTTTTCATGCCCCCACCCACCCTTTTCCAGGTGGGGGCATATATAATAAACAAACAATTACATCAGAAACAATCTGATAAACAGCTTGTTGAACTACAAGGCATCGCATCGCCAGATGCAAAGAGATGGTGATATTCGGATTCTGTCCGACACTTCATGTGATAATAATTAGATTCAATATATATAAAACGAAGAAATATATGAAAGCGCAGATTTTTAGCTTGGTGAAAAGAGGAGTGCTGGCGATTGCTACACTCTTGACGGTTGCCTCTTGTGATATGTGGCATACCGACACCGACGATTGTCCTACAGGGATTTATGTCAAGTTTAAGTATGACTATAACTTGCAGCGTGCTGACATGTTCAATGATCATGTTGGGGCGGTAACCCTTTATGTCTATGATGAAAATGGAAATTTTGTGAAGAAATTCGAAGAGGCAAACTCTTTATCTGCGCTGCCTTTAAAAAATATAGACTACAAAATGCATATTACCGATCTTCAACCAGGCAAGTATCAGTTCATAGCTTTGGCTGGACAGAATGCTTATGCTGATCAGTTGAATACCCAGCGTGCAAAGTTCGTTCGTACAGAACCTGCTGTGGGCGATAAGATGGATAAATTGGAGGTAAACCTTGATAAGGTTCAGCGCAATGGTTATTATATCATAGATAACCACAACTTGCCACTCGATACCCTGTGGCATGGTAAGACAGATGCGCTGGTAGAGTATTCCGCTACCCGTCCTAACTATACCACCGTTTCGCTGGTACGTGATACCAAGAAGATTAATGTTACCCTGCGTGAACTCAATGACCCAACCACAATGGATGTAAACGACTATAGTTTTATCATTCAAGACCATAACTCCCGCATCCTCTGTGACAATTCACTCGATGAGACTAATCAAGTTATCTATACTCCACATGCTGTTTGGAATACAGAAGACCGTGAAGGTTCTACCGCTGGTGATGTTAATGGTAATGAATTGGAAGGAGTGGGCAAGATAGCTCATGCCGACTTTATGACCTCCCGTCTGATTTATCACGATAAGGCAAAGGATGATGGCAAATTGATTATTGCCAACAGGGAAACAGGCAAGACCGTGGTAGATGTAGATTTACCTGATCTCTTGAGCCGAGTTCGCACCAGTGAGGAATATATGTATACTCCACAAGAGTTCTTGGATAGAGCTTATGACTATAAGTTACAGTTCTTCCTTCAAGATGGTAAGTTGAAATACGCTTACATTACTATCAGCGTGAATGCGCTGAGCTGGAGTCAGAGAATACAGTTTGAAGTACTTAACAACTAAGAGGAATATGAAGATGTTGAAATCAATATATCTGCTTCTGCTTTCAGTTCTTGTCATCGGTGCTTTCGCATCCTGCGCTGGCAGCACCGATGATGATGACGGCAAGCCTGATGCCTTCAAGGGAGAGGCTTACTTTACTGTGCAGGTAGCTGTGGCTGGTGATACCAAAGCCACGTCTCGCGCAGCTGGTCCTCAAGGAGGTGAAGAAGGTAATGGTAGAGAAACGGCTTTTGAAAAAGAATATAAGGTGAATAATGTCTGTGTATTTCTTTATTCTAGCACTACAGGCATAAGCGATGGCGAAGCAAAAATAGAGCAGGCTTTCTATTTTGAGAAACCAACAGAGAAGCCAGGTAATGCAAAATATGATAAGGTGTATACGTTCGAGAAAAAGCAATGTTTGCCAATCGTCGTTTCCAAGCCATATCATATTTTGGTAGTAGCGAATGCTGGTAACATCACTCCAACCTACTTGAACAAGAAATTGAGTGAACTTAGAGATGCTCATCTTAAGGCTTTTGATCCTATTTCGAATAACTTTATCATGACTTCTGAGATGGATGCTACTACAGAGTTGACTTCTGCTGGTGGTAATGCTACAGGTGATGGAACCGAGGCTAATCCGCTTACAGTAAATGTTGATATAGAGCGCCTTGCTGCTCGTATCGATATTGATCCAGGTGATGGTTGGTATGTTGATTCTCCAACAACTCCTGGTACCGGAACTTATGCTTTTGATGTGAAGGATGCTTCAAACAATTTAGTGGGTGGCTTTGTTTTGGAGTCTATCCTCCCTTATAACAATCTTACTTCCGGTGAGTTTTGCATTAAGCGTGTGGGTGATAAAACGGGAGCAACTCTGACTTATTTGGGTGATGAGACAACAACTTCGGAAACCGACAAGACTGCTACAAACTATGTGATAGATCCATGGACTTCTGGTAAGAAAACTGGTTCTACCCCAAGTGGTCTTACATATAATGTTCGTAAGTTAAATGATGCAGGTTGGCCATCTGCTACAGGATACCTTCCAGTCAGGAAAAAAGTTTTAGGAACAGCAAGTTCTTTCTTCATTCTTGATTATGCGATGGAGAATACTACTTTTGACAATTTAGAAGAGTATGCTACAGGATTAGTGTTTAAAGGCAAGTATTATGAGCTTTCTGATTGGGATACAACCAACAAGCAGCCTAAGCTGGGTAAATCTGGTACAGATAAATACTATACCTATACCATTCGCCATAGCGATCCAACAGGTACTGGTCCTAAAACCGCTCCTATGTATTATGGCATTGTCCGCAATAACATCTATCGTATCAAGATAGAAGGAGTAGTGGGTGAGAAGAAGGGAATGATTCTCACGATTGCTGTCAAGAAATGGGCAAAGTATACCCATGCAGAGACTTCCATGTAATAAGACGGAAAATAAAGAGTAATAGATATGAATAAGATAAAAACGATAATGGCGCTGTTGATTCTGACGATGCTTGCTACTTTTACGGCTTGCTCGCCAGACGACAGTTCTATGTCTGATAATCCTGGTGGAGGAAGCAAGAATGGCTTTACCATTCATCTCAAGCTCTCTACTGCTGCGTCGGGCTCTAATGGTCAGGGTGCACCTCATAGCCGTGCTCTTACCCCTGAGTGGGAGTTTGGTTCCGCTGCCGAGAATATGAAGAGCTGGTTTGTTGTTCTTACTCAAAACGGTAAGGTGGTGCAGACTGTTGAGAAAACTCAAGTTGATGCTCAGCATGCTGAGGAAGATGTGGTTACTCTGGAGAATGTAGCCCCAGGCACCTATCAGGTCTATTCTTTTGCCAATATTGATAAAACGCAGTTGGGTACGTTGACAAGCGGTTTTACTGTTGATTTTAAGAATAAGAAATATAAGATGAATGGCAATGGCTTCGATGCTACTATTTCTGGTATTCCTATGAGCAATGAGCAGACGCTTACTGTAAAACAAGATGGAACAACCGATAAGAATAAGCTTTGGGTAGTAAGAATGCTGGCAAAGGTTACACTTCAGTTTAAGAATCCAAGTTCTACTGATTTGGTAATCAATGATATTACCATCAGCGATATAACTTCAAATCCTTCTGCTACTGCCAATACAGATGGTAACATCATGTTGCTGCCAAAGCATACTGATGTATCAGGAGCCTCTGGTGCTACTGGTTCATCTGGTCTAACAGGTGCAGATCTAGATGAGGTTAAATGTACTCCGAATCTGGTAGAGCAGGCAACAACGGAGAATTATACTTATAAGCTGACTAAGACAATACCAGCGAAGGTAGATAAATACGAAACAGAGAATGAGGTTTCATTCTATGTGAATGAAAGCGCAGCGGGTAATACTTCCAAGTATTTCATCATCAACCTGAATACATCTGCAGGAGTCAAGCGTTACGTCCTGTTCAAGGATTGGACAACGATAGCTCGCAACGACCATCACATTCTCCCAATCTCATTAGATGATTACAAGTTGAAGTTTGATGTTCAGTCCTTCACAGCCATCGGTCTCTATCCGTCCATAACAGATTACGGAACCACTCTTTCTTATACCTGTTATTACCCGGAAGAGGAATTCCATATCCAGCCAAAGGTAGTGCATGCTGATGGCACCGATGTGTCTGGAACCATCGATTATACCAAAGTTAAATGGGAGTTAATCACAGAAGAAGGTATGGCTGATGCCACAGCTGCCGAAGATAATGCCAAGAAGGTGTTTAAAACACTTCCTAAATGGGATACTACCACCGGTTATTTCGAAGGTACCTTCAATGATGACAAAGCCGACAAACAGAGCGCCCTCTATCAGGTCAAAGTCCCTGTACCGGGCGTCTCAGGAAAAGAACTTATATATAAGATACTTTTCACAAAGGATTTAAGCAGCTATGCTGCTCGTAAACATTATACACGTAAATACTATCGCTATGAATAAGATTAAAAACATATATCGTACTCTCATCCTCCTCCTTTCATTGGTTTTAATGCCAGTGGAAGGATGGGCTAGTGATGACACATATATAATCAAGACTACTTCATTAACGTTGCAATGGAGTAATTATATTAAGGATAAATATTATTATGCATGTTTCTATTTTGAGAAAGATGGAACGAAGCTTGATATATCAAAGTGGGAGATTAGTAATAATGATAGTTATAACCATCCTATAACAGCCTCTTATGATTGGGCAGCTCACAAAAAAGATAATAATTATGTATTTTATGATAAAGCACAAGCCGCATATGGTGCTTATCCAACTCTTTTTCAGTATAAAATAGATCCAAAAAGTACGGATATTCATAATTCAAAACTCATTCTTCTCCTTTCTAACGATGCCAATCTCTTAACTGAAAAAGAGAATCTTGCTGGTGTCACAAAGATGGAGTTCGATTTATATACAGAAGCTGGGTTGACGTCTTCTACTGTTAAGCCTGGCAATAAGTCTGCTGACTTTTCGAAAGCAGAAAGTACTTCTATTATCCCAACAGCTGCGACATCTACCAAGGTTACTTTGCCAGATTTCAATGCCAAGTATTTGCGTTGGCAGTTGTTTGAGTCTGAGGCTGCTACAACTCCTGTTACTACCATAACAGATATCTTGAAAAATTCTTCATCAGCAGTTAAAGGTTCTGATTTGATTTACTATCATGATACTAAGATCGCTGATGATGCAGCCCGTACTGTGACCTTTGATTTCTCAAAACTTGCAGCAGATGCAAATGTTGAGAAATATGTTTTGAAGTGTACCTGGGCAAAAAATGACAATGATGATGCTAAGGTGGTAACAGATAAGGATAATGGAAAAACTTATATCCTCCAGGAGCCAACTCTTAATGGTGAATATTCCTTTAAGTTTGTAAAGCAGGAAACTGTAGATGCAACTTCTCTGGTGCTTTCTGCCGATAATGTAGGTGCAGCTCATACCCATCAGGTAGATGCAATCTATACAGACGGGAAACTTGAGGTAAGTCTGAAAGATGTCGTTCCTGATATCCTTTCTGATTTTGGTGTTGCTGATAAGAAAGATGTCAGCGACTTCTATATGCGTTGGGTATTAGCAGGCAAGGATGGTAAAATCATTAGTGCTAATTCTAGTAACAGCGCTTTGGCTTTGCGTAATACTTCAGAGAATAAAGGTTATTATACTTTGTTGTCAAAAGAGGGCTCTTCTTTATTGCCTACTGGATTGGATGTAACTTTCGAGTTGCCTTCCGGTTCTACATGGTCTTCAGACATGAAGGTATATTGCTTGTTGACTAATGACCTCACTGGTCATGAAGCGCAATATGGTGTCATTACAAAAGAACCAACAGCTTTCAAGAGCAAGATAAATTTAAAGCTCTATTCTCCAGCTGATTTGCCATTTGTTCATTATGAGGGTATCGCCAATAAGAAGGGAGACTGGGATTGGGTGAATGGCCATACCTACCAGAAGACCCATGAATGGGAGTATTATTACTATGTTGATGGAAATGAGTCTAATCAGCAGGTTATGTTAATGTTGCCTATTCAAAATTATGCAGGAAGTAGTAATGATCTCGAGCCACGTGGTTATTACCGTTGGTATAATTATGATACGGATGAAGGATCTGACAATCTTGTAGCTTGTGGTGATGCAACACATACCAAATTATACAAGAAGGGAATTTGGGGATTGTTCGCAAATAATATTGGTACACATCCTACTAGCACTCTGATTGGTGTCAATTACAATACTTCCCATGTTAATGATTCATGGAAAGGGGAGACTATTGCCTGTGATGTAAGTAGATATGTTGATGGAATGGATGAGTCTAGGACTTATCTGCTCCATGAACCTACTTTGTCAATCCGTTACATCTTCCATATTCTTCCTAAGAAGAAGTTGGCTAATGATATTATGGCTACATTGTGCGGTCATGATGATGGAAATTACACTTATGAAGATAATAAAAAGGTAACATTTGGATTTAAAGATAAGAATTCGGAGCTAACTTTACGTTTGCAGTTGAATGATATTAATAGATATGCTTATTATCCGATGACTTCAGACGGATTGAAGAAAAACGTTTATGTGGATAAAATCACAGAGGCAGATTTTGATACAAGCAGTGGCATCAAGAAACCTTGGACTGTAGTATGGCGTATTTATGATATTAAAAAGACATATTATTGTGAAGTAACTAGCAATAATGCTAATCCACGTTTCTTTGATTTAAGCATTGATGCTATCACTAAGTCTACTGTTCAATGGAAAAAAGCGGATGGTACAGTTGTTTCTACTCCAGAAATAACCAAAGGTAGTCCTATCTTTGTAGTAGCTTATCTTTCAGATAATATAGGTTCCTTGTGTCCTGTAGCAAACTTTGATGTTCGTTTTATGGATTTCCATCCAATGACAGATAAGCAGATAACTGATGAGGGACTCTATAATAGAACTATATCCTATCTTGATGAACACTATAAAAAAGCGACTAAGCCAATTTCATTTGATGATGACGATACAGAACAAACGTTAGCAGAGCCAACAACCCCAGATGACAACCAAGACCGTTTACCATCGCGATGGGATCGTCGTGCTTATAGCTTTGTTTATCGTGATTTGATAGACTATGATGTAACTAATTATGGTGGTAAGGATATTGGTCATTCTCCACTTCATGGAGATTATGGCTTGTATAAGTCTGCAAATTTAGAAGATATTTCCGGTGTTGCATATCAGCAACCAAATCATGGTTATCTTTGGTGGTCTAATGGTACTTTATATGATCGCACATATGAGATGACGAATGGCTCTCAGTACGGACATTTCCTTTATGTGGATGCTTCTGAAGAAAGCCGTCAGATTGCTGCTGCAGATTTTAAGGCAGATCTTTGTACTGGTATGCAGTTGATATTTTCTGCTTATGTTGCAGATATGACAGATCAAACTATACATCCAGAGGTTATGTTTAAACTCTATGGAGTAAATTATGATACTGATGGAAATATTCAGAGTCAAAAACTACTTCATTCGTTCTCGGCTGGAGATTTTGATAATAATGTTGACGGTTTAACCCAGGCAAAATGGTATCAGGTTTATGGTAAAATTGTCATCCAGAAGGAATCTGGTGTAGAAAATTATTCGGATTTTAGAGTTGTTATTGATAACTACTGTAAAGGAACGCTAGGTGCCGACTACGCTGTTGATGACATTCGTATCTATGTTGAGCCAGCCAAAGTGCAGGTGATTCAGGAGAAACCTATTTGTGCTGAAAGTTCAACGGGAACAATCAAACTGAAGATACGTGCTATCCACGAGACTTTGAATGCGATTTTGAACCACACGGATACAAAAATTTATTTCAAATTTGTGGATGAAGATGGTAATTCTGTAAATACGGATTATTCGTATACCTTAAAGGATAAAACGACCGGTAAAACAAGTACAGTTCCTGGCACAGAATATGGTACTGTAGATGTATATGATTCTGAGGAAAAATGTAAGAACTTTGATATCGATGATACCAATATGATAGAAGTTGATAGTGAAGGTGAAACCTATATTGTTATCAGCAATAAAAACTATACTTTGCCTACAGGGAAGAAGTACTACGTATCAGTATCTACAGAAGATCCTGCCAAGGGAAATGCCAATTGGGGGTCACCTGCTGAACTCTGCTCGTTGTACAGTAGCTGGTTTGAAATGGTTAGTCAGCATCCAGTCATTACTGATACAAAGGGTAAGATCGTAACGGATTATAAGATTCCTTGCGGTGCTGATGATGACTATGCGATTAACATCAAGGGACAATTGGTTACAACTGACCCTAATACAGGTGGTAAGATAACATTGGATGGTGTTAAGTTCTTCTGGTATCTTGATGGTACGGGTACTACTTATCAGTTGAATACTGTGGCAAGTAACGAAATTACTATCAAGAAGAAAGATATTACATTGGGTGACACTCATAAGATATATATGCTGCCTGAAGGACCTCTGAATTCAGATGGCTATATTGAATATACTGCGCCAAATAATAAAAAGTATCTGTTGTGTCCTGGTAAAATAGCAGTCCCATTGCGAGTGATGAAGGATGGCCCACAGCTTAACTTCGGTTTCAACGATGTGGATTATCCATTCAATGATGGCAATTATGAGGCTTCGCTTCGTATTGGTTTACCACAGTTGGAGAAGTTGAAGGCTTCAAAGGGTAATTTACAGATTCCTATTCATGATGTAAGTTATCTGTCAGGTGTTACGGATAAGACTTTGACATTCATTAATGATAGCAAAACTGAGGCAGATAAGACTTCTGCTGAAGTTTATGTTGCAACTACGAATGATCCTTTATGGGATGCTTCTTTATTGAAGAACCCTGTTGCAACATTGAGTTCTAGTACTCTAGCTGAAGTCAAGTCTGGCAAGCAGCAGTATACCCTCGATCTCAAGTTCTCTAATGATGTCTTAAAGAACTTCCATGAGGGATATTACTACGACCTTCGATTCGTCTTCGAGCAGAAAGCTGCAGCTACTGGTGGAACAAGTTGTCCTGGTGAGGCTTATCTCAAGTTGAAGATAGTACCGGAGTTCATTACCTGGACTCCTACAGCCGATGGCGGTATGAATGCCAACTGGAATAATGATGCCAACTGGCATCGCTCATCATCTACAGAATTGCATGATAATGAGTATCCTAATTATCAGGCTTATGGCAAAAGCGTGTCTGGTACGCCAACTTCAGCACAGGAGATTCCTACGCTGAACAGCTATGTGCCAATGAAGTTTACCAAGGTAACTATTGATAACTTGAAGGGCTTGCCATTCCCTGACCTCGGTAACATCGTTTATCGTAGCACCAATCAGATTGCTACCAAACTGACTAACGGTAAGGGTAATGAGGCTACGAAGTATATCCAGTATGACATCATGGCGTTCTGGAATGAGGCAGTTGCTGATAAGGGATTGGAAAAAGGTAATCTGAAGTGCGAGAAGTTCTATGGCAATACTTGCCATCAGATTTACTTCAAGCCTCAGGGCGAGCTTCGCGACCAGTGCTATCTCGTATATGACAAGGCTTGGGTAGAGAAGGAACTGGTGCCTAACAAGTGGTACACCATGGCTTCACCTCTGCAGTATATCTACGCCGGTGATATGTATGTGCCGGCAAGTAATGGACGACAGGAAACCCCAGCGTTTACGGATATCAACTTTGATGATAAGGCTGCTGATGGTACTGCTGTGTATAGCCGAAGCAAGTATCCGGTTTATCAGAGAGCTTGGATGAAGAGTGATGTGAAGGAAATCACTCCTAAGGGTGATTATTCTGCTTCACATTATCCTGATGGATCTGCTCCTGGTGATGTTGATATGAATCTCGGTTACTGGAGCCACGTATATAATAAGGTGAATGAAAGCTATTCCGATGCCGCAGATGGAACCTTCGGTGGTTTCTCTATCAAGGCAGGTAATGCGCTCTTGCCAAAGAAACCTGCTGATGGTTCTAAATTGCCAAATGCGCTCCTCCGTTTGCCGAAGGCTGATAAAGAATATCAGTACTACGATTATGATGGAACAACGACTTCTAGTGGTAAACCAGCAACCGTTGATAAGAGCACCGGTCATGGCAAGCTTCTCGTTGCTTACAACAACGATGAGAAGCATCTCGCAGAGAAGATTCAGACTTTGGGAGATAACGCCAGCGGATTCTATCTCGTGGCGAATCCATATACCTGCTCTATCTCCATGGCTAAGTTCTTCGAGGCAAATTCTGGTTTGCAGAAGGCTATTTGGATTGTAGAGAATGGTGAGGTGAAAGCGATTTCTTCTACCGACTTGGGTAATCAGAACTACGCTATCCAGCCTACCCAGTCGTTCTTTGTCAAGAAGGATGCTAGCGCTAGTATTAGAGAGGTAAGATTTACTTCTACGATGTGTGTAGACCGCACCATTACTCCTGGACTGCGGATGGCATCTGACTATGTAAAGGATGTAGAGGTAGAAACGGAGAATTCCAACGGCCAGACCTCAAAGGCACGCATCGCTTTGCGTCAGGAGGCTTCTGCCGACTATGATGACCAGGAGGATGTGGATCTCTTGTATGATCAGAACCTCAAGGATATTCCGCAGGTTTATACCGTTGCCGGCAACGAGGCGGTGGCTGTGAATGCGGTTCCTGAGTTGTCATGGATTCCGCTCGGCATCGTGAGCCAGCAGGCTGAAGAGGTTTCACTTACCCTGAAGGGTATGAACAAGCTCGATGCTCCTGTTTATCTCTACGATGCAGCATCGGCAAGCTTTACAGAACTTCATGAGGGCGAGGCTGTGAAGGTGAAGGCGGGTGACCACGGAAGATACTTCCTCACCCAGACCCGTACCACAACCGGCATCGACCGCATAGAGGCAGAAGAGCAGAATGCACCAGTGAAGGTTTATTCACCAGCTGCCGGCATGATTGTTGTTTCTGCATTGGGTGGCGAGAAGCTCGACAGGGTTCAGGTATTTACAATGGATGGCAAGATGGTTCACAGTTATCAGTTGCCTGATAAGCAGAGAATGATTCTGCGAGTGACATCCGGCATTTACATTGTGAAGGCATCTACCCAGTCCTGTGCTCAGGCAAAGGGTCAGAAGATTGCCGTAAGATAGTATATTCTAGTTTTTTAAATATCAATAGGGAATTATAAAGAACCCAAAGGGGGAGCCAAAGCGTTGGCTTCCCCCTTTTTTAGCTGTATGCTCGGCATGAGCTTATTCTAATGGGTGCAAGTCCCTAACAAGCCCTAAT
>OLGY01001053.1_pt1 | contig 15514 bp, 15 predicted proteins | sample 1605951 | NCBI WGS metagenome assembly OLGY01 (sample SAMN03283280) | human gut metagenome | biome: human-associated habitat; material: feces | host: Homo sapiens | place: Peru | collected 2012
TCTTACCTCACTACTTACTTCGCTACTCAAATTAGTACGCGCATCATACATTGTTAGTAACACACCCTCAATCTTTAAACTAGGATTAAATAGCTTTTGTACAAGCCTAATAGTTTGTAGAAGCTGGGTAACACCCTCCAAAGCATAATATTCACACTGTACTGGAATAATAACTGAATCAGCAGCAGTAAGTGCGTTAGTATTAAGTAAACCCAAAGAAGGCGGACAATCGATAATGATATAGTCATAAATATCCTTAACACCCTCTAGTGTATTCTTTAAAATTTGTTCACGGTTTTCCTCAATCTTCGCAATCTCTAAATCCGCGCCAGCCAAAGAAATATTAGCAGGCAAGATATCAAGAGGCGGTTTCTTTAAAGACTTAATACAATCCTTAACATCGCTACCACCAAGTAAAGCATCATAAACCGTTAAATCCTCAATCGCCACATCATGGCCCACACCCTGAGTAGCATTACCCTGTGGATCAAAGTCAATCATTAAAACCTTCTTAGACAAATAAGCAAGTCCTGCCGCTAAATTTATAGAAGTAGTCGTCTTACCAACGCCACCTTTTTGATTCGCAATCGCAATTATTTTCGCCATAATATCTCCCCTACTTTTTAAACCTGATGACTATCTTAACATTATCACCATATTCAGTCATCTGATAATCAGCATCAATACCTGATTTCTTAACCATCTCATAAGCCTTATTAACAGTATTAATACCGATTTGAACATTACCAGAAATACCAAGCGAATGCTTATTTGTTTCAAGTAATTCCTTAATATACTCTTCAGTCTTTGCTACATTATATTCTCTTGTAACAATTGTATTAAAAACTTCTTCAAGACGCTCGCTTGGAACTTTCAACAAAGCCCTAGCATGACGCTCAGAAAGCTGTCCACGACTAACAGCTTCTTTAACATAATCAGGAAGCTTCAATAAACGCAACTTATTGGCAACAGTTGATTGTTTATAACCAAGACGCTCAGCCAATTCATTTTGAGTGATATCCTCATCTCTCATAATACGTGCCATCGCCATAGCTTGTTCAACTGCATTCAAACTTTCTCTTTGAATATTCTCGATCAAAGACAAAGTAGCACTCTTCTCATCAGACATATCATAGATAATAGCTCTAATCTTTGTATCACCATTATATTGACAAGCTCTAAATCTACGCTCACCCGCAATAAGTTCGTATTGTCCATTATCCATTTTTCTAACACTAATAGGCTGCAACAAACCATTTTCCTTAATACTTAGGGCCAATGATTTAACTGTATCATCATAAAAAGCAAGTCTAGGCTGGCTTCTATTTGGAACTATCTTACTAATATCAATTTCTACTACTTCACTCATAAAGGTCTCTGCTTAATTATACTATATTTTCTAGGCAATTTTTTAGGTGTAGCTCCCACCTTCTTTAAATAACCAATCACTCTTAAAGAACCATCATTTAAGGTATGCTCAATAATACGCTCACACTCAAAATTCATCTGCTTAATCGCATTATTAGCACCATCAATCTCACTTTGGCCACTTGAACCCCTTAGGGCAATAAAATAACCATTCTTCTTAACCATAGCGCCACACACCTCAATCAGCGCGTTCAAATTAGTCACAGCCCTAGCTGTTACATAATCATATTCCTCTCGATGTATTGAAGAATAATCCTCGCCTCTGGTGTTAATTACCTCAATACCCTCAAGTCCTAATTTATTTATTAATTCATTTAAGAACACACATCTTTTCATCAATGGTTCAATCAAAATAACCCTTAAACCTGGATAAGCAATCTTTAAAACCACACCAGGGAAACCAGCACCAGTACCAACATCAACAAGAGTACCTTCCATCTTTACATCAAAACTTAATAATAAAGAATCATAGAAGTGCTTATCTAAAACTTCCTCAAACTCACAAATGGCTGTTAAATTTATTTTCTCATTATATTCTTTTAAAAAAGCAGCATAAGTACAAAACTGTTCCATCTGCCTATCGCTTAACTCTAATCCTCTTTCAGCCAATATTTTTAAAAATTCATCTTTTGTCATACTACACCTATTATACAAGCCTTTTCTCGTATCCACCGGATACATCTTCGACATTTGAAACAATTATAAACGCATCCTTATCAATCATTCTTATCTTCTTCTTCAACAAAGGCACCTCATACTTAGAAACGACCGAAACTAACACTTCTGTTTCCTTATTAGTATAAGCACCCTTACCAGTCCAAGTTGTAACACCTCTTTTATTATCTTCCATAATCATCTTCTTAACTTTCTCATTCTTAGTAAAGATCATTAATGCCACATCAATATTTTCAAGATGTCCCTTGTCTACCATCAAAGAATAAACAAAGGCTTGGATAATAGAGTATACCGCAACCTCAAAATTAAATAAACATGCACAAAGTGTATACAAAGCACAATTGAAATATAAACAATACTTACCAACACTAATCTTTGGATTCTTAAGCGTCAACAACATACCGATAATATCATTACCACCGCCACTTGCCTTGCACACTAATATTCTAGCTACCGCAAAACCACAAATGGTACCGCCAACTATAATACTTACTAATCTATCGCTAATTGGAGAACTTTCAAACATCACTGAAAAAGCTAATGTTTGAACAGCTACTGATACGATAGTCTTATATACAAACTCTTTATTTAACTTCTTTAAAGCTATCAACAATAAAGGAATATTTATTAATAAATTTGTAATACCAGTTAAATCAATATTTGATTCAATACCTGTAATATTAACAATTAAAGTACGAATAACCTGTGCTAAACCAATTATGCCTCCTCCATACAAATTAAAAGGAACAATAAAAAGGTTACAACTAAGGGCAAATATAGCTGACCAAAAAATAATCGAAATATAATCTTTTAAAGTGTTTTTCACCTCGTTATTCTATCATTTATATAGCCTCAAAAAAATGTAAACGCTTACTTGTTAAAAAGTTAACATTTAATATTGACATTAAAAGTCATTTTTGTGAAAATTGTCTCAAGTGAGGTAAAAAAATGGAAAACAACGTTCAACAAGAAATTAATTCATTGGTTGAAAAAGCCAAAAAAGCACTAGTTGACTTCGAAGCTTTAGATCAAGAAAAAATCGACTATATCGTTGCAAAAGCAAGTGTTGCTGCATTAGACCAACACGGCAATCTAGCAAAATTAGCGATTGAAGAAACAGGAAGAGGTTTATTTGAAGATAAGGCTACAAAGAACCTATTCGCATGTGAATATATCGTAAACAATATGCGTCACCAAAAGACTGTTGGCGTAATCAAAGAAGATGAAGTAGAAGGTATGTCATATATCGCAAGCCCTGTGGGTGTTGTATGTGGTGTTACACCTGTTACAAACCCAACAAGTACTGCAATCTTCAAGTCATTAATCTGTTTAAAGACAAGAAACCCAATCGTATTTGGTTTCCACCCAAATGCTCAAAAATGTTCAGTTGCTGCTGCTAAGGTAGTATACGAAGCTGCAGTTAAGGCTGGTGCTCCAGAAAACTGTATCCAATGGATTGAACATCCAAGCATGGAAGCAACAGGTGCTCTTATGAACCACCCAGATGTAGCTACAATCCTAGCAACAGGTGGTAACGCAATGGTTAGAGCTGCTTACTCTTGTGGTAAACCAGCATTAGGTGTTGGTGCCGGTAACGTTCCAGCATACATTGAAACAACAGCTAACTTAAGACAAGCAATCAACGACGTTGTAATGTCAAAGACATTCGATAACGGTATGATTTGTGCTTCTGAACAAGCTGTAATCGTTGATAAAGAAATTTATGATGACGCTAAGGCAATGTTCAACAACTATCGTGTTCACTTCTGTAGCGCAAAAGAAAAAGAATTATTAGAATTATCTCTATTTGGTGTTAAGGGCTACTCAAAAGAAGTTAATAACGCTAAATTAGATCCATGGGTAGTAGGTAAGTCTGCTGCATCAATCGCAAAAAGAGCTGGATTTGAAGTTCCAGAAGACACTTCAATCTTAATTTGCGAATGTAAAGAAGTAGGACCAAACGAACCTCTAACTCGTGAAAAGTTATCACCAGTATTGGCTATGTTAAAGGCTGAATCAATCGAAGATGGTTTCAACAAGGCTGAAGCTATGGTTGAATTCAATGGTCTTGGTCATACAGCTGTAATTCATACAATGAACGATGACTTAGCTGTTAAGTATGGTGAAAGACTAGAAGCATGTAGAATCTGTGTAAACTCTCCATCTTCACTTGGTGGTATTGGTAACATCTATAATAGTATGATTCCATCTCTTACTCTAGGTTGTGGTTCTTATGGACATAACTCAGTAAGTGGTAACGTAAGTTCAATCAATCTATTAAATATCAAGAAAGTCGCAAGGAGAAGAAATAATATGCAATGGTTCAAGGTGCCTTCAAAGATTTACTTTGAAAGAAATTCTATTGAATATCTAAAAGACATGCGTGATGTTGATAGAGTATTCATCGTAACAGATAGATCAATGGTTGACTTAGGCTATCTTCAAAAGATTACTCAACAATTAGAAAAGAGAAGAAACAACGTTCAAATTCAATTATTCTGTGACGTTGAACCAGATCCATCTATCCAAACAGTTAAGAAGGGTCTATCTCTAATGGATGCATTCAGACCAGATACAATCATCGCCCTAGGTGGTGGTAGCTGTATGGATGCTGCTAAGGGTATGTGGTTATTCTATGAACAACCAGATGTAGACTTCAATGACCTTAAACAAAAATTCATGGATATCAGAAAGCGTGCCTTCAAGTATCCTGAACTTGGTAGAAAGTCTAAGTTAGTATGTATCCCAACAACATCAGGTACTGGTTCAGAAGTAACACCATTCGCTGTTATCACTGATAAGGTTGAACACAAGAAGTATCCATTAACTGACTACTCTTTAACACCTACAGTTGCGATTGTTGACCCATCACTTACAATGTCTTTACCTGCTAAGGTTACTGCTGATACAGGTATGGACGTATTAACACACGCAACTGAGGCATATGTAAGTACATTAGCTAACGACTTCACTGATGGTTTATGTTTACAAGCTATTAAGATTGTATTCGAATACTTGCCAAGAGCTTATAGAAATGGTAAGCAAGATCCAGAAGCTAGAGAAAAGATGCACAACGCAAGCTGTCTTGCAGGTATGGCATTCGCTAACTCATTCTTAGGTCTAAACCACTCTATCGCTCATAAGATTGGTGGTGAATACCATGTACCTCACGGAAGAGCTAATGCAATCCTACTTCCATATGTAATCAGATACAATGGTACTCGTCCTACTAAGCCTGGTGTATGGCCTAAGTACAACTACTACAAGGCTGATGAAAAGTATGCAGAACTTGCAAGAGCAATCGGCTTAAAGTTTGATACTGTTGAAGAAGGTGTTATCGCTTATGCTGATGCATGTTACAAGCTAGCAGTTGAACTTGGTATCGATATGTCATTCAAGGCTCAAACTGATTGTGGTGAAGAAGTATGGAACGAAAACATGGAAAAGATCTCTTACTTAGCATATGAAGACCAATGTTCTCCAGCTAACCCAAGAGTTCCTATGATCAAGGATATCCAAACTATCTTAGCTGAATCATACAAGGGTTCTTATAAAACTCAAGACGATCTAAAGAAGGCTGAAGCTGAAGCTAAGAAGGCTCCTAAAGCTTCTAAGAAATAATAAATCTAAAGGCTGTTCATTATGAGCAGTCTTTTTTCGCTGTTTGTGGGGAAGATTCTTATTTGGAAAACGCGTTATACTTTCTTTAGAGGTTATAAAAATGGATCAGATAAAGACAGGAAAGTTTATCGCTACTCTACGGAAAGAAAAAGATTTGACGCAAGAGCAACTTGGAGAAAAGCTCGGTGTGACAAACAAAACCATTTCTCGTTGGGAAAACGGTAATTATATGCCAGATATTGAAATGCTATCACTGCTATCGAAGGAGTTTGATGTAAGCATTAATGAACTTATAAGTGGAGAACGTTTTTTAGAAGAAGACTTCAAGAAAGTTGCTGACAACAATCTTGTTATGGCACTAAACAGCAGCACCTTTACTCTGAAAGAAAAGATAGCATTTTTCAAGAAGAAGTGGTTACGTGAACATATCGCAACTATCATCCTATGCGTTGTAGTATGGATTGGTATTATGTTTTGGGTAGCACTGAACAACTCTTATGCACTTTTGGGCGCAATAGGCAGTATCCTTGCCATGCTTTTCTATGTAGTGCTGTATAATCGTATGATGGTATATGTAGAAAATCATGCATATCGAGCAACATCAGATAACAAAAAGAATAATATTTAAATTTTAAAGATGAAGATTGCTTATGTATATTAATAGTAGCCAAACTAGTTAATCATTAACCAACTTGGCTACTAAAATTAATTATTGAAATAGTAATTCTAAAATATGCTTGCAACTATCATCAGCCATTTTCAAACCCTTATAACAAGAATTGCAGTATACAACAACATTTTTTAAAGGCAACTTATTTATATATTCGCTCATTCTAATTGCGATTTCTTTATCATTTAATAATTCAATATGTTTTTGATATTTGCTATAAAACTTTGGGGCTGCTTTTAAAGCATCACTAGGTATTTGTTTGTGTTTAAAAGTTCCATCAAAATCAATTCCATTAGATAATTCAATGATTTCAATTTCCATCTTTTGTAAACACAAGCGTACTGCATTTTTCATACTTGCATTATTCCTGGCTTTGAAACAGTCTTGAATTACGTATTTTGTATCACTATATATAGGCCACTTATAATCATTTTGCAACAATAAATACTCATATAGACTAATTTGTTTTAAAAATGGATATTTCTCGTTAATAATGATTGCACAAGAAGTACAGTTATTAATAACCACATCATCTTCATATAGTTTGATATCTATGTGTTTGCAACATCCTAAAATAATAACTCCCTTATTTTTAAGATAAGTTTGAATTTTATGGCTTATATCTGGGAAAAGAATTTTAACCTTGCAACTAGGTAAATAGTAATACATTATTCAACAACAACTACACGAATTGTAGCAGAAGCGCCCAATGGTGATGATTTCGCTATCTTTTTAGCCAAAGCACAAGCAGTATCAGCATCATCGCAATCGGTTTCAAATAACAAAGCAAATTTGCTTTTAGGATCCTCACCTAAGTAAGTAAATTTTGGATTGTCATTATTTGTTAAAGCTTCAATAAAACCTTTATGAGCGAATCTCATCGCACATTCTAAACTTAATTTCATTATTTTTTTCCTCTCTTAATTATTTTTGTAAATGTATCAATCATCAATCCTGTACACGCAATTGAAATGATTGTTCCTATCCCAACAATGCCTCCCATTAAATAGCCAAGTATTGTTAGTAAAATATCTGTTATAAATCTAATGATTTTATAATCTATAGACGTAATTTCTTTAATTTTATAAATAACACTATCTAAAGCATTCATTCCTAATTTGCAACCAATTAGCAATGATAACCCCAACGAATAAATCGATTGTCCAATTAAAAAAATTATAAACGCTGTTACAAAATTATTATTAGTATTGGTCATTGTTAATAGATTGTAAGAAAAATCTATTAAGTAACCTACAATTAAAGCACTGATTATGGTACCACTACCAAAATATTCTCTAGCACAAATTACCGCAATTATAATTAAAGCTAAATTATATATTCTAGATGCTTGTCCATAAGATATATTCAGCACGGAATGAAGACCATCCTGAAACACCGTTACGGTATCACCACCAATATTTGCATATAATATGGTGCCAACTCCAGTCCCTATAAGTACTCCAGCTAAAGCTGTTAATGCTATTTTTTTAATATTCTTATTTAGGTTGTAAGAATTCATTCATAAACTCCTCATAACAAGTTGCTTTATTTAATAAAATAGATTTTTTATCGTCTAAAATAATTTTAGAAAGCTTATCTAAGAAACTTTTAGTTGCTGCTTCGGAACCGTTTAGCGAAAATAAAAATATTAATTGTACATGTTTGTCATCCCATAATACTGGTTTTCTTAAACGACATATTGATATAAAATTTGGAAATTCATTTGGATCTAAAGGATGGGGTATTGCGATTTTATTACTAAAAGCAGTTGAACAATATTTTTCTCTATTAATTACAGATTGATAAAGCTTTTCTTCATCTATTCCATTAATATTATGTATAGCATGAATGGCATTTCTTAAAACTTCTTCTTTAGTATCACATTCCATCACAAAATACATTTCCTTACATATGAAATCTTCCAATTCATCACGATTATCTAATGCTTCAAAAGTTTGTTTAATAGAAACAATATCATTATCAGATAAATAATCTTTGATGCTTATGGTTGGAATATCAAACCATAATTTGTTTCCAGTTGAGTTGATTATTAAATCCGCATTATCAAGTCTTTTAAGCTTTGCTATATCCTTATATCTTAACAATTGTATTGTATTTATTTTTTCTTTTAATGCTGTGTTAATGCGATGACTTATTAATCTAAATAACGTTTCTGAATCATCCATTAAAACCGCAATGTTGTATTTCTTAATTCTTTTGTTCGTTTCCAATGACAAAGCTAAATGAATCGCAAAATACAAAGATTCAGATTCTGTAATATACTCTTTGTACTTTCTGGAAATACCCTTTAGGCCATGAACAGCTAACTCAAGAGCATAAGGGAATTCATCTTTTATCATCGTAAGACTAGACTTTTCAATTTGAACATTGTTTTTTAAACGATATATAAATAGTGAAATATGTTTGAATAAACTTACTCTTAAATTATCATCGTCAAAGAAATTAATATTGCTATAATCATATATGCCTCTTAAGAAAATGTTATAAAAAATAATCACTTCATCATTTTCTTCAATATTTCCATCGTATTCGTGGTAAATTGGATTACTACTTTTAATATGCTTAGAAAAATAATATATTTCATCATCCGATAAAGTAATATCAAATATTTTACTAATATCTTTATTTATTAATTCCGACACGCGATATTCAACAGTGTCTTTATCATAGTTCGCTTCGCAACTAATTGGGTTGTTTGTTTCAATTCTGTTTAAAGCAATAAGAATATGGAATACCAAGGAATCAACTTGTTTGTCAGAAATCGCTATATCAAAGTCATTTAAATTTTTCTCAATAGAAAACGCTAATTGATTAAGTGTTTCTGTGTTGTGTCTTCCTGAATATAGATTTAAATAGTCAGGATTAACAATTGATATTTCCTTCGATATTGCTTTTCTTATATTGTTTTCTTCACCCACAATTAAGTAACCATGAGAATAGGAATGTTTTAAACATAGACCATATTTTTCGATTAAAGGATCTAACGCTTTTATATCTTTTCTAGCCAAAGAAGCAGAGATGCTGAATTCATCGGCAATATCATAAATATTAATATAGTCATCATTGACTAAAAGCTTATAAAATATGCTCTTTTGTCTAACGCCAACCTCATTATCATCAATAAAAATTGAAGAAGATGAGTACCAATCAGAAAATAATTCTTCATCATCAATACACAATTTATAACCAAGACCTTTTTTAGAAACTATATGAAAACCGTAGTCATAACTTACATCATTAATTGAATTAATGTGAGAAAACACGGTTCTTTTAGAGACACTTAAAAAGTAAGCAATATCTTCTCCAGACACATAATTGTTCGCGTTCTTATCTTTTAATAGTTCAATTATTTTTAATTTTATGTTTTCCATATTCTGATTTACTCATAAGCACCAAAAATCCAAATAATAAGAAATAAAGCATAAAAGATATCTCTACGCTATTTATACTATATTGGATATTATACAAGACAAATATTCCAATCATAAAAAACAAATAGTTAAGAATTTTCAAATCTTTGTTAATGACTTTTTCAAACAATATCTTCGTGATATAAAACACCACAATTAGTTCTATGCTTAATAACAATATGTCTATTGTATTAATTTTGTTGTAATAATCAAGCAATCCTTGAGCAATTTCAGAAGGATATCTTTTAGATAATTTTTCTATCGAATTGTTCATTCCAATATATAACAAATTCATGTACGAATTCATATTATTTATAAAGAAATTCACAAAAGCAAAGCCACAGTATATTAATGTCGCTGTTTTCTTATCGTTATATAGATTCTTAAATCTTGAAAATACAAAGATAACAAATGTCATAATCAGCGATAATAAAGCAACATAATATTTAATATCTGGTATTTGATTTATATCTTCATACCCAATTGCTTTACAACAGAAATTCATTAAAATTGTTGATAAAACATAAATAGCTATTCCAGATAATATTTTGATTAACATATTTTCTTGCCTATTAACAGTTATATAATACATAGGTAAGGCAAAGCTCAAAGCTAAAAATATAATTAACAAAAATAATTTCATAGTTCACTACCGTTCGTAGCAATTACTTTCTGATACCATTTAAATGAATCTTTTTTATATCTGTTACCTGTGCCTGTTCCGTCATCATTAATATCCACATATACAAAGCCGTATCTTTTACTCATCTCATTTGTAGTGCAGCTTACAATATCAAATGGGCCCCAAGGACAATATGCAAACAGGTCAACACCATCTTTAATTGCTTCTTCCATGGCCTTGACATGCTCACGTAAATAGTCAATTCGATAATCATCATGAACTTCATTATTATCTGTAAGAGTATCAAGAGCTCCTAATCCATTTTCAGCAATCATCATAGGTAATAAATATCTATCATAATAAATATTTAATGAATTTCTTAATCCCAATGGATCAATAGACCATCTCCATATAGATGCTTTTAATAATGGATTATTCGATATATCATTCAAACCTCTATTATTTTTTTCGTATGAGTTTAATCGAGAATAATAATAGCTAAAAGCCATAAAATCTGCAGTATTGTTTTTAATTAGTTCTAGATCCTCTTCAGTCATTATGATATTAAATTTGTTATCTTTAAAAAATCTTAATGCATACCCAGGATATTTACCTCTGATTCTAACATCTGTATAGAACAATTGAGACATTTGATTCTTTTGATATGTGTAGAAAACATCCTCTGGTTTTGCGGTTTCAGCATAACAGTTGTGGTCAGATATCATAACTCCCATTTGCATTTTTGGGTCGATTTCTCTTGCAATAGCACTAGCTTTTGAACAAGCCACAAACTGATGATGTACACATTGATATTTGGCTTCTTCAAGATTATCTACCTTATCGCATAGCATGCCCAAAGAATTAAAACTTTCAACATAAATTAAATTAATTTGATTTATTAGAATCCAATATTTAACTTTTGAATGATATCTTTCAAAGCACACTTTGCAATAGTTTGCAAAAAGGTCTATAACTCTTCTATCTAGCCATCCATTATATTTTGTAACTAAATTTAGAGGCATCTCATAATGGAAAAGTGTAATTATTGGTTCCATTCCATAATCAACAATTGTATTGATTAAATCATCATAAAATTTCAAGCCTTCTTCATTTGGCTCTGCATCATCTCCATTTGGAAAAATTCGAGCCCAATTAATCGATGTTCTAAAGCATTTTAGACCTAATTCTTTCATCAGTTTTAGATCATCTTTATAGGTATGATAAAAATCTACACCTTTCCTCTTTGGAAATTGATTATCATCTTGAATTTTTAATAGTTCTTCTAAACGTTTAGATGTCATTTCAGAGTCTTCATCTCTTTTTCCAGCTCTATTTAGATTTGGATTGTGCCAGTCGACATCAGGAATTGATATTCCTTTTCCGCCCTCATTCCAAGCACCTTCACATTGATTAGCAGCTACAGCGCCACCCCATAAAAAATTTTCTTTAAAAGCAGACATATTCTTCTCCTATTTTTATAAAGACTAATGTCGCCTAAACATTAGTCTTTGTTAAGGTCAATAGCGACATTTATTTAAAATATAATTGTGCGATTTCCTTAATTAATTCAATTGTTGTTAAAGTTGTCATTAAATGGTCTTGAGCATGAACAACTATAATAGAGAATTTAGCATCCTCAAGTTTATTTTGAGCTTCTTTAGCAAGCAAATCGAATTGTATCTTGTGAGCAGCGTTCATCATTTCTTCAGCTTTATCCATATTTTCATCGTATAAAGCTTTATCAGATTTTTTTGCCGCATCAAGAGCTGCAAAGGCGTATGATTTAGCCTCGCCAACATTAGCAATAATTTCGAACGAAAGCTGTTGTAATTCGGTCATTTTTTCCATTATTATTCTCCTTGCAATTCACCTGTTTCTTGTGCAATACAAGTTGCTTCATATCTCTTGAAGAACGGATAGTAAATAACCCAGTCAACTACAAACATTGCTAGAACTAATACAATTGATCTCCAATCCATTGTTGCTATGAAAGCACCAATAGGAGCAGGAGTTGTACTTGTTAAGAAGATATAAGATTTATTAACCAAATTCATGCTAGTTGCAGCCCATCCCATAATAATGTTTGCTGTTGGAGCAAGAATAAATGGAATAACAAGTGTTGGGTTTAAGAAAATTGGCAAGCCGAAAATTACTGGCTCATTAATGTTAAACAAAGACGGAACAATTGATACTTTACCTACTGATTTTAATTGTTCAGATTTGCTCTTCACGCACATAATGCATAAAGCTAAAGTTGAACCAGCACCGCCAATGCAAGAGTAATAAGCCCAGAATGACTGTGTATAAACATTTGGCAAATCGCTTAAAGATAATCCAGCAACAACCGCATCAGCATTTTCAGCTAAAGTCACTAATTGTAGAGGGTCTAGTAAAGGACCTACAACTGTGGTTGGATGGATGCCAAAGCCACCAAATAACAAGTTTTCAAAAGCAGTCAATAACGTTACTGCAATAGAGTTGTTAACACCAAATGAAATTAGTGTGAATATGTAAGACCAAATTTGAGGAATCAACATTCCAAATGCAACTTGGCAAATTATAGATAGTACATAGAATGCAATTAAAGCGATAGCATAAGGGAAAATTGTTGAGAATGTATTTTCAATTACCTTTGGTACTGAAGGTGGCATATGAATTGTCAATCCTTTTTCAACACAAAGTCTCATAATCTCAACTGCTCCCAATGCAATTAAAATTGCCAAGAACATATTAACTGAGCCTAAATTAGAGTAAGTAATATCTCCTCCAACAGTAACTGGTGAACATACTAATAAGAAAATTGATGTAGCACATAATGCAAAGTTAAGTGCATTTTTCTTATAGTGATTCGCCAAAGAATAAGCAACAGCGAAACATACAAACAATGATAAGATACCAATTGTTGCAGCATAAGGTGGATAAGTAAATTGTTTAAAGTTACAAGATAAATTCCACCATGCATTCATAAATGCATCAAAGAACCCAATACCCGTTGATGATGTATCGCTCCATGGGCATTTATAAATTAAGAATGCAACACCACCAACAAATGTAAACGGCAACGAACAAACAACACCATCACGAATTGCTAAAAAGTGTGGTTCTGTACCAAAGAATGTAGCCAAAGGCTGACACCATTCTTCAATCTTGTCTATCAAAGACTTTTTTTCTGACATAATATCTCCCTTTCAGTTTTTAATTATTTGTTTTTTAAATCATTTCTAATTAGATCCAATACACCTTTGCCATTGCATCTACCAAAATCAATAGATGGGACATTGATTATTGTAATCTGAGGAATGTCTTTACAAAGTTCCTTAACCATATTAGTTTGAAACTTCACTTGTGGAGCCATAAGTACATAATCATATAAACCAAATTTTGCTTTTGCTTCTGAAATTGATAATGCTTCAATATTCCAATTTGATTCATCAGCACTTAGGTTTTCTTTCATATTCTGCATCAATAGAGATGTAGAACTTCCACATGCACATACCAATAAAATATTCATTACGTGACCTCCTTACAAATTTTATTGCTTTGTTTATGGTTTTATTCTAATAAAACTTAAAAAATCATGTTGGAAACTTTCGTATTATGCCAAGTGCAATTCTTTTCCAATTCTTCATTAACCATGGTTTTTTCACATCAAAAAAGATGTTCCCTCAAGAATTCAGCCATCGAGAACATCTTTTTAAGATAATCAAAATATCAACAATTAAGAAAAACTAACATTCTTCAAGCTTTCAGCTATCCAATCCTTATTTTGTAATAAAGAATCATAATCACCATAGACAAAGACAGTATAGTAATCATTATTGTGTTTATAGAGTGCATTGAAAGCATAGTCCCCATCATCATGGTCAGTACTAGACTTTAAATCCTTATCCATCAAAACAATAGCATCTTCATTATTAACTATAGTTTCTTGTTCTCTTTGTTCATTAAAATCATCTTTAAACTTAGATGACATATATTTGAATTCTGGAACATCTATTGAATATTGAAATTTCTCAATACTGATAGATAGATTTAAATCATCATCTTGATACAAATAATTCGTATTTGACTTATATGCAACATCAAAATCACTTCCTTCTTCAACAGGAATATTTACACCAAGACACTCAATATTTTTACTTAGATTGTAATTACTTTTACAAGAAAACAAACAAGAAACAATCATAATGACAGCAATGATTTTTAAACCCTTCTTTTGCATATAGTACCTCCTATAATTCTATCAATATATGCTTATAAATTAATCTTCGTTGTCTTTTTCTTTTGCTTAATTGAATTTTATCACACATCAAAAAACACTACTTGCTAAAGAACAAATAGTGTCTTACAGAAAATATTATTAAATATGGAAACACTTCTTAATAGAATCGTAATCACCAATTACCATTAAACTAACATCATTGCTTAAAGATAAATCAGGAGACACATTAACATCCATCTTATTATTCTTTTTAACACCAATAATATTGATATTAAAACTATTACGAACATCCAATTCCCTAATAGTCTTGCCAATCCACTTAGGAGGTACTTCCACCTCAAATAAGGCATTATCTTTGTCTACCTCAACATAATCCAAGACATGATCTGCTGTATATCTAATCGCAGTCCATCTAGCCATTTGTTTCTCAGGATATACAACATCATCAGCACCATTTCTCAACAAGAACTTCGCCTGAACATCCCTCTCGGCTCTTGAAATAACCTTCTTAGCCCCTAATTCCTTTAATAAAGAAGTAGTCTCTAAGGAATTTTGGAAATTACTACCAATAGCTACGATACAAACATCAAAATTAGAAATACCCAACGAATTCAAGAAATAAGAATTAGTACTATCACCTATTTGAGCATTAGTAACATAATCTAATACTTTATTAACCCTCTCCTCATTACTATCAACAGCCATAACCTCATGGCCTAATTCATTAAGTTGCATAGCCACATGTTTACCAAAACGACCCAAACCTATAAGTAAAATATTTTTCATAATAACTTGTATGATATAAACGTACCTTGTAGTAACATTTATATCACTTTTCCTTTCTA
>OLGY01001054.1_pt1 | contig 15513 bp, 16 predicted proteins | sample 1605951 | NCBI WGS metagenome assembly OLGY01 (sample SAMN03283280) | human gut metagenome | biome: human-associated habitat; material: feces | host: Homo sapiens | place: Peru | collected 2012
ATCCAGGATCATGGCAGCCCAGCTGATGTTCACCGAGAAACAGGCCAATGCCATCTTAGAGATGCGTCTGTATAAGTTGATCGGTCTGGAACTGGAAGCACTGATCAACGAACACGAAGAGACCATGGCAAACATCTATCGCTATGAGGATATTTTGGACCGCAGAGATTCCATGGCTCAGGTCATCATGAATGAACTGGACGGATTCAAGAAGGAATACAGCCATCCTCGTAAGACGGTCATCGAGAACGGTCAGGAAGCTGTTTATAAAGAAAAAGAACTGGAAGAGATGGATGTTGTCTTCCTGATGGACCGTTTTGGTTACGCAAAAACCATTGACCTGTCTACTTATGAACGGAATAAAGAAGCTGCCGATGCAGAGAATAAATACGTCTTCACCTGTAAAAACACCGGACGTATCTGCCTGTTTACCAATACCGGTCAGATGCATACCGTCAAGGTACTGGATCTGCCTTACGGCAAATTCCGTGACAAGGGTGTGCCTATCGATAATGTAAGTAACTTCAGTCAGGCCAAAGAAGAGCTGGTCTATATCACCAGTCAGAGGGAACTGAACTTATGTCAGGTAATTTTCGCCACTGCTGAATCCATGCTAAAAGTAGTGGACGGCGGAGAGTTTGACGTAACCAAGCGTACGGTTGCAGCCACCAAGCTGGCGGAAGGAGATACCCTCGTAAGTGTAACGGCACTCACGGACCAGCGGAACATTGTGTTGCAGACGAAGGGCGGATTTTTCCTTCGTTTTGCGGTAGATGAGATTCCTGAGAAGAAGAAAGGAGCCATCGGTGTCCGCGGTATGAAATTATCCGACGGCGATCTGGTGGAAAATGTGTATTACACCAAAAACGCCGTGGAATCCACTATTGAATACAAGGGAAAAGAACTTGTCTTAAACAATCTGAAGCTTGGCAAGCGTGACAGCAAGGGAACCAAGGTCAGAGTATAGAGAAACGGAGAAGAAAACATATGAGAGTAATTGCAGGAACCGCAAGAAGTCTGCCGTTAAAGACCCCGGAGGGCATGGATACCAGACCAACAACCGACCGGATCAAAGAAACTCTTTTTAATATGCTGCAGACTTATATTCCGGACTGTGTGTTCGTGGATATTTTCAGCGGAAGCGGCGGCATTGGCATTGAAGCCTTAAGCCGCGGCGCCAGAAAAGCTTATTTTATCGAAAATGCGCCTAAAGCACTGGCATGTATCGAAGATAATCTGGCATTTACGAAAATGAAAGATCGTGCTATCGTATTAAAGCAGGATGCCTGTGCCGGGTTGACCGGCATCTACGAAAAACATGTAGATGTGATCTTCATGGATCCACCCTATGATCAGGAGCAGGAACGCAGAGTTCTGGAACAGCTGCGTTATGCAAAATATGTATCGGAGGAAACACTGATCCTCGTGGAAGCCTCTCTACATACGGATTTTTCTTATGTAGAGGAGCTTGGGTTTGAAGTAACCCGTGAAAAAAAATACAAAACCAACAAGCATGTATTTCTTCGCAGGAAATAATTGCAGAACGGAGACTTTATGAAAAGGGCTGTTTATACCGGAAGCTTTGATCCTATTACCAACGGACATATGGATATCATCCGCCGGGCCTCGGAAATATTTGATGTTTTAATTGTAAGTGTTTTGAATAATAAAGAAAAGACACCGTTGTTTTCTGTAGAGGAACGTGTTAAGATACTAGAAGAAGCCACAAAAGATCTGCCTAATGTGCAGATTGACAGTTTCAGCGGCCTATTAGTGGATTATGCACAGGAAAAGGATCTGCATGTCATAGTGCGGGGATTGCGTGCCATTACGGATTTTGAGTACGAACTGCAGATGGCCCAGACCAACCGGATGCTTTCCCATGGCAAAATCGATACCGTTTTTTTAACAACCAGTCTGGAATACGCTTATTTAAGTTCCTCTGCCATCAAGCAGATCGCAAGCTTTGACGGAGACATCACCCCCTGTGTTCCGGATTTTGTAGCTGATCTGATTTACGAAAAATATCGTCAGAAAAAGCTTTCAGACAATCGTAATGTGTAAATAAGGAGAGTTTCATGAGCAGTCGAATCGAACAATTAATTGACGAAATAGAAGATTATATCGAGAGTTGTAAGCCTAAGTTCATGTCCAGTACCGAGATCATTGTTAATAAGGATGAAATCGACGAATTGTTGCGGGAACTGCGCATGAAGACACCGGATGAGATCAAACGTTATCAGAAGATCATCAGCAACAAGGAGGCAATTCTGAACGATGCCAAGGCCAAGGCAGAAGCTCTGATCAATGAAGCAACCGTTCATACCAACGAACTGATCAATGAACATGAAATTATGCAGCAGGCATATGCCCAGGCCAACGAGGTGGTCACCATGGCCAGTAAACAGGCACAGGAGATTTTGGACAATGCCACCATTGAAGCCAACGAATTAAAATCCCAGGCAATGCAGTATATGGATGATATGCTGGCTCATCTGGAAAATATCATATCCGCTTCCACACAGCAGGCCAGTGCCAATTATGATACCCTGATCGGCAATCTGAATCAGTATCGGGATATTATCCAGTCTAACCGCAGTGAACTCCATCCGGTAGATGAAGACTTAGAGGGTATAGACAACGCTGACGAGGGCAGTGATGATTTAAATGTAATGTAATCATAAAACCAGTTTTCTGCTGAAAGCTGGTTTTTTAAAAATAAAGGAATTGACATAATGAAGGTTAGTAAAAAACAAAAAAGGCTGTTTGTCAGGACAATGATCTGTACGGTCAGTCTTGTCACAGCCTGTTTTTTTAGCAGTTCGCTGGAAGCTGCTGCGGCTCCGAGAGCACAGGAGACCGGAGAGAGGGTTACCATTGTCATTGATCCCGGACACGGTGGTGAAAATGAAGGAACCCTGGAAGGCATTGTCCAGGAGAAGAAAATGACCATGGTTACTGCCATGGCAATGTATGAAGAATTACTGAAATATGATAATGTGGATGTCTACCTGACCCATACGGAAGATGTGACACTGTCTCTGGCAGACAGGGCGCAGTTCGCTGCAGAACGGAATGCGGATTTTTTATTCAGTATTCATTATAACGCTTCCGTGGATCATGATCTGTTCGGTTCCGAGGTATGGATCTCTTCCGTACAGCCATACAATGCCTACGGCTATCAATTCGGCTGGGAACAGATGCAACAGATGAAAGATATGGGCCTGTTCCTCCGCGGCGTCAAGACAAAATTAAAAAATAATGGCGACGATTATTACGGAATCATCCGGGAGTGCACTGCCCGATCGATTCCTTCCGCTATCATTGAGCACTGTCATGTCGACGAAAGTCGTGATACCCCTTATTGCCAGACCGAAGAGGATTGGAAACGCTTCGGCAGAGAGGATGCATTATCCGTTGCCAGATATTTTGGATTATCCAGCACAAGTCTGGGTGTAGACTACAGCAATGAAGCGAATAATCTTCCGGAAGTATCTCTGCAATCCATTCTTCCCGCTACGATCCGTGATCAGACCGAACCGGATGTCTGTGTGCTGACATTGCAAAATGCGGATTACGACACCGGAGAAGTCACATTGGAAGTGACTGCGACGGACTACGATTGTCCTATGATGTATTATGATTACAGTACCGATGGAGGGAAGACTTATTCCGAACTGATCCCCTGGCCGGAGTTGGATATCATGGCCGGTACTTATCCGGATACTTTTACCTTTTCCCTGTCTTTCACTAAGGGAGAAGCCCCGGTAATCACGGTGCGTGGTTATAACCAGGCGGATCTGTTTACCGAAAGTGAACCGATCACTTTTACCAAGCCTTTTGTCGATCAGGAGAAGGCTGCGGAAGAAGCAAGACAGGAAAGCCTGGCTGCAGAAGAGGCCGCGGCTTCCCGCAAATCGGAAACCCAGGTGACCGACGCTTACGGTTCTGTGATCACCATGGCTGATGCAGCCGGGAATACAGGATCATCCTCTGAAGGCAAAAAGGAAGTAAATTTCGGAGTGTTTCTGGTCATATGTATCGTTCTGGTGGTATTACTTCTGATGGTCTTTCTGCTATATCAGATCCAACAGAGCAGGCACCGGAAACGCAGACGGAAGGCTCAGCGCAGAAATGTGTCCGGGCGCAACAGGAACCATCCCAGATAATAAAGTGCTGTGAGACCGGTAAGAAACAGTTTATGAAAAAAATATCCGGTCAGAGATAAACCGGTATTTCGGATACAGCTTCCGGTCTGAGCCAGGCAGCAAAGTCCTCCGGCAGGTAGCAGCAATAACGTATAAAGAGGACATCGATCCCCCAATATGCTTAATCCTCCGCTGATCTCCAAAAGCGGAGCACAGACACGGCTATCCGGAAGAAACACTCCCGGCAGCAGATTCAGCAGATTGAAGAAGATCATATAACCTCCCAGCTGTAAAATATTTCTGCCGGCAGCATACACTGCTTCATCCAATGCTTCCAACAGCGGCATGGCAGATGTTCCGCCGGTTTCCACTGTGAAAATCGTCTGTGACATCGGAATTTTCCTGCGATATACTGTATAACGCAGAAGAATACCGTACCCCAGTGGAATACCATACATTCCGAATAAATAGGGCAGGATGGATTCCCGGTGCAGCAGAGGCAGAACAAATCCAAGAAAATATACCGGTCCAAGATTGTTACAGAAGGACAGCAGATATTGTCCTTCCGTTACAGAAAGTTCCTGTCTGTCGCGAAAATCCGCAATGGTACGGGCTCCCATGGGAAATCCGCACAGAAATCCCATCAGGATCACATAGATTCCAGGTCCGGACAGACGAAATATTTTTTCAAACAAAGGTTGTACCGGTCGGATCAGACTGTTTACCAGTCCCATGCGGATCAATGTTCCCGACAGGATCATAAACGGAAGAAGCACCGGCACCATTTTTTCATACCAAAGTTCCAGGCCCAAGGCAGCATATGCAAGGCTTAAGGATGAATGTGTCAGGATGCAGCAGGTCATTACAACAAAAAAACAGATTCCGGATATTTTTTTCATAGCAGACTGCCTTGCAGAGTTTGTATACTATATGCCGGAAAAAGAATTTTAAGTCTTAAGAAAGAGATCAGTGTCCATGCGATTAGATAAATTTTTATGTGATAATAACATAGGCACCAGAAGCCAGGTAAAGGAATACATCAAAAAGGGACAGGTGGCGATAAACGGACAGACAGCCAAAAAACCGGAGACAAAGGTTGACGAAGATACCGACATCGTCACTTGTCAGGGGAAAGAAATCCATTATCAAAAATATGTCTACTACATGTTAAATAAACCGGAGGGTGTCGTATCCGCCACCAATGACAATACTGCCCCCACCGTGGTAAGTCTCCTGGCGGTACCGGAGCAGAAGGAGCTGTTCCCGGTAGGACGTCTGGATAAAGATACTACCGGGTTGCTGCTCTTAACCAATGACGGTGCTCTGGCCCATGATCTGTTGTCGCCGAAAAAGCATGTGGATAAAACATATCGTGTAAGGCCGGGGAAGCCACTTTCTGCAGAAGATATCCACCGTCTGGAATCCGGTCTTGAAATCGGAGACGACAAACCGACGGCTCCGGCGAAAGCCGTACTTACCGAAGACGGAGACCTGTTACTGACCATTCACGAGGGTCGCTTCCATCAGGTAAAACGCATGTTGCAGGCCATAGATAATCAGGTACTTACTTTAGAGCGTATCCGTTTCGGCTCGCTGTCCCTGGATCCTGCTCTTTCCAGAGGAGATTACCGGGCGTTGACCGAAGACGAAATCAACCACTTAAGAATAAAGGAGTAAATTTTAATGCAATTCAAAAGGATGTTTTCCACAGATGCCTATAAAGGGACCAGCGGATATCTCCGCACCCAGAAAAATTATGAAATTTTACGAACGGTGCTTTATTTTGCCATTTCCCTGTCTCTGTTTATTGCCGGATGGATCACTACCGGCAGTCGGGAGAATCTTCTGACCATCGTAGCGGTACTGGGATGTCTTCCGGCATGCAAAAGTCTGGTGGAAATGTTTATGTTCTTACGCTATAAGGGGTGTAATGAACAGGATGCTGCACAGATTGCCGCACATACCGACGGTCTTACCGGACTCTATGATATGGTGTTTACCTCCTATGAGAAAAATTATGTGATTCATCACATGACCGTCTGCGGCAACACTCTCTGCGGATACACTTCCGATCCGAAGTTCGCAGAACAGGCTTTTTATAAACACATTCAGGATATCCTGAAAAAGGATAATTACAGAGAAGTCACTGTGAAAATATTTCATGATCTTGACAAGTATCTGAAGAGATGTGAACAGTTAAAAGAACTTCCCGCACAGCCGGAACTGACAGGCGGAATCTGTCGGACCTTAAAAAGCGTATCTCTGTAAAATACTTTTGAAAAGAGGGATTTTTATGCAGCAACTCACGATTGGTAGAAATCAGGCCGGGCAACGTCTGGACAAATTTCTGAAAAAAGCATTTCCAAACGCCGGTACCGGATTTTTATATAAGATGTTACGCAAGAAAAATATTACATTGAATGGGAAAAAAGCGGAAGGGAAAGAAATTCTTGTCCAGGGAGATGAGATAAAATGCTTTTTCTCCGAGGAAACGTTTGCCTCGCTGTCCGGCACCGAGAATAGAGAAACCACTTCTGACTACCGTAAAGCTTACCGTTCCCTAAAGGATATCAGTGTTCTCTATGAGGATGAAGATATCCTGTTGCTGAATAAACCCGCCGGGGTTCTGACGCAGAAGGCGAAACCGGAGGATCTATCCCTGAATGAATGGCTGATCGGACATCTGCTGGCTACGGATGCCATCACTGAGGCCGATCTCGCCACTTTTCATCCATCCGTCTGTAACCGCCTGGACCGCAATACCAGCGGAATCGTATTATGTGGTAAGACGTTATCCGGTTCCCAGGCTCTCAGCCGTATCATCAAGGATCGTACGGTAAAAAAATATTACCAGACAATCTGTAAGGGCAAAATTGTACAGGAGAGTACCCTGGAGGGTTATCTGTATAAAGAGGAAAGTACCAATACTGTAAAGGTTTATGCTGATCCATCGGAGGCTCCCGCTGGGGCTTCCTATATCCGTACTATTTATATGCCAAATGCCGTGGCAGGAGATTTCACGCTGTTAACCGTAGAACTGGTCACCGGCAAGACGCACCAGATCCGTGCCCACCTGGCCGGCACCGGGCATCCGTTATTAGGAGATACCAAATACGGAGACAGCAAATTAAACAGGAGAATGCAGTCGGAATACTCTCTGCATCATCAGCTTCTGCATGCAGGAAGGATCTGTTTTCCGCAAGAGACAGAAGGACCTCTTGCCAAAGTAAGCGGACAGACTTTTACCGCACCACTTCCCCATAAATTTGCAGAAATCTTACAGGCTCTGAATCTGGCTCCTGACAGTGCCTGTTAGAAAGGAGCCCTGACAAATGGCAACATGGAATACGAGAGGACTCCGGGGATCCACACTGGAAGACATGGTCAACCGTACCAATGAAAAATACGCGGAGGCCGGACTGGCGTTGATCCAGAAGATTCCTACTCCCATTACCCCCATCAAAATGGATAAAAACAGCCGGCAGATCACACTGGCCTTTTTCGAGCAGAAGAGTACCGTAGACTACATCGGTGCCGTGCAGGGAATCCCTGTATGCTTTGATGCCAAGGAATGTGCCGTGGATACTTTTTCCCTGCAGAATATTCATCCTCACCAAGTAGAATTTATGCGGCAGTTTGAAAAACAGGGTGGAATTGCTTTTTTCCTGATTTTCTACAGTCATAAGGACCTGTTATACTATCTGCCTTATGAAATGCTCCGGTTTTTCTGGGATAGAGCACAGGAAGGCGGACGGAAAAGCTTTCGGTTCGAAGAATTAAATCCGGAATATGTTCTTCCGAAGCATCAGGGAATTCTGGTTCCCTATCTGGACATTTTGAAAAAAGATCTGGAAGATCGGGAAGAATAAATTTCTTGACATCAGAGAAGCCACCTAGTATACTACAAATAGTTTCACGTACTACTATGGTAGCACGTTAGCATACTAAAGTGTATAAAAGCATATAAAGCAGAGGATCTTATTATGAACAACAGACTTTTACATACTCCGGAAGGTGTCCGGGATATTTACGGAAAAGAATATGCCAGGAAACTGGCTGTGGAGCAGAAGCTGCAGAATGCTATTCATTGTTTTGGATATGAAGATATTCAGACACCTTCCATCGAGTTTTTTGATGTTTTCTCCAAGGAGATCGGCACCACTCCCAGCAAAGAGCTTTACAAGTTTTTCGACAAAGAAGGAAATACCCTGGTGCTACGTCCGGATTTCACACCTTCTATTGCCCGTTGTGCTGCAAAGTATTTCATGGAAGAAAAATTACCCCTTCGTTTCAGCTATAACGGCAATACCTTCACTAACACTTCCAATCTGCAGGGTAAATTAAAAGAAGTGACCCAGATGGGAGCGGAACTTATCGGTGATCCTTCGGTGGAGGCAGATGCGGAAGTCATCAGTATGGTGATCGAAGCGCTGAAGAGCACAGGACTGACAAGATTTCAGGTAACCATAGGAGAAGTGGACTATTTCCGTGGTCTCTGTGAGGAAGCCGGTCTGGATGAAGACACGGAAAAAGAACTTCGTTCCTGCATCTCCGGCAAGAATTTTTTCGCTGCGCAGGAACTACTGGAACAGAAGCAGATTCCGGAACCTTATCACAGCATTTTATTAAAGCTGGCGGATATGTTTGAAAACATAGAATCTCTGGAGGATGCCAAAGCACTGGTAAAAAATGAACGTTCCTTACAGGCGATCGCAAGACTCGAGAAATTAAAAAAACGCCTGGAGCAATACGGTGTAGCGGAATATATTACCTTTGATCTCGGAATGCTCAGCAAATATCAGTATTATACCGGTGTTGTTTTTAAGGCTTATACATATGGCATCGGTGATGCCGTGGTAAAGGGCGGTCGTTATGACAACCTGCTCCGAAAGTTCGGTAAAGATACGGCAGCCATCGGTTTTGTTATCGTTATTGATGATCTGCTGGAGGCTTTATCCCGTCAGAAAGTAGTTATTGATATTCCCGCTTCCGGCAAAATTATGTATTACCGGGCAGGAGACGAGACGGATTATCTTGCAAAGCTTGCCGAGGCTGCTAAATTACGTAAGGAAGGCATTCCCACCGTACTTTCCCCCGAAATCACCGAGAACGAGGAGGCAGACCAGTAATGAGTGAAGAAAGATATCTTACGTTTGCTCTGGGAAAGGGCAGACTTGCCAAAAAGACACTGGAACTTTTCGAGCAGATCGGTATTACCTGCGACGAAATGAAAGATAAAGACACCAGAAAGCTGATATTTGTCAATGAAGAATACAAACTGCGCTTTTTCCTGGCAAAAGGCCCCGATGTTCCCACTTATGTCGAATACGGTGCTGCGGATATCGGTGTGGTCGGTAAAGATACGATTTTGGAAGAAAATCGTAATGTCTATGAAGTTCTGGATCTTGGTTTTGGCAAATGCCGCATGTGTGTCTGCGGTCCCGCTTCCGCCGGAGAGCTTCTGAAGCATCATGAGAGGATCCGGGTAGCCAGCAAATACCCTAATATCGCCAGAGAATATTTTTACAATAAAAAGCATCAGACAGTAGACATTATCAAGTTAAACGGCTCTGTAGAGTTAGGTCCTCTGGTAGAGCTGTCGGATGTCATCGTGGATATTGTGGAGACCGGTTCCACCTTAAAAGAAAACGGTCTGGAGGTTTTAGAAGAGGTATGTCCTCTGTCCGCACGCATGATCGTCAATCCTGTGAGCATGCAGATGGAAGCCGACCGGATCCGCAAGCTGGTGGGGGCAATCCGTGAGCAGTTAAAAATACAGCCGTAACCAGACATATCAGATAATAGAGCAGATAAATCACAGTATATTGATTAGGAGAGTACCGTTATGAGAATCTTAGCATTGGATAAAGAATCAAAACAGAGTATTTTGAACGACCTCTTAAAGAGAAGTCCGAATAACTACTCTCAGTACGAGAGCACCGTGAATCAGATCATTGACAGAGTCCGTGCCGAGGGTGACAAGGCTTTATTCGATTATACATTGCAGTTCGATAAGTTTACTTTAACCGCAGAAAACATTCGTGTCACGAAGGAGGAGATTGCGGAGGCTTATGCGCAGATGGATGAAAACCTGATCGATGTGATCCGTCAGTCTGCAGAGAACATCCGCGCTTTTCACCAGAAGCAGCTTCGTAACAGCTGGTTCGATGCAAAGCCCGACGGTACTATCTTAGGTATGAAGATCACCGCCATTGAGAGAGCGGGTGTCTATGTTCCCGGTGGAAAAGCCGCTTATCCTTCCAGTGTATTGATGAATGTGATCCCTGCGAAAGTAGCCGGTGTAGATGAGATCATTATGACCACCCCTCCCGGAAAAGACGGTAAAGTCAATCCCGGGACACTGGTAGCTGCAGATATCGCCGGTGTGGATACCATTTATAAAGTAGGTGGTGCGCAGGCTATCGCCGCTATGGCATTCGGAACCGAGTCCGTTCCCAAGGTTGACAAGATCACCGGCCCCGGCAACATTTTTGTAGCCCTTGCCAAAAAAGCAGTGTACGGCTATGTGAGCATTGATTCCATTGCCGGTCCCAGTGAGATTCTGGTATTGGCGGATGAGACCGCTACTCCCAGATACGTTGCAGCAGATCTTCTGTCCCAGGCAGAGCATGACGAGCTGGCAAGCGCCATCCTGATCACGACTTCTAAGGAGCTTGCTGAGAAGGTATCCGAGGAAGTGGACGGTTTTGTCAAAGTCTTAGAGCGTGCTCCCATTATTCAGAAGTCTTTGGACAATTACGGCTACATTCTGTTAGCTGACAGCATGGAAGATGCCATTGATGCAGCTAATGCCATTGCTTCCGAGCACCTGGAGATCATTACGAAAAATCCTTTTGACACCATGACCCGTATCCGCAATGCCGGTGCGATTTTCTTAGGAGAGTATGCTTCCGAGCCTTTAGGAGATTATTTTGCTGGTCCGAACCACATCCTGCCTACCAACGGTACCGCAAGATTTTTCTCACCGGTAAATGTAGATGATTTCATCAAGAAGACCAGTATCATTTCTTATTCCAGACAGGCTCTGGAAAAGGTACATACACAGATCGAGACTTTTGCGAAGAGCGAAGGCTTGACCGCACACGCAAACAGTATTAAAGTGAGATTTGAAGATTAGGAGATACTATGGAACGAAAAGCATCTGTGAACCGAACAACAAAAGAGACTGATATTGCTATTACTCTGAATCTGGATGGCAGCGGAAATGCAGATCTGTCTACCGGCATCGGTTTTTTTGACCATATGCTGGATGGCTTTGCGAGACACGGCTTTTTTGATCTGGACTGCAAGGTAAAGGGAGACTTACAGGTGGATGGCCACCATACAGTGGAGGACACCGGTATCGTCTTAGGCGAAGCCATCAAAAAGGCAGTGGGAGATAAGAAGGGAATCAACCGTTACGGTTATTTTATCCTGCCCATGGATGAAGTGCTTGCCTTGTGTGCCATTGACTTAAGCGGTCGTCCTTATCTTAATTTTGAATGTGAATTCACCGTACCGAAGGTAGGGGAATTGGATACTGAGCTGGTAAAGGAATTTTTCTATGCGGTGTCTTACAGTGCCGGAATGAATCTACATATCAAAATGTTGTCCTCCGGTAACAATCATCACATGATCGAGGCAATATTCAAGGCATTTGCCAAAGCACTGGATCAGGCCGTTTCCTATAATCCGAAGGTAACGGATGTATTAAGTACCAAAGGAAGTCTGTAAAAAATACGTGCCTGTGGTCCGTACCCTGCAGGCATAGAAAACGCGAGGATTACTATGATCATCAAGAAATTTGTTCCCTGTATTTATTTATATCATGAGCATGCGGTAAGAAATCTTACGGATACCACCATCGTGGATACCGACCCGGTACGTCTGGCTGATTATTATTGTGAGCACAATGCAGATGAATTGATCGTATTCGATATGTCCGAAGGAGACGCCGAGCATGAGGCAGCGTTAGATATCATCAAGGAAATCTGCGCCAAAGCGGAAGTGGATGTCATCGGTGCCGGCAATGTGAAGCGCATGGAGGATATTAAGAAATTACTTTATGCCGGATGTAAAAAAGCGGTTCTCGACTATGAGAAAGAAAGTAATATTGAGATCACGGAGGAGGTCTCCCTGAAATTCGACAAGGAGAAGATACTGATCTCCTATAATGATCCCGCCGTTTTGGAATTACATAAAGAGAAAATTGAAAAGTATGTCTCTGCCATGATCCTGATGAATCCTCACCAGATCCGGGAGACGCAGAGTATTCTGTCCCTTCCTTTTTTCGTACAGATCAATCAGGTAGCACTGAACAAGCTGTTGGAGATCTTTGCATATGAAAATGTATGCGGCGTCACCGGTAATACTATCAATGACAATGTGAAAGAAATCGTTGCCCTGAAGGATCTGTGCCGGGAAAATGATATTCCCATTGAATCCTTCCAGGCTGCTTACAAGTGGGAAGATTTCAAGAAAAACAGTGACGGCATGGTACCTGTTATCGTGCAGGATTACCGTACCCAGGAAGTTCTGATGATGGCTTACATGAATGAGGAAGCTTATGAACAGACTCTGAAGCTTGGTAAAATGACTTACTACAGCAGAAGCAGACAGGAATTGTGGCTGAAGGGTCTCACCAGCGGTCATTACCAGTATGTGAAGGAACTGGTGGCTGACTGTGATATGGACACGATCCTTGCTAAGGTATCACAGATCGGTGCTGCCTGTCATACCGGCAGCAAGAGCTGTTTCTTTAACGAGATCACAAAAAAGGATTACGAAGAAAGCAGCAACCCCTTACAGGTATTCGAGGAAGTATTCGATGTGATCAAGGATCGCAAGGTCCACCCCAAGGAGGGTTCCTATACCAATTACCTGTTCGACAAGGGCATTGACAAGATTCTCAAGAAACTGGGCGAGGAGGCGACCGAGATTGTGATCGCCGCCAAAAATCCCAACCCCAATGAGGTCAAATATGAGATCAGCGATTTTCTGTATCATATGATGGTCCTGATGGCAGAGAAAAATGTCACCTGGGAAGAGATCACTACAGAGCTTGCAAATCGTTAACTGTATTTTCCATCCAGGTCTCGATATATGTTCCGTAATCTACCTCTGTAACGTAAGACAGCACCTGATCCATGGACAGACCGGCAAAGCTTTTATTTTCCCGATCCAGCAATATCACTGTAAGCAGTAATACTCCGGCCAGAGCAAGACGGATTCTGAAAGTCCCGGTATGAGAACTACCGGAACCACTGGATTCTTCCTGCTCCGGCCTTATTTCTGTCTGTCTGCGCATTTGCTGCAGCAGTTGTGCTGTATTCTTATCATCCAATGGTTCCAAAAATATTCCTCCCTACATGACCATGCTTTGCAGTTCATATTTATGTACCTTTTGGTACTGGCAGAACTGTTTTTTTTAAGGTATAATGAAGTTCTGAATAGTTATTAGCAATCTAGGAGAGATCATGGCAGAACAGACAGGAAAAGAATTCGCAGATAAAATACAAAAGAATATTCAAAAGGTGCTGGTAGGCAAGGAAAAAGTAACAGAGCTTCTGCTTACCGCACTGATCGCCGACGGACATGTGCTGTTAGAGGATGTTCCCGGTACCGGCAAGACCAAGCTCGCCAAGGCACTGGCAAAGTCTCTGGATGTGCAGTTCTCCCGGGTGCAGTTCACCCCGGATCTGCTACCCGGCGACATCACAGGCATCAATGTCTATGACAGACAGAAAAATGAATTCACCCTGCGGAAAGGTCCGGTATTTACCAATATTCTGCTGGCGGATGAACTAAACCGTGCCACACCCAGGACCCAGGCAGGGCTGTTGGAGTGCATGGAAGAGCAGCAGGTGACCATTGATGGCGTGTCCTATACGCCCGGAGATCCGTTTTTTGTTATTGCCACAGAGAATCCCATAGAAAGTGCGGGAGTCTTTCCTCTGCCGGAAGCACAGTTAGACCGTTTTCTGATGAAACTGTCCATGGATCTTCCGAACAGGGAAGAGGAACTGCGAATTCTGGAATTATACATGGAAGAAGATCCATTACAGAACTTAGTGTCTGTTGTTACCCCAAAAGAGTTGTTGGAAGCCCGTAGGGAAGCAGCAAAAGTATTTGTTCATCCCTGCATCCGGGAATATATGGTACAGATCGTGGAAGCCACACGAAATGCGGAAGGGATTCTTGCCGGTGTCAGTCCCAGAGGTACCCTTGGTCTGTTGCGCTGTGTAAAAGCCTATGCTTACTTACAGGGGCGGAAGTATTGTCTGCCGGATGATGTCCGTATTCTTGCGGTTCCGGTACTTGCCCACAGACTGGTATGCGGTATGGGGGCTTCCGCCGGCACGAACGCCGGAAGGATAGAGGCAATTCTATCCTCCATTCCCGTGCCCACAGAAAGGTTTGAGCCATGATACAACTGCTGGGAATTCTCGTAGTTGCCCTGCTTTTGTATCTGGGACAGAAAACGATCTATCAGAAAGTATGGCATAAGAACTTAAGGGTTCGCCTGTCTTTTCAGGAAGAAGGCATCTGGGAAGGACAGGAAAGTACCCTGTCAGAGATCATAGAGAATCAGAAAAAGCTTCCTCTTACTATGCTGAAAGTCAAATTTCAGACGGATAGACATCTGTTGTTTGCGGATACCAAGGGGTCCCGCACCACGGACAAGTTTTACCGAAATGATATTTTTCAGATCGGCGCTTTAGAAAAGGTGACCAGAGTGTTACGCTTCACCGCCGGCAGACGAGGCTATTACACCATCGCAGAAGCGGATCTTGTGGCATCGGATCTGTTCCTGACCGCGCAGTACACCGCAGCAACCGATATTGACCACTGCAGTCTCTATGTCTATCCGAAGCCTTTTTCCCACCCGGAGTTTCGGCAGTCTCTGAAGCAATTGAGCGGAGAAGTCCTGACGAAGAGACATCTGCAGGAGGATCCTTTTGAATACCGGGGCATCCGGGAGTATCAGCCCCAGGATGATTTAAAAAGCATCAACTGGAAAGCCACTGCCCGCACCGGAGAATTCAAGGTCAATCAGAAGAATTACACTGCAAAGAAATCTGTCCGCATTTTTATCAATCTGGAGGATACCGGAATCCTGAAAAAAGAGGACTGTGTGGAGGCAAGCTTACAGATTGCCACAGCGCTGTTGCTTTTATTTCTAGAACAGGGTATGCAGGTTGCGGTATATTGCAACGGCGTGGATGTGCTTCATAACGAACCCTGTATTTTGGAAGCCGGTGGCGGTATCCGACAGCGGGAGGCAGTACTTCGGGCATTTGCTCTGATCGATACTTCCAAGCCCGTGCAGTCTTTTTCGGAATTGTTCGGCTCCCGGTTGTCAGAG
>OLGY01001055.1_pt1 | contig 15491 bp, 12 predicted proteins | sample 1605951 | NCBI WGS metagenome assembly OLGY01 (sample SAMN03283280) | human gut metagenome | biome: human-associated habitat; material: feces | host: Homo sapiens | place: Peru | collected 2012
GTTATGCCAGGAAATTGCGCTCTAATGGGGGCGACGCGTCTCGCGTCGGGCATTTAAGGCAAAGGCACAGACTGGCGTGTAATTAGTGTGGTCTGTGAGTCCTTATTTTTTGTGTGAACATTGCATTTTCCCCGATGAACGTGAGACGCGTCGCCCCCATTAGTGCTTGCGCTTTTTCCTAACTTCATCGCTCTTTTGTACCATTGAATGGCGCATGTTGAAAAACGAAGCGTTACGTCATTTGATTGGGTGACGCATTGACGAAGTTAGGAGGGTCTTGGCACACTATTTTTATGCGAGATGTGGCGTTTTGGCCTGTTAAATGCCCTATTTTGCAAGTTAGCCCCGCATTGTTACATAATTTTTATGTACATTTGCTACCTGTAGTTATTCTGAAATGAATAACAGATGGTATATACGACCTATTAAAACTTACGAATACAAACTTTTTTACCCATCATCATTCTATGAGAAGAAGTCTACAATTCATGCTCATGTGCTCATTGTTGTGCGGCTCGCCTGCATGCGCTTGGGCACAAAATGTGACCACTGGCAACATAACCAGTGTGGCGGCAAAAGACCAGCCTAACCTGGTAAATGTCAAACTCACGGGAACGTTGACCACCACAGGCAACAGCGATTTTCGTCAGCTGCGTGACCTTTGCTATTCAATGGCCACGCTCGATTTGTCGGCGGCCAACTGTCCGAACATTCCTAAAAATGCGCTCCATTCGCGCCATCACTTGCGGAGCCTTGTGTTGCCCAACAACCTTTCAACCATTGGCTCGCAGGCATTCTTCGCTTGCGACTCTTTGGCAGGCACACTGACATTTTCGAGAACAACAACCAGCATTGGTGCCAGCTGTTTTGCAGGCTGCAAGTCGTTACAAGGCATTCAGTTCGCTGGCTCGGGTCAGTTGGTAAACATTGGCTCGTATGCTTTCGAGGGTTGCACAAGTTTGGCGGGCACTGTCAGCATACCTTCAACCCTTGTTGTGTTGCGCGATGGTGTTTTCTCGCGTTGCAGCAGTCTCGAGGGCATCAAGTTGCCTTCTACTTTGCAGTCGATAGGCAACAACACCTTCTTTAATTGCACCAGTCTTTCGGGCGACATCAATCTCGACAAGATGGTAACCCGCATAGGCGCCTCAGCTTTTGCCGAGTGCAAGGGCCTCACACACATCAGCATGCCGAGAGCCCTGCAGCAGTTAGGCGATGCCGCTTTCATGAATTGTAGCGGTTTGCGGGGCGAGATAAGCATTCCTGGCAGCATCTTGTATTTTGGCAAGGGCGCATTTTCAGGTTGCAGTGGCATAGAAAGCGTCATTCTGCCTGCCGAACTCACCGAACTCAAAGCATGTGCGTTTGCCGGTTGTACCGGACTCAAAACCATAAAGGTTTATGCCGAAACTCCTGCAGCAGTCGATGCCACAGCCTTTGCCGGGGTTGACTGCGCCAATGTTGACTTGCTGGTGCCCGAGGGTAGCGAAGATGCTTATAAATCGGCTGAAGTGTGGAAAAACTTCAACATCGGTACTGTCACCACAGTCAGCACCCAGCAGGCATTAGCCAAAGTTACTGCCACTGTCGAAGGCAGCAAGGTATGGCTCAAGCATTTGCCTCAGGGCAGCCGTGTGCAGTTGTACAATGCACAAGGCCAGCTCTTGCAGTCATTGCAGGGCGAGGGTGAAATTGCTTTGCCCTTACAGGTAAGAGGCGCTTACCTTGTCAAGGTTAACAATCGTACATTCAAAGTAAATTACTAACCCTCAATCAGACACAATATTTATGAAAAAGATATTTCTTTCCATCGCACTGCTTTGTGCAGCAAGTTGGGTGGCCCCAACAGTTGCCACCGCACAAAATTTGGTGCCAATACCTTTGAAAATGGCCTCAGCACAGGGCCAGCCGCTTGTATGGCAGAATGTTGGACAAATCAACTGCCCCGACGAGTTGGCCAACGAAAAGGCGCACTTGCTGCGCATTCTTGCCGACCGTGCAGGCATAACCACTCTTAACGACAATGGCACAGCACAAATAACGCTCTCTATCGACACCTCGCTCAACGACGATGAGGCTTACACGCTTTCAATCGACGAGAACGGCGTAAACATTGCTGGCAAAACGGCCGCGGGTGTGTTCTATGGCATCATGACCATGGAGCAACTCATGATAGATGACAATGCCTCGGCCCGTTGCATCGAAACCAACCCTATCACCATCGAAGATGCACCGCGCACCCATGTACGCGAGTTGATGGTTGACCCTTGCCGCATATTCGTTCCTTACGAACGCTTGAAGGAGATTGTGCCCGAAATGGCACGTTACAAACTTAACAGTATTCACCTCCACTTGGTCGATGACCAAGCATGGCGCATTGAAATAAAGAAGTATCCGCAACTTATCGAGAAAAGCACCTCGCGTGTGGGCATGGACGACATGCTGATACCCATATCTGGCTACTACACACAAGAGCAGATGAAGGACTTCGTCAAGTACTGTGCACAATACCATGTCATGGTTGTGCCCGAAATCGAAATGCCGGGTCACGAAGTGGCAGCCGTTCATGCTTTCCCCGAACTTACTTGTGGTGGAAAGAAAGTGCCTATCCGCACCACTTGTGGTGTGTCTAACGAGCTGCTCTGCCCGGGCAACGATTTTACTTATGAGTTCCTTGGCAACGTGTTCCGCGAGTTGGCCGACGTGTTCCCATGCAAATATGTTCACCTTGGTGGTGATGAGGCCGGTAGCCCCGCCCTCGACTGTTGGACCACTTGCGAGAAGGACAAGGAGCTCAAGAAAAAGCTCGGTATCACCACTACCGACCGGTCGGAAAACTGGAAACTGCAAAAGTATATGTTCGACCGTATTATTGATACCTTGCGCACCAAGTACGACAAGGTACCCATGTTCTGGTACGAAACCGACTTTAAGGAGATACAAGAGGGCTGTGTCACATTTGCTTGGCGTAATGGTCTGACAGAACCTGCTGTGCAGGCGGCTATCGACAATAATGCCAAAATCATGATGTGCCCTGGCGACTATTGCTATTTTGACTATCCCATGGCAAATGGCGATATGCCCGAGATAAACTGGGGTATGCCCGTGCGCACGTTCGAAACTGTTTACCAGTTCGACCCAGGTTGGGGCAAAGGTGAGGAGTTTGAAAAGAACAATCTCTTTGGCGTGGCCGGCACTCTGTGGAGCGAATCTATCAACTCGCCCGAGCGCATATTCTATCAGGCCTACCCACGTTCGCTGATATTGGCTGAGGCAGGTTGGAGTGCACAAAAGAACCGTTCGTGGAAGGGTTTCTTAAAGCGTTCACGCCCCTTGATGCTCGACCTTCAGCATCGCGGCATCACCTTCTCAATGCCTACCGAATACATCGACTTGCAGTAAAAGGGCCGCACATACATTACTAACGATACAACATCAGATTTATGAAAAAGATATTTCTAACGCTCTTCGCATTGTTGGCATTCGCATTTAATGTGCAGGCCGACAACATTGTGAGCGGTCAAAAGTACAAAATAGTAACGCTCGATGGCACAAAAGCATTGAGCTGTGGCGAAGTGGCCAAAAACAATGTCACGCTTACGCTCACCGACTTGAGCAACAACGAAGAAGGCCAGGTGTGGGTGCTGACCCAAAACGGCGACTATTGGGGCATAACCTCGGCAATGGGGGCATTTAATATAGATAATCCTTCCAAGAACCATGATGGATTCCATGACCAGCTCTGTTTATGGCGAACAGAAGGTAGCGACAACCAGAAGTGGACTTTCGAGGCAGCAGACGATGACTCATATTATATGATTCCGTTCGAAAATGCTGAGAAGTGTTATGCGCTTGATGCCAATGGCAACTTTACATTTCAGGACAAAGGTACCGACACACGTGTCAAGTTGGTCAAGTATGTTGAGCCCGTCATTACCATTGACGGTATAACCAGCGGCAACTACTACCAAATTTGCACATTCGACACTTCGGCAGCATTAAGCAACAATGGTTCAACGGCCAATAACACCATATTGACCATGCAGCCTTTTGATGTAAAGGACGAAGGACAGATATGGCAAATAAACCGTTCGGGAAATTATTGGACCATAAAGAGCTCGGTAGGCAATGTCAACATCGACAACCCCTCTGCATCAAATAATGCAAACTATCACAAGCTCTTGCAGTGGCAAACAAGCGGTGGCGACAACCAAAAGTGGACCTTTGAGAAGGCTGATGACAACTCATATTATATGGTTCCCTTCGAAAACGCTGAGAAGTGCTATGGCTATAATGCAGACGGCACCATGACTTTCCAGGACAAGACCAGCGCGGTACGTGTCAAGTTGGTTGAGGCTAAGCCCGTTTCATTGGCCAATGCCGTTGCCAATGGTTACTATTGCATTCAGGCAGTTAGTGTATTCCCCGACTACAACTACAATAGCGAGGGACGTTTCGTGTCGTTCGATGCCAACGGCAATGCCTCGTTGAGCACAGATTACACCTACCAAGGCTCGCGCTTGCTCATTAGTACAAATGATGAAGGCGTTGCCACCCTCACGCTGCCGCAATCAGGCACCAATGTAACGGTTGACGGAAACGCTGTTAAGTCTGCCACCACAGCCGAAGCATCAAAGTTTGTCTTGTTCCTCAACGAGGACGAATGGACGCTCGATTCGCACCTGGCCATTCATGCCGGCAGCACCACTGATGCCAAGAGCGGCAGCACGCTTTCGTTCGTTGCACCCAATGCAGCTGGTTCAGCGCTCACCATAGCCAACAAGGTGGCAAAGAACGCCTTCACCTTCCGCCTGGTGCCGCTTCCCGCTTCGGCTGAGACCGACAGATTGCAGCAGGCAGTCAGCAGTGCGCAGCAGGTGCTCGCCACTTTGGAGGGCGAAAAGGCTGAGGCTCTCAAGCAAGCCATAGCCTTGGCACAAAGCGAACTCGACTATCCGTACCTTACAGCCAACGATGTGGCTTACGACGTAGAGGTGCTGAACGGCAAGGTAGCCGAACTGACTGGTCAGGGCGACAGCTCTGTCAAGAACTTTGGTGAGGTAACTTCAATTAACAACAACCAAACTTCTGCCGCAAAGGTGTATACCAAGTTTGGCGGCATAGTTGTTGAGAATGCCAACCACTACAGCATCTATAATGCAGCTGGCCAACAGGTTAACAACAGCACTGCGTTGCCCCACGGCACCTATGTGGTTGTGGCCGATGGCCAAGTAGTTAAAGTTGTGCTCTAAGCACCTTTAGCATATCGCGTAAATGGCAAGTGTCCGGTAAAATGTGCAACAGCACATTTTACCGGACACTTTCGTATTTATTGTCCAAATTAGCACGCGGGCCTTGCGGCAAACAAAATGCCAGCGTTAACCAGCGTAAATGGCAAAGATGGTTGGAATCTTGTTCAAGTCGGGTGGGGGAGTCTGCTTCCACTCTTTCACCGTTTTCGATTGCAGAAACTCTTGTGTGGTAGTCAGCCCCGAAGCAATGCACAGTCGTGTGCGCGGGTTGCAGGTAGACAAGATGTCGGCAATCATCTTATGGTTGCGATAGGGCGTTTCAATGAACAGCTGTGTTTGGTGTTCAGCAGCAGAGCGGCTTTCGAGTTGTTTCAACCTTTTGGCACGGTCGCCAGGTGCAATGGGCAGATAGCCATGAAAGGCAAAACTCTGTCCGTTAAATCCCGAACCCATCACTGCCAACAGAATGGACGAAGGGCCGACCAATGGCACCACATGCAGTCCCTCACGTTGGGCTATGGCCACCACGTCAGCTCCGGGGTCGGCCACTGCGGGGCAGCCAGCCTCGCTTATAACACCAACCGACTCGCCTTTGCGCAGCGGGTCGAGGTATTTTGAAAACAACGCTGCATCGGCATGCTTGCCCATGGGGTAGAACGTCAAACTGTCAATATCAATGTCGCGGTCAACTTGTTTCAAAAAACGGCGTGCTGTGCGCACCTCCTCTACAATGAAATGCCGCAACCCAAGAATGATGTCCTTGTTATAGGCAGGCAGCACCTGCGACAAGGGCGTATCACCCAAGGTTACGGGTATAAGGTACAATGAAGCCATAGTGTATATTTCAATAATTACTCTCCTTCTTAATCAAATCATAGTTGTTATAACGGAGCAGTGCGTCAAATGACATTTCAGGGTGATGTTTCATGTAGCCATCTACAATGCGCATACCAATCCACAATCCCACGCCACGCGAGTGCGGGTCGACAAAATAAGGGTGTGCATCGCTTGAATACAAAATGGAGTGCAGCAACAACGAGTCATAGCTGTTCCATATTTTTTCGTTGCGCAGCGTGTTCCACACGCGTCGTTCGTTCAGCTTGTACCATGCCTTGGTGGCCGGTTGGCAGGCTGCTATGTCGATAGCACTCTTATTAGTGAGCTGTGCCACCACCCAGGCAATTTTGCCTTGGTGTATAAGCCACTGCCCCAAAGTGTGGCGTATGCGCAGTCTCGTAGGTGGGAACTGTTGGTTAAGGTAAAAGTATAAGCAGTCCTGCACAATGCGCGAGGGTTCCATTGTGGCGCGCTGATTTTCGTAAAAATACTTTTTGTATGCGGGGTAATCAGCCCCCATGTATTTGTCGAGGCTGATGCCAATAAGGCTGTCGCCCACCACAATGCTTTGGTTAAAGGCCGAGTTTTGAGCGTAAATCTTGGGTGTTACAAAATTCTTGTCTTCGGTTTCAAGACGCTTGAAGGCACAAGACAAAGCTTTTTCGTAAACCGAAAGGTCCTCAAACTTGCGCGATATGTCCATGCGCAACTGCACCAAAATGGGGTCTTTGTAGTATGCTATCAAGCTGTCATCAATGTCCTCATTGTCGGCGCGCCCGAGGTGTAGCACGTCCTCAATCAATGCACGGGTCTCGCGTGGAAACTCCGTGTTCATTCGTTGCCACAAAGCCACATTGCCCGTATTGACATAGTCGTCCACCATGCGGTCGTAACGAATGATGTGCAAGTCCTTGCCAGCATTCTCTTTAATAAGGTTACGGTCAAACTGGCATGCTGCCATACAAATTGCAAGCGAGCATACCATGAGAGTGTATAATATGTAGCGTAAGCGTTTCAACTATACTGTTATTTTGTTTGCAAATATATGAAATAATATCAAAAATGCAAAGCGCTGAACCTTTTAATGCCTTTCGCGTAGTACAAAAGCAGCAGGCTTTGGTCAATACGTTCGGGCAGTCCGTGTCCGCCATCGACGGCTAACTGCAGGTTGTGTTGGCGGTCTTTCTCAAAGTCTGGCAGCATACGCCTAAACTCTCTGCGTGCCTTGTATACTGCCTTGAAGTTGGCCACATCGCCTGTAATCAAAAATTTGAAGGCCGCCACCATGTCAAGCCATTTGCGCACACGCATGACAGGCTTTAGCTCGTCGGCCGGAAGATTTTTGTAGAGCATCAGCAGATTGTTGCGGAAGTTGAGAAAGGTCTTGCGCGGATTGCCCGCGGCAAGCGATGCCCCTCCCACGTGGTAGGCCACACTCTGCGGCACGCACACAATGCCTCTGCCGCGCGATCGCAGTCGCCAGCACAGGTCAATTTCCTCCATGTGGGCAAAGAAACGGCCGTCAAGTCCGCCGCTCTCCTTCCAATCCTTGCTGCGCACCATCAGGGCTGCGCCAGTGGCCCAAAGCAGGTGTGCTGTGGTGTCGTACTGCCCCTCGTCGCGTTCAACATCGGCAAATATGCGGCCGCGGCAAAATGGGTAACCGTAGCGGTCCATAAATCCACCAGCAGCCCCGGCATACTCAAAGTATTGTTTGTCTTTCTGGCTCAGCAGTTTGGGCTGGCAGGCAGCCACCTCAGGGTGCTGCTCCATATAGTCGAGCATGGGGCGCAACCAACCTTCTGGCACCTCCACGTCAGAGTTTAATAACAAGTAGTAGGGAGCTTCCACCAGGTCGAGAGCCTTGTTGTAGCCCTCGGCAAAGCCATAATTTTGCGGCAATGGCAGCAATTCAACTTCGGGAAATTCCTCCTTCAGCATATCGAGCGAGCCATCGGTCGAACCATTGTCGGCCACAATCACGCAACCCTCGTCTTTGGAGTGCTTTACAACCGAGGGTAAAAATTGGCGCATCATGTCGCGTCCGTTCCAGTTAAGTATGACGATGGCTATTTTGTCAGTCTTAATCATGAGCAGATGTAGTTTGGTCCAACACTTCAGCCAAGCATTCGCTGTCGGCTGTAAAATCGCCCAGTTTGGCCAAAGTCACATGGTTGTCTTTGGCATGGTCGCCGGCAGCTTGCTTCACGCGTATGTAGTTGTCGGTAAAACCCTGCATGGGTTCGTTGTCGCGTGCGTGCTCCCACAGCACAGGGCGTGTGGTGCCAATAAATTGGGCATAATGCGCACGTCGTTTCTCCTCCGACAGCGCAAGCAGGCGCTGGCTGCGCTCGTGTTTCGTCTGTGCCGGCACAACGTAGGGTATTTCCAGTGCTTTGGTGCCTGGGCGCTCGCTGTAGCTGAACACGTGCAGTTGCGAGATGTTGAGCGACTTGATAAAGTTGTACGACTCTTCAAAACACTCGTCCGTCTCGCCGCGCATACCAACAATAACGTCCACCCCTATGAAAGCGTCGGGCATGATGTGCTTGATGCGTGCTATTTTTTGTGCAAACAGGGCCGTGTCGTAGTGGCGGTGCATCAGTTTCAGCACTGTGTCAGAGCCGCATTGTAGCGGTATGTGAAAGTGGGGCATGAAGGCGCGCGACTGTGCGCAGAACTCAATAATCTCGTCGGTGAGCAAGTTCGGCTCTATGCTCGATATGCGGTAGCGCTCAATGCCCTCCACCTGGTCGAGTGCTTTGATAAGTTGCAGAAAAGTTTCGCCTGTTGAGCGGCCAAAGTCGCCCGTGTTGACCCCCGTCAGCACTATTTCCTTGCCTCCTTCGGCGGCCACCTGCTCGGCCTGTTTAACGAGCGATGCAATGCTGCCGTTGCGTGAGCGGCCGCGTGCAATGGGAATGGTGCAGTAGGTGCAGTAATAGTTGCAGCCGTCTTGCACTTTCAGAAAATAGCGTGTGCGGTCACCGCGTGAGCATGATGGCACAAAGGTGCGAATGTCCTTGGTAGGCACACTGATAGCCTCGTGGCAGGCGTCGCCGCCATTCAGAGCCTCCTTCTGTGCCATACGTTCCTCAACGTAACGCAGCACATCGCCTTTTTGTTCCATGCCAAGCACAAGGTCCACCCCGTCAAAGGTGGCGATTTCGTTGGCCTTGAGTTGGGCGTAGCAACCCATCACCACCACAAAGGCACCCGGGTGTTCGCGTGTAAAGCGGTGTATGGCCTGTCGGCATTTGTGGTCGGCCACATCGGTTACGGAGCAAGTGTTTACAATACAGATGTCTGCATGTTCGCCCTTTTGTATGGTTTGCACCCCTTCGCGTTCCAGTTGGTCGCGAAGTGACGATGTTTCGGCAAAATTGAGTTTGCAGCCAAGTGTGTGGTAAGCTGCTTTCTTATTGTGTAGTGATGACATGCTATTTCAATACCTTATATGTATAGTGTGTCTGTTGGTACGAAATCGAACGTGCATTCAAGTTAGTTCACGTCAACAAATTCCGCCAACACATAATCTGTGCAAAGTTACGAAATATCGGAGAAGAAATGCCTACAAGGCTAAAACATATTAACGCGCTGGTCCGAAACAAGAATAGATTATACGCCAAGCCAAGTACTTGACAAGAAACTCCCCCCCGAATAGTAGTGCCTTAAAGCATAAATCAAAATAAATATAACAGAATAAACAAAAAAGCATGGAAGCGACAGATTCGAACTGCTGCTCTCAGTCTAACGACTGGCCAACTTCCTATATACTGGCTCTACTTCCATGCTATGTAGCAAAGATTGCAAATAAAACATTACTAAGCAAAATAAAAATGGAAACTGTGTCAGAAGGGTATGCACTCTTTAGAATATACAACAAGGTAACTCCCAATATACGTATTCCCGCTGAATACTTATTGCTGAGTTCGTGCTATACAGAGGAAAAAAGCAATTTTGTCTACACTCTGCACTATTGTTTGTAATGTGTTGAAAATTAAATAATTAGGCGTGTAGACACCGTCTGCACTTGTCTACACTCCTGTCTACACTTGTCTGCACTGTCTGCACTTTTATGCGAGCCTTTATGCAGGCGTGGTGAAATGGGGACAGGATAGCCGCAAGCATTGTTATGGGAGGGCGAAAATACAGTTGCGGGAGTTAGAAAGGACTCTTGCTCCGTATGAAAAATCTCTCCCCCTATGACGGTTCGTGTCTCTGTTCGTGAACGAATGAAGGGAGGTGCAAGCAGTGTGTTTGAACGTAGATGATGGCATGGGAACAAGGTGCGTGCAGATGCCAGTGCAGACGGAGTGTAGATGTGTATACACTGCTTAAGTGATTGATTATCAATACAGAATATGCAAAAAGTGCAGAGTGCAGACACTTTTTACATAATTAAAATATGGCGTGCATAGAACGTGTGCTGACAAGTGCACATGCTCGTTTGCACTTGGTGCAGATGGGGCATGACGCCACAATTACTAATACCTTTACAAGTTGTTTGCGAGATTATTCAGTTTGTTTGTGTATAGGACTTGTTTGATGTCAAGGAATGAAGGCGTGTGGTTGTCAAATGGTTTGGTAAAGACTTAGCTTTGGATATTCTTGCAGTGTTTCCTCTATACAGTCATTTTGCTTGTCTGTTTTGTCGCATTATATATCAACAAATAGGCGGAGGATGGGGTGATTTGAAGTCACCACATCCTTTTACCGTTTATAGCTTATGTCTTTTGTGTTTCCTATTTTCCAAGAGACTTGATCATCTTGGTGATGCACTTTTTCTTCTGCTCCATGTTCGGGTGAACATAGAGATTAAGGGTTGTTGTAATGTTGGCATGACCGAGCAATACACTTACTGTCTTGTAGTCGCAGTTGCTTTCAATGCAGCGTGTGGCAAAGCTGTGGCGCAGTCCGTGATACTTTAGTCGAGGTATGTCAAGATGCGCCATCAACCGATGATAATAGTTGCGGTAGGTACGTGGCTCTGTCGGTTTCTTCTCATTGGTCAGTACATAGAAGTCTGTGTTTACCACCTTTTTCAGTGGCTTTACCATCGCCAATAATTCCTTATTCATCGGTATTTCACGGCAAGAGTTCTTTGTCTTGGGCGTGTTGATGACCAACTCCGTGTGCTTGCGTTCGCCCTCCACAATGTAGATGCGCTCAATGGTGCGACTCACGGTGATAGTGCCATTATCGGTATTGATGTCCGACCATTTCAAACCACAAATCTCTCCGATACGCAAGCCTGTGGTCAGACTGATATAGATACCGAGGTTGCGGAATGTGAAGTTCTGTTTAATGAAATCGAGAATCTTTTTATGGTGTGCCACCGTCAGCACCTCAATTTCTTTGTTGGTCTCAGTCGTAGGGTATTTGATATCCCACTCGCAATAGTTCACCCATTCGTTCTTTACTCCGAACTTCATAACCATTTTCAAGACAATAAGGATGTCCTTCACCGTCTTAATGCTTAGACCGCCATTCAGTTTCTGCAAAACGAACTCCTGCACAAGTTTCTCACTCAGAGCATCACAATCACCAAATGATGGCAGAATGTGATTCTCCAGAATTAGCACATAAGCAGCGTATGTGGACTGCTTTACGTAGCGTTGCTTGTCACTTTTCCAAGCCAACGCAATTTCTCTAATTGTTTTTGTTTTCATTGTAATCCTTAATTTTGAAGGTGTACATAATAATTAGAGAAAATAGACCTCTGATGTCCCAAATCTCAGATTCAAGGAGTTTGAAGGGGAGTGGGAGATGTGTAAGTTCAAGGATGTGTGCAGCACCTCTACAGGCAATAAGAATACACAAGATAAAATAGATGATGGCATTTATCCTTTTTATGTACGTTCTCAAACCGTAGAGCGTATTAATTCATGGACTTTCGATGGTGAAGCCATTCTCACTGCTGGTGACGGAGTTGGAGTTGGTAAAGTTTTCCATCATACTTATGGAAAAATTGGTGTCCATCAACGTGTTTATATCCTTAGTAATTTTAAGTGTGATGCTAATTATCTTTTTCACTTTTTCTCTTCCAATTTTTACAACAGAGTAAAGAGAATGAGTGCAAAGAACTCTGTTGATTCTGTTCGCAAAGAGATGATTACAGAAATGCCTTTGTATTTGCCTAGTGAACAAGAACAAACTAAGATTGGTGTTCTTCTATCTCTCCTTGACGAGCGTATCTCTACTCAAAACAAAATCATTGAGGACTTGAAGAAGCTAAAGTGCGCAATTATTGAAAAAGTATTGAATAACAGCAGTTGCGATAAGTTGCGACTGGGTGATGTTGGCTCATACATTCGCGGATTGACCTACAGTAGCAATGATGTTGTTGAGTGCAATGGTACACTTGTTATGCGTTCTAATAATATTGTTAATGGTAGTTCGCTTGATTACACCAACAATGTTGTGTCTGTTAACAAACAAATATCTCAAGAGCAACAATTACAAGATGGGGATATTGTTATTTGTATGGCAAATGGTAGTTCTGCTTTAGTCGGAAAATCATCATTTTATGATGGTAAATGCTCATTACCTATAACTGTTGGTGCTTTTTGTGGTATCTATCGGTCTAAAATGCCTATTACAAAATGGTTATTTCAAACCAATAGATACCGGAGATATATATGGAACTCCTTGCAAGGTGGTAATGGAGCAATTGCCAATCTTAATAGTGAAGATATACTTCGTATGTCGTTTCCACTTCCTGATAAACAAACAGTGGAGCATTGCACTAAACTTCTCTCATCTTTAGAATCTTTGATAGAAAGCAATGTATCGCTTTGCTCAATGTTTTCTCAACAAAAAGAGTATTTACTCCGCCAAATGTTCATATAAACATATTGTGGAGCAAATGCTGCTTCTGATTTGACAAACAAGTTGCATACATTTCTTCATTTACTATTTTATCGTCAATACTTTTAAGAACATTCAATGTATGAAGTTGATACTCTTTTGACGGAACAACGATCTTCATGTTAAGCCATTCCTCAACATTTATAGAGCGTCCGTCTCGAATACCATAAGTTACAATAATAAGAGATTTTATAAATCTTTGAGAAGTGAAGTAAAAGGACATATAACCATATTCCAAAAGGCTATTTGGTCGCAATATCGTGTATGCAGGACTGCACACACCTAATTTATCAGAGAAAGCGAATCCTCCTTGAAATGAACGCAAATGAATAACATAATCACCTTCTCTTACAATTTTGTAAGTGTTGATATTGCTACGCTCAAATTGAATGTCCAAATTTAGGTCATCTCTATTCACCATACCTTTTTCCTGGCTTGCAGAAAGGATATTGGAATATTCCATTTGTTTGTTACGCTCATTTACAACATCAAATAATTGCCTGTACAAGTATTCTTTGCCTTGTATTTTGTAATACAACTTTTCAATAATTGCGCACCTATTGAATTTATAGTCCTTAATCAAGGGAATTAGAAACGATGTTTTTGAAAAACTTAGAAAAAATATTGGCTTTAATGCAGTAGTTGGCGATGTTCTTGACTATGAACAACCACAATCATACATTGTTGAAGATACAGAATATACAAATGAGGGGACTCCTGTACTAACAGCAAACAAAGCCTTTGTTTTGGGCTATACATCAGAAACAAACGGAATATACGACAAGGGCGATTGTATAATATTTGATGATTTTACTCTTGATTGCAAATATGTTGATTTTCCTTTTAAGGTAAAATCATCTGCTATCAAAATTCTAACGGCAAAGAATAAGGAACTCTTACGTTATACGTTTGAGTTTTTGAAGTATCTTGATTTGTCAACAGAGGAACATAAAAGACATTATATTGCAGAGATGCAAAATCAAGAAATCATTTTGCCAACTGAACAAATGGTTAAAACAATAGCCCACATATTTTCGACATTATCATTACGAATGGAAACTGCTGTAAAGCAGAGAAACGTATTTGAAAAACAAAAGCAGTATCTGCTTCGCCAAATGTTCATATAAACATCTGGCGGAGCAAATATTGCTTCTGTAAGCTTAGACTTGTTAGAAAGTTCTTTTCTAATGATAGTTCGCTATCTATTGCAGACAACAATCGAACATATCGGAGTTGTTCTGTATATGATGGGCAAAATACCTTGGCTTTACCATAGTCCTTGAAGTATATGTGAGGTATAGCCATACCTGTCTTATAAGGCTCAAAGTTAAAAACTTTCAGCAAATAGTAAAGGTATTGGAGTAAATAGCCTTCTTTTGCTTGTAAAGTATTCAAAGTCCCTGTTGCAGAGCATTTGCCTGTAACATAAGAAACTGTTCCTACACCAGAACCATCTTTGATAATATAAACGGCTTCACCCTCTGTATTATAATTATCGAGGTAACCAACGATGCCATTTGCACCATACACGGGATATGTACCTTGCTCACAAACTTCACTTTCTTGCAGGGTTGAAGATTTACATTCCAAGCATTCTGTTAAGCGAACATTGGGCATGTTGTTGCGAACTATCTTCTGTGCAATTCCCTTGATTAAGGACTGCAACTTGTCAATGATTTTGTTTTGAGTAGAGATACGCTCGTCAAGCAAAGAGAGGAACTTGCCAATTCTCTTTTGTTCTTGCAAACAAGGCTTCTTATTTGGTAACAATTCAAATGCTGACTTAGAGATAATCGGGACGGCTTGAACGGCAATAGATGACAAATAACGAGGAAAAGCACTCTGTATTGCGTAGTAAACAAACTCATTGTCGTTATTATCATTTACCACGATAGAATTTATTTGTTGGTTTGTTGACATTTCTTTTGTAGCCATTCCAGTTTTACCGATAGTAGAACCTATACAGGTTACAAGAACACTACCTTTGGGTAAAGTCCTTGTTTTTGCGAAGCCTTTGGCAGACAGCATCGTCTTCGTTTCTGTTATAGACTTTATTGTCCCTAAATCAGCAGGAGAAGCCCAAAGATATTCTCCATTTTCATAATTCTCAACATCTTTAGTTGGAGGAGTATTGCCAGTTATAACTTTTCCGTAGTCCCCTAACTTGCACTTCTCCCACTCCCCCTGAAACTCCGGAAATCTGAGATTTGGGACATTAAGGACTTTTCGTCCTTGATTTTTCTCATGCTCGGCAGAGTTCAAGCAAACTTGACTCTGCTCTCGCTCACTCGAAAAATTGAGTTTCTTATGTTCGTTATTTTTTGTCGTTGTCATTTTTAATTCTTAATTTGATCGTTCTGAAATAGTCCACCAGTTTGGTGGACAAATTATTTCCCTAAAATTTCCATAAGTTGTGGAAAATTTCAGTTTTCCTTTGGATTGAGGTCGAAAGGAAGCAGAGGCATATCGTCATTACCATTATTAAATCTGTCGAAATCAGAAATATATGAACGGTCTTGGATGAGCTTATAT
>OLGY01001058.1_pt1 | contig 15419 bp, 17 predicted proteins | sample 1605951 | NCBI WGS metagenome assembly OLGY01 (sample SAMN03283280) | human gut metagenome | biome: human-associated habitat; material: feces | host: Homo sapiens | place: Peru | collected 2012
CATAGGAAAACAGTCCATTGTCCTCACCGGAAATAGCCCCCTCCTGTTCCAGCCACTTCGCAATTCCAGAAGACAGTTCCCGGATCATTTGATCTTACTGAACCGCTCCAACTCCGCAGGTGCCTGGGGCTGGTGGATCATACAGCAGGAGTTTGTATTGGCACAGATGAACAGAACCGCGCAGAGTGCGGACACTGCTAATTTTGCGAGCTTGTGCATAAACATTGGGGCTGCTTTGACCTGTTTCATATTGTGTTCCTCCTTAAATATGGTTATGCAATTATCTTGCATAGTTTCATTCTACTTCAAAATTCTATCAAATATCAATAGCTCTTGCTTGAAACGCATGATTTCTCGCATAAATGGTCATAACATGACGGGAAAGCGGTTTGTAATCTATCCATTTCAGAACTTTAGCGGAATTGGATAGAAATTTTTGCATAACTATATCCAATTCAGAATTGTTCTGAATTGGATTGTTGATGTACTGCCGGAAGCCTGATAAAATTATTGAGGTGATGAACGGTGGAGCTAAACTATACAGGACTTGGACAACGGATTGCACAAAGGCGAATCCAAATGGGCTTAAAGCAGAATGTATTGGCTGAAAGTATTGGCATTTCAAACAATTACCTCTCCAGCATTGAACGGGGGAAAGAAAAACCCAGTTTGGAAATTATCGTGAATATCTGCAATGCGCTTCAGGTGACACCTGATTATTTATTAATGGGAAATATGTATTCCAATAATATACCTCAAAATGTCACAGATGGGCTACGGTTGTGTTCAGAAGAAGACTTGTCACTTCTCTCAGTTATCATGCAACATATGGTAGAGCGACGAGGCGCAAAATGGAATAATGACAATTTCGCATAAGTGTGCTATAATCTTCCAAAAGGAAGGGATGGCCACTTATGCGAATTGTTTTTTGTGATGATGATTCTTTGATCTTGCAACAGCTTCAGACCTATGTAAGGGAGTTTTTCGCTAACTTAAGTGGAGCGGAACCGGAATATGCAGTCTATCACTCGGGGGATGAACTGATCCGCCGGGGAGAGCAATTTGATATTGCGTTTCTGGATGTAGAGATGCCCGGAGCCAGCGGAATACACGCCGGAGCCAAATTGAAAGAGAAGAACCCAAGAGTCAAGATTTTCATCGTAACGGCCTATCCAGACTATTTGGACGAGGCCATGCGCTTTCAGGTTTTTCGCTATTTGTCTAAACCAATTGACAAAACCAGATTGTTCCGCAATTTGAAGGATGCGGTTTATGCCTATAATATTGAAACCTCGGAATTTCCAATTGAAACAAGCTCTGGCATTTCCGTGCGGAGATCAGAGGAAATTATTTGCGTAGAAAGCACCAATCGGAAAACGATCATCCATACAACAGATGGGGATCTGATCAGCATTAAAAACATGGAATACTGGCATCAGACGCTTTCTTTACCTTGCTTTTATTCAACCCACCGCAGCTATATCATCAATATGCGCTTTGTTTACAGCATCGGCAGGGACAGCGTGATTCTAAAGAACGGGGAACAACAAATGGCAGCGTTTTTGTCAAGAAGGAAATTCACCCGTTTCAAAAATACATATTTAGTATATTTGGAGAGTACAAAATGATTGGTGAGAAACTATGCTTCGCAATCGTGTTTGCCGCAGAGGCAATGATTGCATGGCTGTATTTTGAATATATACTAAACAGGAAAAAAATGCTTCATATTCTTATTTTCTCATTAGGCATCGGATATGTGTCCTTGTTCATGTTTTCTTTTCTGGATAATACGACCATAAATGCCATTATGTTTTATGTGGTTAATTACAATTTTATCAGGCAAAATTATTCGTGCAGCATAAAAATGGCACTGCTTCATTCTTCGTTTTTGTGCTTTGCCATGGTTGGTGCTGAGGTCCTGGTAGCTTTATGGCTTGGTATATATGGCTACGAATTTTCCGCCTATACAAATGATTATTGCGCTATGATTGCACTTGCTATCCTTAGCAAACTGCTGTATCTCCTGTTTTCTGTAATCGGATCCCGCATATTTGCGCCTCATAAGTGTATAAATGAAGAACCTAAGCAGATGATCTTATTTTGTGGATTACCACTGCTATCCTCGATTATGGCAGTCATTATTGTGTATATCGGTATGAAAGCCGGATTTGCTGATACAGTAGGAATAATGACAATTATTATTGTTGTGACGCTGTTGAGCGTTAATTTGATGTTTCTTGCTTTATACAACGTTTTACAAAAAACCAATGAAGAATATCTTGCGTTACAGTTAAGTATGCAGAAAGAGCAGGCTGACATCGCCTACTACAGTGCGCTGCAAGAACAGTTTGAAAACCAACGTATCCTGATTCATGATATTAAAATGCACCTGGGAACCATTAACGCCCTGGCAAAGCAGAATGGCTCAGCTGAAATTGAAACATATATTTCCGGGCTGGAAGAAAGTTTTGCACTTTCTAATCAAGCAAAGCTATGTACTGACCCTATCTTGAATCTACTTTTGCTGCGGTTTCGGGATGACTGCAAAGCAAAGAATATTCAGTTCCACTGCGATGTTCGGGAAAATAGTTCTGATTTTCTCAATGCCTCCAGCATCACGACTCTATATGGCAATCTGCTTTCCAATGCGCTGGAAGCTGCCGAAGCTTCCGTAGAAAAGCAAATTGAATTATCTGTAATACGGAACGCAGTACAATCGGTCATTGTTATTTCCGTCATCAATTCCTGCGATGATCCACCGACGCCAGACGGAGAAGGAGGCTTTCGCACTAGGAAAACGAATCGACTTCTGCATGGGGTAGGTTTACGAAGCATTAGCAGAATTGTTGCCAAATACCACGGTGTTGCGACCATGTACTATGATCCTGATAATAAGAAATTTCACCATGTGATTCAATTTCCAGAACCAACTTAAAGGAAGATAATTTATCATTCATACGACCCTTGCCTATACATCTATTACAGAGTAATTCTGAGATAGTGTTGAAATCTTCTGGAAATTAGGTGATTTTGTCAATTCATGCGCAAAAAAGCACGTTTCATTCCGTATCTCTTGAAATAATAATAGATTAAGCATACAATCTAATCAGTACATCAAAATACAATGCTGAATTGCAGGAGAAGAAAATATGGAGACCGTGCAGACCAATTCTCTATGGGTTCCCTGCCCGATCTGCGACAACAAGACCCGGACAAAGGTATATGCGGATACTGTACTGATTAAATTCCCGCTGTTCTGTCCCAAATGTAGGAAGGAAACCTGCATTGACGTTGTAAAACTGAAAATGGTCGTAAGCAAATGAGCCAGACGTAAACGCAGAGCCTGCTTCCCCTGATTTCAAGGGAGGCAGGCTCTTTTTTCTTTGATTGGGATTCCGTCGTTGACTCTTAGGGCGGATATAACTGCTTGGCATACCGAGATGTGGGTAGCGGCTTCCTCCTCACTGCAATCGTTAATTAGCAGCTGGCAGCTGGAGCTGGTAATGGGCGGGAGAATCCTTGTCCATCTCGGGACAAAAAATATCCCTTGGATCGATCCGCAATGTGCGAATAAGCAGATACAGAACTTCCATCGTCGTATTTGCTTTGTATTTTTCGATGTTCATGATGGTTCGCTCGTCCAAATCGGTCAAAACAGCGACCTGGTTTTTCGTTAACCCCATCTTTTTTCTGACTTATTTCACCGTGTCCCCCAAAGGGTGCGAATACTCTGACATTATACTTCACCTCAGATGTATTCTACATTACGGATTACGCCAATTGAATACGGCAAATTATCGTTTTATACTGAAACTTATTTCAGTTTCATAGAGAAATTGTGCATGAACATTTTACATATCACTTGCAATCGGTAAAACGTACAAAGATTTCCCCAAACAAAGCAGGATACCGTCCTTCCCTAACTGAAATATGGTTCACCATTGACGCACTTGATTGCCGGATCGGCACAAGTGCGTCATTTTGCGTCTATCGCCCCCGTTGCCGTTCCCCTCCATTTCGAAGTTTGGATTTACCCCAAACCAAACCGAAATGGAGGAAATGAAATGTTCAATTATAAAACCGAGTATGCTCTGAACAAAAAAGAGCCATTGGCCATTGTCTATCAAGATGCCTACGGCAACATTACCCGTCTCACGGAAGCAGATTTTGAAAGCAAGGAGGAATTTCAGCATTGGAAAACGTTACTGGATGACATCAGCCACGAGGAAGAAAAAGCGGAGCATGTCCACTGGAATCACACCATCAGCTCAACCGGGTTTGAAGAATACTTAGAAACGATTCCGTCACCGGATGGGCTGGAATTGGAGCAAGGCACTGTGCTGGCACAGATAAAAGGTGTTCTGACACAAACGCAGTTTCGCAGGCTTTGGATGTATGCGGTTTCCCAAAAAACATTGGATGAGATTTCAAAGAATGAAGGAGTGTCTATCCAGGCTGTATTTTACTCAATACAGTCTGCTCATGAAAAAATAAAAAATTTTTATGGATTTAGAAAAACACCTTAAAAAAACGCCCTCAAATCGGCGATAGGTGAAGGGACACTTCACAAGCCCTTCTCTGTATCTTGCTACGAAAATAGATCGTAGTGCGAACCTTGACAAATAGGTTTTCAACGCCTCATCAATGAAAGATCCGCAGCACAAATAGCGGCAGGCATTGCCTGTCGCTGACGGAACAATATGGAGGATGTATCAATCGGGAGCTACCACCGTGTACCCCAACTTCTGCAATTCATTCACCATCCGATTGGCCCGTTTGCGTTCGCATCTCTGTCTGCGCTGTTCAAAGCATTCCTCACTATAGGGCGTTCCGGTTTTCAGCATGGTGTAAATGATGGAAAGAACCTTCCGGGCCAACGCAATCGTTGCCCGCTTCGCTCCTTTCCGCTGTTTCACTTTCCAGTACCAGCCGGAAAGGTACAGCTTGCGGTGAGAAGCCATGATCCATGCAGTTTCACAAAGCATGCTTTTCAGATAGGGATTGCCCTTATTGATATGAACGCTCTTTCGCTTACCGGCACTCTCATTGTTGCCGGGACTAAGTCCCGCCCATGAACAGATATGCTGGGAATCCGGGAATGCACTCATATCAGTACCGATCTCGGCAACGATAGCAGCCGCTGCTGTGACATCGATGCCGGGAATGGAGCAGAGAAGATTTAACGCATCCGTATGCTTTAGGACTTCCTCAGTGATTTCGTCCTCAATAGTGTGTTTATGTGCTTCCAAATCTTCCAGATGCAGAAACACTATGTTCAGAAATCTGCGCTGATGAACGGAGAGTGAGCCGTTTAATGCAACGAGTATCTCGTCAATACGGTTTCTGGTTTTGGTCTTCAAGCACTTATCCAACGCTTCACGGTCAATGCTGCCACGCTCAATAAGATGTCTGATGATGTTTCTTCCGGAAGCCCCAAAGGTGTCCGATAGGAACGCAGTGAAGCGGAACCCAGAACTCTGCAGGAACTTATCAATGCGGTTCTTCTGGGCAGTAATGTCGTGGACAACACTCTTACGATACCGTGTCAGATGCCGCAGTTCCCGGAATGTCTTATCCGGGATAAAGCTGCCTTTGAGCAATCCGGCTCGAAGCAGCGTGGCGATCCACTGAGCATCCTTCATGTCAGTCTTGCGGCCCGGTACATTTTTCATATGTCGGGCATTCACGACCAGGATGCTGATTTCCCCGTCAAAACAGGATTCCAGCATCTCGTAAATGGGCTGCCAGTAGATTCCGGTACTTTCCATGGCAATGTTCCGACATTCGGCTTCGATGACCCAATCCCGCAGCTTCTGCATTTCCGGGATGAGCGTACTGAAGGTGCGTGTCTCAGCCTCCGGCTCGGCATCCACAGCACCTTTGACCAGACAGGCAACAATGATATCCCGATGAACGTCCAGTCCCATGACACAGGTCAAAATATCTTGCATGAGATCCCCTCCTGTCGTATTGCAGGCTTGGGAATTGCCCGGGTGGGTTTCCGAATCTTGCTACTCGTGCTCTCCACTTCCGTGGCGCAACAAACTGCTGTTCTCTTGGGCAATTCGTCCACGTTGAAAAACGGGGTGGCATTTCCGCCAAGGTGCAACCGGACTTCGCCTGCTATATCCAGTATAGCAGATACCACGATCCGACGCACCTGCTTTATTTTCATTCACAGCTGTGAAAATCTTTCATGAGTCGTTGAAAACTGAATACACGATGGTACAAGTACAAACACCTATGCAGCAGCACAGGAGGCGCGCCGCCAGGACGGATGGCTTTTGGGGAGGTGATCCAGAAAAAGTCATCCGAGCGATCTACGCGGCCTTCAAGCCCGGACAGGCAATCCGGGAATGCCGTGACCTCACAGGTGACAATGGAACTTGCTCACGCTCTCCCAAGGACTAGGGGGAAGCCCTTCGGTATGCGCCAGCTTCGGCAGCGGTATCGCAGAGTTATGACAGCCTCGCCAAAGGCGGCTTGTATCATACCCACCGTCAGGGGTGCGTGGCAAATGTGACGGATACAATGAATCGGTTCTGAAAAGGGTCGCCACTCCGGGAGTAGTTAGTATGTAGCTATCCAAAAGGCCGGAGCGGCACCCGCAAAGTCAGATACCATGCGCTGGGAGCTGTTTGCTGCCAGCGCATTCATGTGACTTTGATGCCTGATACGAAAGGAGCTTCTCGGAATGAATCAGAACATAGCACCATCCACCCAGGTCAGCGATTTGGTTGACATCAGAACCGTCACCGTTGATAAGAGCCTTCCCAAAGAGGAACGCATTGCGGACTTTGTGCGCCAGATCAAAAATCCCTACCGCTTCCGCTGCGGTGATTTTGTTGTGAACGCTTCCTTCGCCCGAAATGGAGCGACATTGGAGGATTGTCTGCGCGGGATTCTCAGATAGGCGACAAACTCGCATTTTCTGGCAGGAGTGATACAATATACATGGAAAAGGACGAAACTTAGGCCATCTCAGAAATCACTCTTTTCATCATCTTTCCCGGAACGAAAAGGAGTGACATTTCATGGCAAAGTACAAAGCAACTGCCTATATCCGTCTGTCTTATACAGATGATCGCTCCAGCGAGAGCGACAGCGTTTCCAACCAGCGCAAGCTCATTGAGAATTTCGTTGAGCGCAACCCCGACATAGAGGTAGTGTCCTTCAAAGTGGACGATGGCTACAGCGGTATCATCTTTGACCGTCCAGCATTCAAAGAAATGATGCAGGATGTCACCAATGGGGAAATCAACTGCGTCATTGTCAAAGACTTATCCCGGCTGGGCCGTGAGTACATCGAAACCGGCCGGTATCTGCGCAAGGTATTCCCGGCTTACGGTGTACGGTTCATCGCCATCACCGACAATATCGACACAGCCCAGGAAAGCAGCGGCGATGATCTGACGGTTTCGGTCAAAAATATCATGAACGAAGCCTACTGCCGGGACATTTCCGTAAAGACCCGTACCGCCCTGGATGTAAAGCGCCGGAACGGAGATTTCGTTGGAGCCTTTACGGTGTACGGCTACATGAAGTCCGAGGAGAATAAAAATCTGCTGGTCCCCGACCCCTATGCCTCCCGTGTTGTCCAGAATATCTTTCAAATGCGGCTGGAAGGTTCAAGCGCTCTGCGGATCGCAAACGAGCTGAACCGGCTGGGCATCCTCTCTCCGCTGGCCTACAAGAAAAATCACGGCCTGCCCTACGCCAAGAACGGCTATGCCGACAGCGAGGACTGCAAATGGTCAGCCACCACCATCATCCGTATTTTGCAGGATGAAACCTACACCGGCACACTGGTTCAGGGCAGGCAGGGCACCTCCAATTACAAAATCAAGCAGTTGGAGCAGAAGCCGGAATCGGAATGGATTCGCATTCCCGATGCCCATGAAGCCCTGATAACCAAACAGGACTTCGATCTGGTTCAGAGAATCCGGGGACTGGACACCCGAACCTCCCCGAAGCAGGACACGGTATACCTGTTCTCCGGCGTTCTGATCTGCGGCTGCTGCGGCAGTCGGATGACCCGTAAGACTAACCGGGTAAATGGCAAGGAGTACCACTATTATTACTGCCCGACTGGCAAGAAACACGGCTGCGCCAATCCGGTGATGCTGAAAGAAAGCAAGCTGATCGATTGCGTTCAGGAAAGTCTGAAAGCCTACATTCAAAATGTGGCTTCCTTGGAAACCCTGCTGAACAGCATTGACCAGTCCAGCATCAATCAGGCGCTGGCAAAGGAGTACACCGACCACATCTCCGAAAATGAGCGGCGGCTGGAACACGCTCAGAACTGCAAATCCCGGCTGTACGAAAATCTCGTTGAAGGGATGATTACCAAGGAGGAATACGCCAGCTACAAGGTGAAGTACACCCGGCAGGCAGAGGAAATCAAGGCAGCAATCACAGCCCTGAAAGAAAAGCTGAAGGATGTTTTGGAGAATAAAAGTGAGCGGAACCGCTGGATCTCCCATTTTACCCGGTTTGAATCTATGGAAACTCTGGATCGCAAAGCCCTGATCCACATGGTGCAGAGCATCCAGGTACGGGGTAAAAACGAACTGGATATCCGCTTCAATTATATGGATGAATACGAAAAAGCCCTTCGGCTGGCAGCGCTGGCAGTTCAGGAAGCAAAGCTGCCGCTCCCCGAAGGAATCCGAAAGGCAGGTTGAATCATGGCACGAAAAAGCAGAAAAGAAAGCGCACAGGCCATTGTGCAGGAGCCTGTCAGCACCTGCCGCGCGGCACTCTATGTCCGTCTGTCCGTGGAGGACAGCCACACCCACAGCGCTTCCATCGAAACCCAGCAAATGATTATCGCCCAGTTTCTGGAACGCAATCCCGACATTCAGGTGTACGACACCTATATCGACAACGGCACCAGCGGAACCACTTTCCACCGGCCCGCTTTCCAGAAGATGCTCTCTGACATTGAATCGGGATTCGTGAACTGCGTCATCGTGAAAGACCTTTCCCGGCTGGGGAGAAACACCATCGACACCGGTTACTACATCGAGCAGTATTTCCGTCTGCGGAATGTCCGCTTCATCGCCGTCAACGAAAACTTTGATACTGCCGCCCCGGAGGATGCCCACTCTGGAATCATCATCCCTCTGCGGAACATGATTAACGAAGCCTACGCACTGGATATTGGCCGGAAAATCAAGGCCCAGCAGCGGCAGGCGATGAAGGATGGGAAGTTTATCGGGAGCCGCACCCCCTACGGGTATCTGAAAGCCCCGGATGACTGCCACCAGTTGATAATCGACCCGGTTGTCGCTCCCGTGGTGCAGAAAATGTTCCAATGGGCATCTGAGGGCATCGGACTGAACACCATAACCGTCCGCCTGAATGATGCCGGGTATCTTCCTCCCAGCCACTACAAAAACACCCAGGGCATCATTACCCACGAAAATCTGATGGGCAATGGGAACTGGAACACCCGCACGGTGGCAAGAATCCTTCACGCACAGGTTTACACCGGCGATCTGGTGCAGGGCCGCACAAAAATTGTAGACCACCAGCAGGTCGAAGTCAGCGAAATGGAGTGGACGGTTGTCCGCGACACCCATGAAGCCATCATCAGCCACGAACTGTTTGAAGCCGTTCAGAAAAAACTGGACGAAACCGCCCAGCATTGCAAGGAACGGGAGGTACAGGCTTATAGTCCCAACATCCTAAAGGGAAAAATCTTCTGTGCCCACTGCGGCGGCAGTCTCCACCGGCATCGGAACTTCCGCAAAAAGTCCGCTGATGTCTACCTCTTTTACTGTCTGACCAACAGCAGAATCGCAAAAGAGCGCTGCCCCGGTGTCCTGATTCGGGAGGATGTTCTTTTGAATTCCCTTGCTGATATGCTCCAGAATGCTCTGGATGCGGCCCTGGGAAGCTACTCGCTTTCCCTTTTGGAGCTGCCCCAGCAGGCAGCCGAACGGACAGAGCTGAACGAGAAGATTGCCAGCCGCAAGCAGGAGATTCAGCGCCTGCGAGGTCTGATCCGCAGCCTCTACGAGAATCTAATCCAGGATATTCTCACGAAGGACGAATACATCACCTACAAAGGGAAGTATGAATCCAGAATCCAGCAGCTCTCTGAGGAAGTATCCCATTTGGAGAAAGGCTTGAAGGCGCTGGACCAGCAAATGGATCAGCACCGGGCTTTGAAGCGGGATTCCGATAGTCTCCGTGAAAACCGGGAGCTAACCGCCGCTCTGATCGACAGGCTGATTGACCGTGTTGAAGTTTCCAAAGACAAGCAGATCACCGTCCGCTACCGCTTTGAAAGCGAATTTGATTCCTGCGAGGAGGTGCTGAATCAATGCAAAAATATGTGATCGCCCTTTATATCCGGCTGTCCATTGAGGACTTCAAATATGACAGCATGAGTATCGAGAACCAGCGCCTTGTGCTGAATGAGTTTGCGGCAGCTATGCCGGAGGCACTCAACTCCGAAGTGCTGGAGTTCGTTGACAACGGCTACAGCGGCACCAATTTTGAGCGTCCCCAGGTGCAGAAGCTGATTGAGATGGTTCGGGAGAACAGGATTGACTGCATCATCGTCAAGGACTTCTCTCGCTTCGGACGCAACAGCATTGAAACCGGCTATTTCCTTGAGCGTGTATTCCCGCTGTTTCACACCCGGTTTATCTCTGTAAGCGATGATTACGACAGCAACAACTACAAGGGCGATACGGGTGGCATGGATGTGGCCTTCAAGTACCTTATCAGTGAGTATTACAGCAGGGATATGTCCATCAAGACCAAGAGCGCCAAATATGCCAAGATGCAGCGGGGGGAATATCAAAGCACCATCTGCCCCTATGGGTATCGTAAGAGCGCCAATGGCAGAATGGAGCCTGACCCCGAAGCGGCTGCTGTGGTTCAGTTGATCTTCCAGCTTGCCGCCGAAGGAAAGAATGCTCCCAGCATTGCCAGGGAGCTGTACAAGCGGGGCATCCCTACCCCCGCTGAATACAAGATCACAAGGGGTCAGAAAACCCATGATGTTTCCCGTACTCATGGCATCTGGTGCGATTCCACTATCGTGCGATATTTGGCGGATGAGCGGTATACCGGCACCTACATCAATGGGAAGCGGGCAGTCCTTGAGGTCGGCGGAAACAACAGCCGCTTTAAGGACAGGTCTATGTGGTACATCATTCCTGACCACCATCCGGCAATCGTAGACAAGGCCTTATTTGATAAGGTGCAGGAAACTGTACGCCGCTTTTCCCAGCCGCATAAAAAGCAGCGGAATTATCTGCTGAAAGGCATCGTGTTCTGCGGCTGCTGTGACCATGCGCTTTCCTATGTAGCAAATAAGCGCCCTTATTTCGTTTGCCGCCGCTCTCAGGCGGCTGAGAACGGCCCCTGCCATGATTTGAAGGTGGATGCCCTGGAACTGGAACTGGTCATTTTCCAAACCATAAAAGCACAGTTGGAAGCCGTTCTTTCCATCCGTGAGGATGGCTCCATCTGTCTGGACACGATGGTCGCAGAGCGCACCGAATATGAAAAGCAGATCGAAGCTCTGGAAGATAGCAAGCAATCCCTGTTCGAGCAGTACATCATGGGCGAGATTGATGTGGAAACCTACAAGTCCGAAAAAGCAGCCTGTGACGCAGCCATTCTCAAAGCAAAAAACGCCTATGCCGCCATTGCGGCACAAGCGAAAAAGAAAAAGGAAGAACAGAACCGGCAGTCCAGCCGCACGGAGATTGCCAAGGCAATTACCGACGCGGAGTGCCTGACCTCGGAGCTGGTCAACCTCCTGATTGAGAAGGTCTATGTGTTCCCGGACAAGTGCATTGAGATTGCGTATAAAGTCCAAGACCTGTTCGATTGAGAATCAGCTCCTTCAGTAATTGAAAAAGCCGGAATCCCAGACCATCGCAGTATGTTTGATGGTTTGGGATTTCTGCTTTTGCAGGAAATATTTTTTTGTCGTGTGCTTGACATACGGGTGACGGAAATCATGGAACCGCATATACCCAAAATCCCCCGTAAAACTAATCTCCAAAATTTTTCCTACCATATTGTTCCGATAATTCAAACGATATTATTCCGATACCATTGATATTGTTCCGCAATGGGTGATTTTATGGCAATTCTCAGAAATGCAATCCAATGTAAGCTTTGTGGAGACGTGATTGAGTCCGTTTCCATTCACGATTTCAAAACATGTTCTTGCGGTGCCTGTTCCGTTGATGGTGGACATGACTATCTCAGGCGGTGTGCAAAGTCGCTGGATGACTTCGTCGATCTGAGCGAATTTCAAAAGCAAGATGTTGAAGCGAAATAGTATTGGGGTAGGCGTATGCACGAAATCCCTCTGTAATCCCCCCCTCCGAAATACTACAGTTTCCGCAATTTTGCTACCCCCGCTATCTCTATACCTCTTCGAAATTTTCGCCGCTTAGAGAGGCGAAAAACATGGAAAATCGCCCCGAAACGCTACAGATGGAATTAAGATTTCGTAAGCCGCGCTGTCGCCGATAGGCGGAGATATACCGCCCCAAAAGCAATCGCCTCACCGTGTTGGCGAGGCGGTTTTCGCTTCCTGTGAGAGAATGGAAGTCCCCAGTTGCAGGGCTCTGCCATCAATCACAGCGATGGTCACATCCATATCAAAAGGACTTTCCCGAATGGCTTTGATTGCCACACGCCATGCGTCCTTGACGGGGTAGCCATAGATGCCGGAGGAAATTAGCGGGAAGGCGATGGAGCGGCAGCCCTTGGCGTAGGCAACCTTCATAGCATTTTGATAACAGCGGTACAGCAGCTTTTCTTCATTGTGACTGCCGCCCTGCCAGATGAGGCCAACGGCGTGGACGATGTACTTCGCCTTCAGCTTGAAGCCGGGGGTAATGACCGCCTCGCCGGTGGGGCAATGCCCCAAAGCGTCGCAGGCGGCTTGTAGCTGACTTGCGCCGGCAGACGCGAAAATCACTCCGCAGACACCGCCGCGCTGCCGGAGCTGGCTGTTGGCTGCGTTTACAATGCAGTCCACAGCCATTTCGGTGATGCTTTGTTTTTGGATTCGTAAGGTTCCTGCCATGGGATTCAACTCCTTTTCTGATTTCATTTATTCTATCACGAAAGCGGAACGAAGTACAGATAAAACGGCAGGCGTGTAACGAATAAGCATGAAAACTCCGGTCGGTCGGCAGCCCTTTCAGGTTTTCATTGACGATAAAAATGATCTGTGCTACCATAGCTGTGACAGAACTGCTATTCGCAGCTGTCCAAAAATGCCGCGCGGAAATGCGCGGTGTGAATACACAGGATAAAAACGCAATGTGCGCCCTTCGGTGCGCTAGAGCTGGTAGGTAGCCCAGCCGTCTGAGCCCCAGGCTCAGGTAAGTAACCTTCCCCTCCGGGTTGTCCGTTCCTGTGGCAGTTTATTTCAGGAGGGTTTCGTTATGGGCAGTGATTACGGAAAGCTGACGGTATTTTTCGAGGATCCGTTCTGGGTTGGAATCTTCGAACGCATCGAAAGCGGAAAACTTTCGGTATGCAGAGTGGTTTTTGGCTCAGAACCGAAGGACTATGAAGTCTGGGAGTTTGTGCTGGCGAATTACCATCGGCTCAGGTTCAGTCCATCTGTTGACGTGGCTCCGAGGAAGGAAACGGTCAATCCCAAAAGGATACAGCGGGAAGCAAGGAAACAGACCGCTGCCGGAATCGGGACAAAGTCACAGCAGGCATTGCAGCTGCAGCGGGAAGAGAACAAACAGGAACGCAAAGAAGTCACCCGCCAGCAGCGGGAGGCGGAAAAACAGCGGCAGTACGACCTGAAACAACGCAAACGAAGGGAAAAGCATCGGGGCAGATAATGTTCCGATGCTTTTTCCTCGCCCGGTTCTTGAATTGCACCCGTTTTTTGGGACAGAATCCCGGTATAATGGGGTCAGAAACAAGAACGGGAGGTTACGACGATGATTATCAAATTTCTGGAAGATTTGCTCCATTGGAACGAGGAGGAAGAAGTGCTGGACGCGGAATATGAGCCCTTCCGGGATCAGCTGAGTCTGGCGGGGCTCAGCGAGGAGGAACTGCGGAAGATGGACCCGGATGACCGTGTGGCAGCGCTGGAGCAGGCAAACCTTGCCCCCTACGATTTTATTTATCTCGCCTGCTGAAACGAAAGCTATTTACATTCGGCGTGCAGCGGGCTAAAATGGAAGCAGAAATAAGGGGGGGATTCCCATGAAAAAAGTCCGCATCACCGCCATCCGAAAGGCCTGCTATCCTGACCTGATGGAGAAGTACGAAAATCCCATTCAGCACGCCTGTGATGTACAGGAGGGGCAGGTCTGGGTCGCCAACGGCTGGTGCAAGCCGGAGGGATTTTGTGACAGCGCCTGGGACAGCGTTTCGCCCTTCGTCATGACCCTTGCCCACGGCGGCGGGGATTTCTACGATGGCTGGATGAAGAACCCCAAATCCGCCATGATTTCCTGCAACGACGGCTTCCGGCCGGTGAGCTTTTATCTGGAAGCGATGGACGAGGATGCGGAATGAACCGGGCGGAACTGGAACGCTATATTGCGGAGGTTTACAGCACACTAGGGGAAAACCCCTGGGCGCAGTCGCCGACAAATACCGTGTTCCGGCATCGCCACAATCGGAAGTGGTTTGCCATTATCATGGACATTCCCAAGGAGAAGCTGGGTCTTCCTGGCGATGGAATCCTTTCTGCGGTGAATGTAAAATGCGATCCCCGGCTGATCGTCTCCTTCCGGGAAGAGGCGGGAATGTTCCCCGCGTATCACATGAACAAAGCCCATTGGCTGACCATTGCGCTGGACGGCAGCGCGGAAGAGGAAAAGCTTAAATTCCTGCTGGATATGAGCTATGAGCTGACAAAATGAGCGATACAAAGGGCGAGATCACCTCACCCGAACCCCCAAATCCCGGTGCAGTTCCAGCGCATAGATGCTGGTTTGAGCGCCGTCGCTGACATACCCCGGCTCTACCCATAGGAGGAACTTATTTGCAAAGGCATAGCCCCAGAAGTGAGCCAGCTTCGGCCCAGCCACTTCCAGATAGATGTAGTAGCTCTGAATGGCGTCTTCATACTCGCTCAGAGCGTCTTTGTATGTTTCCCGGAAAGCGGCGATGGTTTTCTCCTCCGCTGCCCGGCAGGGGAGCGTCTGCATGATATGCTCCCGGAGAAAAACATCATAATCCAGTTCGGTGAACTGGCTTGCTACGGGATTATGAAAGTTGGACAGATTCGCCTGAAAGCCAAGGTAAGCGGCATAGACCAGATCGGACAGGATTTGCCGCTCTTTGGCTGCAAGCAGCTTTTCGACTTCCTCTCTGCCTATTCTGGACGCAAGGACGCAGGTGGCTTCCTGGAATGCGGTTTCCACCGGCGGGAACTCCGGGTCCTGCTCCCGCAG
>OLGY01001064.1_pt1 | contig 15358 bp, 17 predicted proteins | sample 1605951 | NCBI WGS metagenome assembly OLGY01 (sample SAMN03283280) | human gut metagenome | biome: human-associated habitat; material: feces | host: Homo sapiens | place: Peru | collected 2012
TGTCCAGCCTTAGGTTTTAACACTTAGGTTTTTGGACAGCCCCTTTTAAAGTTTCATGAACTTGTCTACATCAAGTACGAAGATTGTAGCACCACCAACAGTTACTTCAATTGGCATTGGTGAGAATTCACCAGACATGAATGATGCGGTAGATGGGGCAATTTCGGTTCTTCTTTTTGATTCTTTTCCAATGATTTCGATTGCGTGATCTACTTGATCATCTTCACATCCAACAATTAGTGTAGTGTTACCTAATGATAGGAAACCACCTGTTGTTGCTAGTTTTGTAACTTGAAATGAGTTATTGTTCAATGAGGCGCTTACTGAAGCAGAGTCATCGTTAGATACGATAGCTAAAATAAGTTTCATAGGGATTTACCTCCTGTTACCTTAATTATAGATTAAAAAGATAATATTGTATAATATTTAGGTATGATAAAATTTGAAAAAGTTGCTAAGACCTATAAGAATGGTACTCATGCGTTGTATGATATTTCTTTAGATATCAATGACGGTGAATTTGTTTATATTATTGGTGAAACAGGTTCTGGTAAGTCAACAATGATTAAGATTCTAGATGGTGAGGAGGTTCCTACTAGTGGAAGAGTCACTGTAAGTGGCATTAGCTTAGATAAGAAGGCTAAGAATAGCATCGTTGATGTAGGAAAACTAAAGAAGCGTAAGGTTCCTTTGTATCGTCGTAATATCGGCGTTGTTTTCCAAGATTTCCGTTTATTACCAAAAAAGACTGTGTTTGAAAATGTTGCTTATGCGATGGAGGTAGTAGATACTCCAAAGGATAAATTAAGACCTAGAGTTAGAGAAGTATTAAAACTTGTTGGCTTATCTGATAAGTCTAATTCTTTTCCTAGTGAGATTTCAGGTGGTCAACAACAGCGTACAGCTATTGCCAGGGCTATAGCTAATAAGCCTAAGATTCTTATTGCGGATGAGCCTACTGGTAATCTAGATCCTAAGAAGAGTAATGAGATTATCAAATTGTTTGAGAAGATTAATCGTGAGGAGAAGACAACTATCATTATTGTTACTCATGATATTGAGACTGTTAGAAGACATCCTAAGCGTACTATCGAGATTAAAGAGGGTCATATTGTCAGGGATAAGGCTGATGGTATTTGTGATGTAAGGACTACAATTGATAAGGCTGATACAGAGACTATTAGCTTGGGTGATATTGAGAGTTTAAAGTTGATGGAGGATGATAAATAATGTTCCGTCGTTTTTTTAGACATGTAAAAGAGGGCTTTGTGGGTGTTGGTAGACACTTTGGTATGGCTGCCAGTAGTATTGCCACAGTTACAATTACTCTGTTGTTGGTAGGTTTCTTCTTGATACTTACTTATAATTTGAATGTAATTACTAAGGATATTGAGGGTTCAATTTCTCTTAGTGCTTTAATTAGCTATGATATTGATTCTAGTGCTACTGTTGATACTTTAAAGAGTCAAATTGAGAGTGTTGATGGTGTTAAGAGTGTTGAGTATCGTAGTAAGGATGATGAGTTTACATTCTATGTAGATATGTATCCTGATATGAAGGAGTTTAATGAACTTTATCGTGATCAAAATCCTTTCCATGATGCGTTTTTAATTAGTGTTGAAGATGGAGATAAGTTACAGACTGTTAAATCAAGTGTAGAGGCTATCAATGGTATTGATTCAGTACATGATGGTGGTAGTAATACTTATTTGTTGATTGATGGTTTGGATAAGGTTAGATTCTTTGGTGGTATTTTAGTAGTTTCTTTATCAGTGTTGGCTGTTTATTTAATCTATAATACTATTTCAATTACTATTAGAGCTCGTGATACTGAAATTTGGATTATGAAGAATGTTGGTGCTAAGAATAGTTATATTAGAGGGCCTTTCTTGGTAGAGGGTATTATTATAGGTGTTCTTGGTTCGATAATTCCAATCGCGGCAATGGTTGGTTTCTATTTATATGTATTCAATACTTCAGGTGGTAATTTACTTGGTGTATTTACTTTAGTTAGTCCACAACCTTTCTTATATTACTTATGTGGTGGTTTGTTGATACTAGGTATTTTAGTAGGTTTTATTGGTTCTTATTTGAGTGTTTCAAGACTATTAAGGAGCAAACGATGAGAAAGAATATATTCTCTTTGTGTTTAGTTTTTTGTATGGTCTTATGTACTATTAATTACAAGACTCTAGATGTAATGGCGGGGGATTGTGATTATTCAGATTGTGATGAGAATGATAAGACTTGTAAGCTTAATAACGCAAAGAAGAAGCAACAGTGTCTTCAAAATGAGATAGATAATGCCAAGACTAATCAAGAGGAATATTGGAAATTGGCGTCAGAGTGGGCTAAGGAAGCTGAAGCTTTGAATGAACAGATTGCAGAACTTAAGCCTCAGATTGAGGAGTTGACTGCTAAGATTGAGGAGCTTACTAAAAGTATTGAGGAGAAGGAGCAACTTGTTTCTGAGCTTAATACAAGAGTATTGTCTCGTATGTCTTTGTCTCAGGGCACGATGCATTTTTCACCGCTTTTAGATTTCTTGTTGGGTTCTAATGGTTTTGCGGATATGCTTAGAAGACTATATGGTATTGAGGCTATTAATGCCAAAGAACAACAGGATCGTAAGGAACTTGAGGACGTTATCGAGTCTTTGAATAAGGAAAAGGCAGAGCTCGATTCATCTAAGCAAGAATTAGATAATAAGATGACTGATTTAGAGATTAAGTCTAATGAGGCTGAGTATATGAATCAACAGGCTATGATTGCTTATAATGAGGCTAGTGATATTATTGCGGAATATCAAAACCAATTGGATGAGCAGACTAAGTTAATTGCGAATATTAAGTTGAGTTTAGATGAACTTAATCAATTAGATCCACAGAGTGGTTTTATATCGCCAGTACCTGGTTCTAGTATTTCAGCTAATTTCCCATATTATCCTGCAAGCTTTGGCGGTGGTGTTCACTTGGGTGTGGATTATGCGGTTAGTGTTGGCTCAAGAATTGTGGCACCTGCTGATGGTGTTGTGGTTATTTCCGATGATAATTGTCCTACTTGGGGTTATTTGGGCAATTCGTGTGGTGGTGCCGGTGGTGGTGTCTCATATGGTGGTAACCAAATCTATTTCTTGTGTAGTGTTAATGGTAAGGTTTATGCACTTACTTTCTCTCATTTATATAGCGGTTCTTTGATTGGAACTGGTGTTGTGACAAAGGGTACTCAATTGGCTATGGCTGGTAGTTCTGGTAATTCTACTGGTCCGCATTGTCATATTGAGATGTTCTTGTTGGGTGATGGAGATAATAGTGATTTGGCTACTTATATTGATATGCTTAATAATGGTAGCTATTCCAAGTCGTTCAATTGTGGCTGGGGTAGTGCAGGTTTGAATACTATATGTGAAAGAAAAGGTAGTGCACCTTGTCGTTTGAATGGTGCAAATTATTTGCCTTGATGAATTATGGAAAAAGAGAATACAGTTAGAATTAAATTGAAGAAGGAGCCTTTGGGAGAAGAGCGAATTCTTGTTGAGAAACAAAAGAAGCAACGTAAGGCGTTGATTATTCTTTGTGTTGTCTTGTTTATTGTTGGTATTGCGCTTGGTGTTTTAGGTAATGAATTATTAACTAATAAACAAACAGAGGCTTATTCAAAGTCTGATGAAATAAAGAAGATAATTAAGAATAATTGGTTGTATAGGGATGATTATGATGACTTGGATAAGTTGTTAGATAATCAAGCTTATTTGGGTATGACTACTTTTAGTGATGATCCTTATACGATGTATATGTCTAGTGTTGAGGCTTCTGATTATTATAATAATCAAATTAATATGTCTTATGTTGGCATTGGGGTTACATATGTGCCTGGTTCTTTTGTGATAACTAGGGTTTATAAGAATTCTCCTGCAGAGATGGCTGGTTTTAAGGCTGGTGATATTCTTGTTTCTGTTAATGGAACTGAATTAGAAGGTAAGACTAGTGATGAGGTTAAGTCTTTGGTTCTAGGAGAAGAGGGTACAGTTGTTGAGTTTACTATTAAAAGAGATAGCGAACTTATTGATATAACAGCAGTAAGAGGAAGTTTTGAGCAGACAGTTTATGCAAGGAAACTTGATGATGATACTGTTTATTTAGAGCTTATGTCTTTTGGGGTTAATAGTGGTAATGAATGCATCGAATATTTGAATGAGTATAAGGATTGTTCAAAGATTATTATTGACTTAAGGGATAATACCGGTGGTTATGAGACGGCAGTACAGGAGATTGCGGGCTTGTTCTTAGGCAAGGATAAAGTGGTTATGCATAAGAATTACACTTCTAAAAAGAAGGATACAGATTATACAATTTCCAATGCATATTATGATAATTTTAATGATTTTGTGATTTTGACTAATAACTATACCGCTAGTGCTTCTGAAGTGTTGACAATGGCTTTAAAAGAAGGATTGGACAATGTGACTATTGTGGGTACTAAGACTTATGGTAAGGGTGTTATGCAGTCTAAGTTTAATATTAGTGATGGTAGTTCTATTAAGCTTACAGTAGCTTATTGGACAAGTCCTAATGGTACTTCCATTAATGGTGAGGGTATCACTCCTGATGTGGAGATTGAAAATCATAAGGCTTTAAGTTTTACTGGTGTTAATTTCGATGGTGAATCTTACAAGTATGATTCGGTTTCTACTTATACCAATATTGTGCAATATGCCCTAGATTATTTAGGGTATGATATAGAACGTTTTGATGGTTATTTTGATTATAGTACCAGGGATGCGTTGATTGAGTTTAAGGTAGATAATGGGCTCGAATCTGGGCTCGAATCTACACTAGACAGAGATACTTATGTAGCTATTATATCTAAGGTTATTGAGACTAAGAGTTTGGATTTAAGTAAAGATGTTCAGTTAATGAAAGGCAGGGAATTATTGGGTGGATAATATTTTAACTTTATTAACACCAAAGAATCAGGTATGTTACCTTGATCATGATATGACTTTAAGACAGGCAATTGAGAAGATGAGGGTTCATCGTTATACTGTAATACCAGTTCTTGATTCTAAGACTGGTGTCTATGCTGGTTCAATTGCGGAGGGTGATTTGTTGTATAACGTCATCGGTGAAGAGAGCGTTTGTATCAAGGATTTAGAAGAAAAGTATGTGGCGGATGTGATTAGACCTAATTATATTCCGGCTATGAAGATTGATACTACTATGAGGGAATTAGAGAATTTGATTGTGATTCAAAACTATGTTCCTATAGTGGATGATCGTGATATTTTGATGGGTATTGTGACTAGAAAGTCAGTTATGCAGTATTTAATCAAGAAAATTGATGAAAAAGAGGGAAAATAAGGACTTTCTTTATTGAAAAATATAGATAGCTTTCTTATAATAATGGGGCATAAAATGCTTCCTGTCCCGGTAAGACAAGAAAGAAGGTAAAAAAGATATGCGTCAGACTACAATGCTAAAAGCTGAAGAAGTCAAAAAAGAATGGTATGTAATAGATGCAGAAGGCCAAACTCTTGGTAGACTTGCAACTAAGGTTGCTGCTGTATTAAGAGGCAAGCATAAGCCAACTTACACACCAAATGTTGATTGCGGCGATTACGTAATCGTAATCAATGCTGACAAGGTTGTCTACAGTGGCGACCAAGAAGAGAAGAAGATCTACTATCACCACACAATGTTCCCAGGTGGCTTAAAGAGTAGAAGTATTGGTTTAATGAAGAGAGAATATCCAGTAGAGCTTGTTGAACATGCTATTCAAGGTATGCTTCCACATAACAAGTTGGGCGATCGTATGAGAACTCATTTGTTTGTTTATGAAGGTGCTAACCACCCTCATGCTGCACAAAAGCCTATGGAGCTTAAGTAAGGAGTATACTAATGGCAAAGAAAAAGAACAATGTAAATTACCTTGGTACAGGTAGACGTAAGTCATCAGTAGCTCGTGTTTATATGACAGCTGGTACTGGTGTTATTACTGTTAATGGAAAGACTCTAGATCAATATCTTCCTCAAGAAGTTTTGAGAATGGTTGTTAAATCACCTCTTGTTATTACTAACACTGAGGGTCAATTCGACGTAAACATTAATGTTTATGGCGGTGGTTTAACTGGTCAAGCTGGTGCTATGCGTCATGGTATCGCTAGAGCATTACTTGAAGTTGGTGAAGATTACAGACCAGTATTAAAGTCTGCAGGATTCTTAACTCGTGATTCTCGTGCTAAAGAACGTAAGAAGTATGGATTAAAGGGCGCTAGACGTGCTCCACAATTCTCTAAGCGTTAATTTATTGACACAAGAGATTACAAAGATCACTCATCTATTTGGGTGGTCTTTTTCTTTTATCTAGTTGTATAATAAATATGAAACAAAGAATTTCAAGATTGTGAGGTGATATAGTGTTGTATGACTATTTAATAGAAAATTATGAAGAGGGAGAGCCAATCTTTTTATCTGAAATACCAGGTAATTCTAGAGATTATGTTCGTCAAGAGATGAAAAAATTAGTAGATGAAGGAAAACTAGAACGTTTGTATAATGGTGTCTATTATCTATCTTATACAACAATCCTTGGTACTAAGGGTAAGATTTCTGTAGATAAGTATGTCGATAAAAAATATCTTAATAATAAATCAAATGGATATATCACTGGCTTACAATTGGCTAATTTGTATGGTTTTACAACGCAGAATCCATCTTGTATAGAAGTGTGTTCTAATGAAGCTACTACTAAACAAAGAAAACTTAATATAGATGGTAGAGATTTAGTAGTTTACAAGCCAGTAACTGAAATTACTGATAAGAATGCTTCGGAGTTACAATTCTTAGATTTAATGACTACTATTGATAGGTATAGTGAATTGACTGGTGATGAATTTAAGAACAAATTAAGTGATTATGTAGAAAAAGAGGAAATAGATTTTTCTTTAGTAAAAAAGTATATATCTTTGTTTCCTGATAGGGTGTATAAGAATATTTATCAAGGGGGTTTGATGAGTGAATTGGTATAGCGATTATAAAAATGAATGGAAGAAAATTATAGAAACTGTATCAGCAGAAATAAAAAAATCTGAATTAATGATTGAAAAAGACACAATACAATCTATGTTTCTTTTCGAATTATCAAAATTAAAATTACCTTATGTGTTTAAAGGAGGTACCTCTTTATCTAAAGCTTATAATTTAATAGATAGGTTCTCTGAGGATGTAGATTTGTCAATGAATAGAAAACTTACTCAATCAGAAAGAAAAGTAACTAAAGAACAACTACTCAAGATTGCTGAATCCCTTGGCATGAAATTGTTAAATCCTAATCAGATAAAATCAAGACATGATTACAACAAATATGTTTTCGCTTATGATTCCTTGTTTTCATCAATACCTATGGAGATAATTATTGAAACTAGTTTCTATCAATCGGTTTATCCAATAGAAACACAAAATGTAGGTAGTTTTGTCGGAAAATTTTGTAGAGACAATGGACTAATTCTTCCTATACCTTTTGAATCGGCAAATGTGAAAATGAATGTTCAATCTTTGGAAAGAACATTTATTGATAAGGTTTTTGCTATATGTGATTATCGTATTCAGGACATGCAAGATAGAGATTCACGTCATCTATATGATATTTACAAATTATTGCCAAAGATAAATTTTGACAAAGAATTGAGTGATTTAATTGATACGGTAAGAGATGATAGAATGATGTCAAAGAATAATCCTTCAGCACAATTGGAATGCAATATCCCAGAGATGCTTAAAGAAATTATATCTAGTCATTTTTATGAGCGCGACTATCGAGATGTTACTCAAAAATTACTTTATGAAAAAGTTGATTATAATCAAGCCATAAATGAAGGAATCGCTATTGTTGCTAAGTCTGATATTTTTGTTTATAACAAATGACAGTATATAACCTACTGGTGCAGAAGTGATATTTTTTAATTCGACGCCTAATAGAGAACCACTAAACACGTATCGATAAGAACCTTCATCGACCCAAAATTTGACTTTCGTAGCTATTTCTTTAAATTCCTGAATTTCATTAATGAAAATAAATGCTTTACCTTTAATAAACGGTTTGTCCGTAAATAAAGAGAGGTTAGTAACCATATCATCAATCAATTGATAATTTGATAATAATGGTACAAGTTCCGGAGACTGGATAAGATTAAATTCTATATAATCACATTCTAATTCTTGCAAAACTTTTCGGATAACAAATGTTTTACCTACTTGTCTTGCACCGTCAATTAGTAAGGCTTTTTTGTCGTTTTTTTATCCAAGAAATAATTGAACTTTCTATTTTTCTTTTTAACATGATCTCACACCTTTTGTTATTCTAAGTATTGTATATAGAGGCTGAGACATTTACGCAACCATTATTATGATAAAAATGACATTTTTCCAACCAAAAATTAACAATTTCAGACATTTTTCCAATTTATATCATTGTTTTTTTAAAATAACGAATCTAGTTTTATGGTTTTAACATATCTACTAATACAATGGTATGTAAAATGAGCTTCTTCTCTTCGGTATGATAATTTATAATTATTTTAGGTTTAGTAAAAATGATTAAATTATACAAACCAAAAATTGATGAATTATGGTTTAAAGAGAAGATGATGTCTGATGAGGATACCATGTCTTATAATCATGGGACTATTGCTTTTCCTGTGTCTAAATGGGTTGCTTGGTATCAAAGGTGGATGAATGATGATAAGCTTTTTTATCGATATATTTGTGATGAGAATACCTTTGTGGGTGAAGTAGCTTATTATTATGATTTAGAAAGAGAAATATATATTGCGGATGTGATTGTTTATGCACCATATAGGGGTAAGGGATATGGATATGAAGGCTTATCTTTATTGTGTGAATATGCGAAAAATAATGGTATAGCTGAGTTATATGATGATATAGCCATTGATAATCCATCTATTAATTTGTTTCTTAAACATGGATTTAAGGAAGTTCTTAGGGCTAATGAATATGTTCTTGTTAAGAAGAAGTTGTGAAAAATTTCTAAAAAGAAAGCGTTGACATTTGTTTTGGAATTGCTATAATTTAAATCGTAAGCAGATTATCAAATAGGATTGTTACTTTAATTAGGCAAGACCTACCCAATAGACACTTGTTTTTTGGTAGGTCTTTTTTAAACAAAGAAAGGGGATATCGATGAGGGTCATTCGAGTATACAACAATAATGTTGTAGCGACGAGAACTGATGATAAAGAGGCTATAGTTCAAGGATCTGGTATTGGTTTTGGTAAAAAGCCAGGGGATCTTATTGATGATGCTAAGATAGAGAAGATATTTTTTATTAAAGATGATCAGTTGAGTAAATTCGAAGAACTATTAGATGATGTTCCTATTGAGTATTTCCAAATTGCTGAGATGATTGCGCAAAAGGCTACAAGAGATTTGAATGTTTCTTTGGATAATCAAATTCTAATAGCACTAGCCGATCATATCTATTTTGCGGTTGAAAGATATTATAAGGATGCTAATTTGAGTAATTTCTTAAATTCAGAGATTTCTTACTTATATCGTAAGGAATATCAAATCGGATTATGGGCTCTTGATAGGATTGAGGAGATGCTAAAGGTACGTTTGCCTAAGGATGAGGCTGGACTTATAGCTCTTCATATTATTAATTCTTCAACTAAGGCTTCTACTCAAGATATTTCTGATACACTGATATTTATTAGGGGGATATTGGATATTATTAAAGAACAATTTAATATTACCTTTGATAAAGAGAATCTAGATACAACTAGGTTGATGACACATTTGAAGTTCTTGGCTAATCGTGTTATCTATCATGAAAATGAAAATATAGTTGAGCTAGATGATATGTATGATTTGTTGATTAGTAAAAAATCAGAGTGCAAATCGTGCATTGAGAAAATAGATGATTATATTCAAGATAAGTTTGGATATAAGCTGTCTAAGCAGGAGAAGGTGTACTTGTTGGTTCACTTGTTAAGGTTTCTGCATTAAAAATTTATATTAGGATTGTTACTTTAAGTAGGCAAGACCATTAGATACTAGTTTTTAGTATTTATTAGTCTTGCCTATTTTTATTTCACTAAGAAGGAGGAAGAAAAAGTGAAAGAAAAAATTATGAGTGCTTTAGAGAAATTCTCTAAGGCGATGGTACAGCCGCTAAGCTATATTTCAGTGGCAGGTATGATTCTTGTTGTTGGTGTGCTTGTTACTAACAATGCGGTTGTAGGCTTATTACCTTTCTTAGGATGGGGGCCAATTCAACTAGTTGGTAACTTGTTGTACCAATGTATCATGGTTATTATTAATAACCTAGGTCTTGTGTTTGCAGTAGGTATTGGTGCTGCTTTAGCTAAGAAAGATAAGCATCAGGCAGCAATGGTAGGTCTAATGGCTTATTTCATGTTCCTAGTAGCTAATAATACAACATTGTCTACAAATGGTTTACTTGCTGAAGCTAATCCGATGTTAGGTTTATATGGTACAGGTCAATCAACAGTATTAGGTTTTCAAGTTACTGATATGGGTGTATTCTCAGGTATCATTCTTGGCTGCTTAACAGGTTATGTATTCAATAAGACATGTGATGCATCATTTAAGGGATATTGGAGTATGTATTCAGGAACTCGTTTCTCTTTCACTTGTATGGTTGGCGTTTCTATCGTTATGGGTGTGGCTACATGTTATGTATGGCCAGTTGTTCAACATGGTATCTCTGCATTAACTAATGTAATTGCTAGTAGTGGTGCCTTTGGTTTATTCCTATATGGTATGTTAGAACGTTTACTAATTCCTACAGGTTTACATCACTTAGTATATGCACCTTTCCAATTTGGTGATTTAGGTGGTACTTTAGCTTTAGGTGATAAGACAATCGTTGGTGCTTATCCAATTCTATTAACTGAATTACAAATGGGCGTTCCTTTCTCTGATTCAATTTATTATATGGGAACAGGCTTAGCTAAGACATTTGGTTATATTGGTATCTGTGCTGCTTTCTATTACACAGCTAAGCCTGAGAATAAAAAGACTACCAAGAATATCTTAATTCCGCTTGTGTTGACTGCTACATTAAGTGGTATTACTGAGCCAATTGATTTCATGTTTGCGTTTATTGCACCTGGCTTATTCTTAGTTCATTCAATTATTGCGGGTACATTTGTTGCTTTATTAAAAGTGTTCAATATTCATTCTATGACTACGGGCTTAATTAATAGTTTCTTGATGAACTTATCTGCTGGTGTTGAAAGAACTGGATGGCCAAAGATGTATTTGTTAGCTTTAGCTGAAATTATTGTTTACTTTGTAGTGTTCGTGTTCATTATCAAGAAGTTTAATTTAAAGACACCTGGTAGAGAAGATGCTGTTGTTGTTGAAGATGAAAATGCTACTGTTAAAGCTACTGATGCTTCTAATGATGGTGTTGCTGAAGCTATCATTGAAGGTTTAGGTGGTAGAGAAAATATTGAGAATGTTGATAACTGTTTCACTCGTTTAAGAGTTAAGGTTAAGGATGCAAGCTTGGTTAATGATGCGGTTATTAATAAGGTTAAGAATAGTGGAATTGTTAAGAAGAACAATGATATTCAAATTATCTTTGGTATAGAGGTTCCACAAGTTAGAAAAGCTGTTGATGCAACGTTGAATAAATAAAATAAGGAGGTCTAGATATATGATTATTGCGATTGCAGGTGGAGGAAGCACTTTCACTCCAGGTATTGTTAAGTCTATTGCGTTACGTAAGGATGAATTAGGTGTTGATGAGATTCGTTTATACGACATCAACAAGGAAAGACAAGATAAGGTTGCTGTTGTAGTTAAGTGGATCTTGGATGAAGAGTTGCATTCAGGCATTAAGTTAACAGTTACAAATGATAAGAAGGAAGCTTATAGCGATGCATCATTTGTGTTTGCTCAAATGCGTGTTGGTTTGTATGCAATGAGAGAGAGTGATGAGAAGATTCCTTTGAAGCATGGCTGTGTTGGCCAAGAGACTTGTGGCTGTGGCGGCTTGGCATATGGTATGCGTACAATCTTCCCTATGATTGAACTTATTGATGATGTTGAAAAGTATGCTAAGAAGGATTATTGGATTCTTAATTATTCTAATCCTGCTTCTATTGTTTCTGAGGCTTGTAATAAGTTAAGACCTAATGCACGTATTATCAATATTTGTGATATGCCTATCGCTATTATTGATTTAGTTGCTGCTGCATTGGAGATTAAGGATAAGAAGAATATTGTTTATGATTACTTCGGTTTAAATCATTTTGGTTGGTTTACTAATATTGAATATAAGGGCGAAAGTATCATGGAACCTTTGAAGGCATATATCAAGGAACATAAGATCTTGTTACCTGCTTCTTATTTAAAGGGTAAGGAAAGTTTAACAAGCTCTAGCAATAATACTAATCGTCATGCTAAGGGTAGCTGGTATTATGTATGGAAGGGCGTTTATGAGATTCTTGAGAACTTCCCAGAATATATTCCTAATACTTATTTGAACTATTATTTACAAGCTAAGGAATTTGTTGAGCATTCAAATGTTGAACATACTCGTGCTAATGAGGTAATGGAAACTCGTGAGAAGAATTTGTTTGATGGCATTGATCATTACTTACAAACTGGTGAGATTGATGAGAAGGTGTTCTATGCAGGTAGTCATGGTGATTGGATTGCTGATTTGGCTATTGCACTTAAGAATGATACAAAGGCTCGTTTCTTGGTAATTGTTGAGAATAAGGGCGCTTTGCCTAATATGCCATATGATGCAATGGTTGAGGTTCCTGCTTATATTGGTAAGGATGGACCTGAAGTAATTTCTCAAAAGCCTATTCCATTGTTCCAACAAGGTTTGATGATGCAACAATTAAATAGTGAAAAACTATTGGTAGAAGGTTGTATTGAAGGTTCTTATGAGAAGGTGTTACAAGCATTTACTTTGAATAAGACTGTACCTAGTATGACTGTTGCAAAAGCTATCTTAGATGATATGATTGAGGCTAATAAGGGTTTCTGGCCTGAATTAAAGTAAGATTTGTTAAATAGATGTCCTTTAGAATTCCCCAAGTACTCATTTGATTTTTTAGGACAAAGTAAAAACACGGTGTTTCGTATTGATGCGAGATATCGTGTTTTTAATTTCCATTGTATCTAACGTATAACAGATTATGTTTTGTAATAAGCGATAGTAAAAAGTTACCTTAATAACTAAATTATGATATTAATAATTTTCTTGATTGATGAAATACAATCGGCAAATTGAATATTATTAGCATAATTATACTTTTTGCGATAGTTGTCCCATAATTGATTCATAAAAACATTTTCTTCAATTTCGCTTAGGATTGTTTCGCTTCTTTGTATATCATCAAAAGTATCTCTATGGTTAAATGTCTTGATGATTGCGTCTTTTAAATCAACAAGATTTAAGTCACTATAACGATAATTGACAAAATAATAGATATCATAAAAATCTTTCATGCGACTGTTACCAACTTTTTTATCTAGAATAGACTGAATTTTTTCAGCTAAAATTGTTTCGTTATTATAAGCCATCACTGAAATATATTCATTCTCCAGTATCTTCTTATATGAATATTCTATGGCTCTTGGTGTGATGATGTCGCCTGTAGAAATGTCGATATGGAAGTTTACTTTAATATTTTCAAATTTACATAATAAAGTAAACCTGTAGCCATCATATTCTTGTTGTTCCTTAATTTCTTCTATGTTTACAATTTGAAAGGATACGTTATCATCTATATCGGTAATAATTATCTCAGAAATCATTTTAGTAATGTTTTCTAAAGTAAAGGGTAAACCAGTAATGTTTGTGTCAATATCCATCGTTGTTCTCATATCTATACCCATAATAGAAGATAATAAACAGCCACCTTTGATAATGAAATTATTTTTATAGTTTGATACTGATAATCTATCTAAGAATTTTTCAAACATAAAATTTTGAATAATTTGATTGTGTGATAATCCTGTTTCTTGAGATAATTTTCTTACTTTTTCCTTGAATGATTGTATATTCTTTATCATATAAAAACCTCCATTACTTGCCTTACTTTCTTTTCGCATCCAAGTTTTTTTGCATATTCTATAAGTTTGATACTATCTAGCTTATTTTCTAGAAAAACTTTTCTTAAATATTTGTTTACTTGTTCTTTTTCAATATTAGTTTTTTTTGATGATATGATGTCACAAGTTATTCTTTCTAGATCATATGTTTTAACGTCATATCCAAAATTTGTTTTTAAAGTGATTTCACCTAGGCGATGATTTTCTTTCTTTATAAAATGAAAGTCTAAGTTACTAGGAAGGTGATTAGTATTATATCCTGAATATACAGTAACGTCATATCTATCTGGAGTTCTTTCTGTTAAATGATGAAGATATAGGGCTGTGTTATAAGAATAGATGATACGAGGGTATTTTTGTTGAAGGATATATAGTTCATCTTCAAAGATATCGTTTCTTAGATAAACGCCTGGTTCATATTTTTCAATAATGCCATCACTTAACAGTTTATTGATGTAGTATTTATCAATCCCTTTTTCTTTTAGCTTTTTGGTAAAGTAAATACCATTATTTTCATAAATATATTTTTTAATATCATCATAACTCATAGAATCATCTCTTCCCTATTTCGCTTATAGTATAGCATGATATAAGCGAAATAGGGAAATAATAGAATTCAAGTTTAGTGATTTGCTAATAGATGCCAACTATGTCACAATATATTTATTGATAAGGAAAATATCAAATGGGGATTTTATCTAGTATCTTTGGCAAGAAAGAAAGTAAGTCTAAGCCAAACTTAAATACAGAGGAGTATTTAAGTTTTTTAGATGCTGAAAAGTTTATTAATAATCTATTAAAAGAAGATGCTTATATTTCAAAGAAGCAGTATTTAGATAAGGTTGGTACGTATAAGAAAGCAATCGATTACTATGATGTTTTAGAGAGTAGTAGGATGTTAGAGTCTTATTGTTTGAATCATGGTGTTTCGTATAAAAACATGATAAAAACATTGGGTATTTTAAAGAATATCGAATCATGTGTTGAAGAACATAATGATAAATATATTGAAGATAAAAAAGTTAAAGAGAAGTCTTATTTAGATAATATTTTAAAGAAAGTAGATCCAGTTATATTGTTGGATGATGATCAAAGGAATGTTGTCTTAAGTGATGAGGATTATACACTTGTTGTTGCTGGGGCTGGTGCTGGTAAGACTACTACGGTTGCTGCTAAGGTAAAGTATTTGGTTGAGAAGAATAATATTAAACCAAATGAAATATTGGTTGTGTCTTTTACCA
>OLGY01001065.1_pt1 | contig 15353 bp, 15 predicted proteins | sample 1605951 | NCBI WGS metagenome assembly OLGY01 (sample SAMN03283280) | human gut metagenome | biome: human-associated habitat; material: feces | host: Homo sapiens | place: Peru | collected 2012
TATGAAGCAAGAAGCTCCCACTTCTACAAGTGGTGAGTAGTTCACAAGACTGATATGACATATCACCCGATAAATTATTTATGTATTTTCCTGCACGATTGTTTATTTTCTCTCCTTAATTGAAATATCTTGCTCTGTTTTAACATAGTAATTTCAAGTTAAGCAGTGAAAATGAAATTGCTTGTTATTAGCAATTTCAAGTTAAAGCGTTAAATTGAAATTAGTCATGTGATTATAGTTAAACAATTTAATTTTTTGGTTAATTTAACATCTATTTTGTGTTTTTGTGGCATTTTATTTCGCATTTTTGTGATAACAATCGTTAAATATATTTAAACTCGACAAATAATTGACTAGATACTTTTTTGTCGAGTGACTAACAAATCATCGTCTAGTTTGTGCAATAACGTTGAGGTAAGTATATGTAATTCCAGTTAATATTAAAGAATTAATTAATCAAAACGTTGTTGAGTCTAATAGGTAGTGTATAAGTAAAACAGTACGCTATCAATATATGTAAAGACATTGTCACTACGATGTTATATAATATAAGTGATAAAAAGGAGGATATAAGATGCCTAATAGTTCAATGTTACAAGTAAGAACAAATCCAATTGATAAAGAAAAAGCCAGTGCTATTTTAGAATCACTTGGTACTAACTTATCAACTGTTGTTAATATGCTTATCAAACAAATAATAATTACTGAGAGTATTCCTTTTGAAATTAAGCTTAATAATTCTCCATATACAACTCAGGAAAGTATCGAGGAAACTAAAGCTACTATGGCTTTTGAAAGTATGCATCTATCTAATGTATGGGTTGATCAATTAAAAGAATATGCTTTGGGAAACATCTCAGGAGATGAACTACGTAAAAAAGTGATAGATACTATCTCTGATTCTGATATTAAGAAAGATTTATAATATGGCTGATTCGATTTATTGTTACAAAAATACAAGCATCCTCAAAAACAAATTCAATATTATTAATCCAGAAAAATTAAATCAGGTAGAAAGAGAATTAACTTCAATTAGAGTCTATGATCTTATCCGTAAGCCTATAAAAGGCAATTTTGATTTTAAACATCTTTGTGCAATTCATTTTTATATTTTTCAAGATATATATGAATGGGCTGGGGTTCCTAGAAAAACAAATATCGCAAAAGCTAATATGTTTTGTAATGTGATGTTTTTATACGAACAAGCTGAAGAGGTCTTTGGTGCAATTAAAGATGATAATTATTTAAGAGGACTTCCTTATGATGAATTTGTAAAAAGATTAGTGTTCCACTTTTCCAACATAAATGCTTTGCATCCTTTTAGAGAAGGCAACGGAAGAAGCCAACGTGAATTCATTAGAGAATTAGCTCTTTATAATGATTATGTAATTAATTTCTCTTTGGCTAGCGAAGAAGAAATGCTTAATGCTAGTATAGATTCATTTTTGTGTAAATATGAAAAAATGGAAGTTTTATTCAAAAAGTGTTTAAGACCTATTAAATAGTCAATTATTTAGTTCCAATAGTTAATGACTGTAGCTGAAAGAATAAAGCCTTTAATTTGTGCAAATATTAGCTTGTTTGTTATAATTAAATGGCGAATATATTCGGAGGTTTTATTATGGCTAGACTTACACGTACACAGAAGTTTGCGGCTTTAAGAGAAGAGTTGGCAAATAGTAGTGAACAAACAACTGTTAATAATGACTTAAATAAATATAAGGAAAAATTAGATTCTTTACAAAATGCTTCTGAGAATGTAGAGAAGAAGGAAGAGTATGATATTAAGGTTGAACCTCTTCCTACGTTTAATGAGGTAAAGGAAGAAGTTAAGGAAGAAGAAAAGAAGGTAGAGAATGATTTCTTTGCGGACTTTAACTTGGATAGTATTAATGAGGCTATTGATAAAATTGTTAAGCAGAATGTAGAGATTATTGATAATAGCGATAATAATGATAATAAGGTAGAGGAAAAAGAGCCTGTAGTTGAAGAAGTAAAACCTGTTGAAGTAGAAAATACTAATAGTTTGATTGATCAAACATTGGAAGAGTTAACTGAAGTTATTGGGGAGATTGAGGAGAAGGTTGAGCCTGAGGTTGAGGTTGAACTTGTTACTGAGGAAGAACCAATTGTCGTTCCTGAAAGAATTGAAGAGCCTTATAACTATATTGAACAAGATTATGCAGATATTGCAGAATTATTGAAGAAAGAGGTTCTTGAATTAAATGATCCTGTAGAACCAGTAAAGGAAGAAGAGGAAGTAATTGTTGAGCCTGAGCTTTCAGAGCTTACTAATCTTGATACATTGATTGATGGACTTGTTGTTGAAGAAGAAATCGCATTACCTAATTTGGATATTCCTGAGGTAAATGAAATTGTTGAGGAAGAGGCAAGTGTTGAGTCTGAGATTGTATTACCTGATTTAGATATTCCTGAGGTTGATGAATTGATTGAGAAGCCAAGTGTTGAAGAGGTTCCTGAATTAGTTGAACAACCAATAGCAAGTGAAAATGTCGCACTTCCTGAGGTTGATGCTTCAAAGGTTGATGAACCAGTTGTTGAAGAGCCAAGTGTTGAGCCTAGTGATGTGGATGTTAATAGCTTGTTGGATAAGACTTTGGAAGAGGTTGCTGATTATAATACACAGGCTGGTCGTTTGACTGTTGATGAGAATCTTAATAGTTTAATTGAGGATGTTAGACACGGCGGCTTTAATGATGATGAAGAGGATGATGAATTCTCTAATACTGTAACTTTAGAGATTGATAAGGTTTTAAGTGAGATTAATTTGGAGCCTGTTACTGGTCCTACAGTTAGCTTGGATGAGGTTTTAGATAATACTGTTGAAGTTGATCCAATTGATGCAAAGCGTGAAAAGGCTGCTGAGAAGTTGGCCGATACATTAACACATCCAGTTTTGACTAAGACTTTAGAGGAGAGTCCTGTTGAGATTAAGACACTTGATGAGACTTTTACTAAGGATTTAAGCACTACTGCTACATTGTCTTTTAAGAAGAATGAGATTGCTGAAGAAGATGATGAGGATTATTACTATGATGATGATAAGCCTAATAAGGTTTTGAATGTCGTGTTGATTGTTCTTTTGGTTATTTTCCTTATTATTGTTGGTGTTATTGTTTATTTCTTATTATTAGCAAAGGGTATTTTATAAGATATGAAGATTAATATAGCGATTGATGGTCCAAGTGGTGCTGGTAAGAGCACTATTGCGGACTTGGTGGCAGAGAAGCTTTCTTATGTTCATTTGGATACTGGGGCTATGTATCGTTCTGTAGCTTATGCAGTTTTGAAGAATGGTTTGTCTTTTGATGATGAAAAGAGTGTTTCTTCTTTGGTTCAAAATGATTTTGATCTAAAGATGGATGGCAAGTCTGTTGTCTTAAATGGTGAGGATATTACTGATAAGATAAGAACTAATGAGATTTCGATGGCTGCTAGTAATGTTTCTAAGTTAAGTGGCGTTAGAACTGCTTTGGTGGCTGCTCAAAGAAAAATTGCGGCTAATAAAGGTTATATCTTAGATGGAAGAGATATATGTGATGTTGTGTTGCCTGATGCTGAGGTTAAGTTTTTTTTGACTGCTAGTGCTGAAGATAGAGCAAGAAGAAGACTTGAGCAAAATAAAGAAAAGGGTATTATTGATGATTATGACAAGATCTTAGAAGAGATTAAGAAAAGGGATTATCAGGATAGTCATCGTGCTATTTCTCCGCTTAAGGCAAGTGCGGATGCGACAATTATTGATTCTTCTGATAAGAGCATTGATGAAGTTGTGAATATGATTTTAGATCTTGTCTATAAGAAGATCTAGGAAAGGGGCAAGTTTATGATAGATGGTACTATTGCGATTGTTGGCAGGCCTAATGTTGGTAAGTCAACCGTTTTTAATCGTATGCTTGAGAAGAGACTTTCTATCGTTGAGGATACTCCGGGTGTTACAAGAGATAGAATTTATGGCGATTGTCTATGGTTGAATAAGACTTTTAGATTAATTGATACGGGTGGTATTGAGTTACGTGATGTTCCTTTTCAAAAGGAGATTCAGGCTCAGGTTGATATAGCGATTGATGAGGCTGATGTTATTATCTTTTTGGTTAATGGCAAAGAAGGTTTAACTAATGATGATACATTTATTGCCAAGCAACTACGTAAGAGTAAGAAACCAATTCTTTTGGGTGTTAATAAGATTGATGACTTTGATAAGATTGATAATATCTATGAATTCTATAATTTAGGATTAGGTGATCCTATTCCTGTGAGTGGTTCTCATGGTATTGGTATTGGAGACTTATTAGATAAGGCAACTGCTTTGATGCCTGAGAAACAAAAGGATGATTATGATGGCATGATTAAGTTTGCCATTATTGGTAGGCCTAATGTTGGTAAGTCTAGTTTAACTAATGCGTTCTTGAATTCTAAGAGGGTTATTGTCTCTGATATCGAGGGCACAACTAGAGATGCAATTGATACGGTCTTTAATGCGAATGATAAGTCTTATGTTGTTATTGATACGGCAGGTATTCGTAAAAGAGGCAAGATTTATGAGAATGTCGAGAAGTATTCTATTTTAAGAGCGAAGGCAGCTATTGATAGAGCTGATGTAGTGTTAGTGGTTATTGATGGTGGTGTAGGTATTATCGAACAAGATAAGCATGTTGCTGGTCTTGCTCATGAGGCTAATAAGGGTGTTGTTCTTGTTTATAACAAGTGGGATCTTGTTGATAAGGATGAGAAGACAATGTCTAATATTACCAAGGAAATTAGAGAACAGTTTGCTTATTTGGATTATGCACCTATTGCGTTTGTTAGTGCTAAGGAAAATAAGCGTGTTAATACTTTACTACCTTTGATTGATCAGGTTTATCAAAATGTTAATTTAAGAATTAAAACTAATGTCTTAAATGAAGTTATTATGGATGCACAATTAGCTAATCCTGCTAAGCCTCATAATGGCCGTTTGTTTAAGATTTATTATGCTTCACAGGTGTCTGTGGCACCTTGTGTTATTGTATTGTTTGTCAACGATGTGGAACTTTTCCACTTCTCATATAAGCGTTATTTGGAGAATAAGTTAAGGGAGGCTTTCGGTTTTGAGGGTGTTCCTATAACGATTGTTGCACGTAAAAAAGAATCTTAATGTTAGAATTATTTATTGTATTTTTCAAGATTGGTCTTTTTACTTTTGGTGGTGGTTTAGCTATGATTTCAATAGTAGAAGATCAATGTGTAAATAAGCATAAGTGGCTTACTAATAAGGAAATGGATGAACTGGTTATTGTGGCTGAGTCTACTCCTGGTCCTATTGCGATCAATTGTGCTACTTATACTGGTTATAAGACTAAGGGCTTACTGGGGGCAATAGTAGCTACTATAGCTATTTCCTTGCCTTCTTTTTTAATTATTTATTTGATTTCTACTGTTTTGGATAATTTCTTGGAAATTAAATTAATAAGTTATGCCTTTATGGGTATTAAAATAGCTGTGTCTTATTTGATTCTTGATGTTGGTATTAAGATGACTCTTAAGTTGGATAAGTCTTATTTTAAGTATCTTGTGGTGTTAATTTCTTTTTTAACTTTATTTATTATTAATGTAAAGAGTTTGTCTGTTTCTTCAGTATTAATAATCTTGTTTGGTGCTTTGGTTAACTTGTTATATGAGGTGAAGAAATGATTTACTCAAGATTGTTTATAGAGTTTTTGAAGGTTGGTTTCTTCTCTTTTGGAGGAGGCTATGGTGCGATAGCTATTATTAGGGATGTGGTTATTTCTAATAATTGGTTAACTGATGATGGTTTAGCTTATATGATAGCTTTATCTGAGTCTACTCCTGGTCCTATTATGGTGAATTTAGCTACTTATGTTGGTAGTGTTAATGGTGGCTTATTGGGTGCTTTAGTAGCTACAATCGGTGTTATTTTTCCCGCATTCATAATTATTATTCTAGTGGTCAAAGTACTTAGTTCTGTGATGGAGAATAAGTACTTTAAATATATTATGGATGGGGCAATATTGGCTGTTGCTGGCATTATATTGGCTACTGGTTTATACATGCTAATGGAGAATAATAGCATGATAGAGATTGTTATTTCCATTATCTTATTATTCACTTTATTAGTTGTTAAAGTTAAGAAAATAAAATTAAATCCTATAATGTTTATTTGCTATTCGGCTATGATTGGGGTTATAGTAAATGTAGTTATGCAAGGGGTGTTGTAATGAAAAAGAAGAATAATAGTTTTATTTATGTAGCTATAGGAGTGTTATCGGTCTTATTGATTTTTTGTATTGTGATTTTGGTGTTTGATCCATTTTCTTTTTTTAAAAAAGATAATGAAGTAGTTGAAAACAACAATAATAAGGTTACTGAAGTAGGAGATGAAAAAGAAAAAGCTTTAGTTAAAGAACTATGGGATACCTATAGTGTTAAATCCAATGATTATGTGGGTACTATTACTTTTGAGTCTGGTTTAATTGATCTTCCTTTTGTACAAGGTAGTGACAACAATACTTATTACCGTACAAATTGGGAAACCATGAAATATGATGAGGAGGGCTCTATTTTCTTGGATTCTTCTAATATTTTAGATGATCAAAATCTAATTTTAATTGGTCATTATGTTTATCCGATGTATGATGAGTCTCGTACGCATATGTTTACACCACTAGCTAAGTTAACTGATAAGGATAATTATGAAGCTAATAAGTACGTTAAGCTGTACTTTAAGGATGAAGTAAGAAGATATGAGATTGCTTATGTTTATTATTGTGAGTTGATTGAGGATGAATATGATGGTGAAAAGTTCTCTTATACTGAAGATGGTTTTGAGTTCTATTATCCAAATTATAGTGAGGAACAGTTTAATAAGTATATTGATACTGTAAAGAAGAATGCTTTCTATGACACAGGTATTAGTGTTGATTATAATGATAAGCTTTTAACACTTCAAACTTGTGTTGAAAACCATAATGAATTAAGAGAAGTTGTGCTATTAAAAGAAGTAAGCAGAACTTCATATAATTAACATAAAAACTAGTAGGTTTTCTACTAGTTTTTATCTCCTTCTTCATTCCAAAGCTTATCATCAGTTGATTTCCAATTAGATGCATAATTAGCACACTTACTACATAAATGATTTACATCTTCAGGAAACTCTAGGTCAGTAGATTTAGCTCCTGTTTCTTTTACTAGTTTAGGTAGTATATCAGGGTTTTCTAACATAGGATATGGTCTTAGATGATTGTTGTTAAATGGTTGTCCCTTACGATATGCTTTAAATAGTGGCTGTTTTAGACAATCAATAAATGACATATCATGGATATCGGCTCCAGAGTAATGAATAAATACACATGGTTCTACATCACCAGCTGCGTTGATATGGCAATAGATCTTACCACCTGCAATACATCCCTGAGTAAATTCACCATCGTTCTGGAAGTCTATCGCAAAGATTTCCTTACCACCTTCTAGTCCTCTTATTTCTCATACTTTATCTTTCATGTAAGCTCTTTGTTCTGGACTTAGTAATAATTCAGTGCTTGCGTTATTGCCTACTGGCATATAGTGGAAGTACCAGGCAAAGATGCATCCTTTATCAATTATCATGTCTAAGAATTCATCACTTGTTACTACTTGACAGTTCTTTGATGTTAACAAATACTTACACCGAATGGAATCTTATTAGCTTTTAATAAGTCCATAGCTTCCATGGCTTTATGGAAGTGTCCGTTTCCTCTTCTTCCATCATTTGCATCTTCAAATCCTTCAATAGAAATTGATACCATGAAGTTTCCAACTCTTAACATTTCATCACAAAATTCTTGATCAATTAATGTACTGTTAGTAAAGGCATGAAAGGCTATATCTCTATGTTTTTCACATAGTTTGATAATGTCTTTCTTTCTAACTAGTGGCTCACCACCTGTAAATAGACATGCATGAGTGCCATAAGGTTTAGCCTCTGTTAACACTCTGTCCATGTCTTCAAAAGATAGATTTTGTTTATGGCCATATTCTGCTGCCCAACAACCTGTACAGTGCATATTACATGCACTAGTTGGATCCATTAGGATTAGCCATGGAACATTGATGTCCATTTTCTCAGAGTTTTTTTGAGCTTCTTGGTAGCCTCTAAAACCACCTTCATAGGCTGCATTTAACAAGAAAGTTTTTAGATAGAAAGGGTCAAAATTTTTAATTACTCTATTTAAGTAGTGTGCCCACTTACAATCTTTATTTTTGGTTAAACTATGAAGCATTTCAAAAGTTTCATCACCCCATGTTCCTTTTAAAATAAATTCCATTTTAGAAAACAATGAATCAATTGAATCCATAACGTCATGATCTTGTCCTTGTTTAATAACGTTATCGAGGATAGATTCAAATGTTTTTCTTTCTATACTGTGTTGCAACTTATTCATAATAGTCACCATCCTTATTGTTATTGTATTTTTGTTGGAAATTATGAGTATTATTTAAATTATTTAGATTCTCCAAAATTGCATAAATTTATTAAAAAATACGTATTTGCACTGCAGGGATAAAAATTCAAGAAATGATATAATTAGATTTGCTTGTAGAAAGGCAAGCAATCGAATGATTTTATGGAATGAATAACTATCGATAAAAGCTTGGCGGTTTTTGGTTATTCATTCCTTAAAATCATTAACCGCCAACAAATATGAATAATAAGAAATCACCTAAGAGACAAAAAACCTCTTAGAACTTTTTCGTGGTCTTACAAAGATCATAAAACACCTACAGAACTTTTGGTTGAAGATACTATTAGTGAGTGGTATGAAGCTAAACATAGAACAGCTTCAAATAGCGAAATTGATTTTATCAATTCTATTTTAATTAAGTGTTGTCATCATTGTAGTTCTTCTAAAATAGTTAAGAATTGTTTTAATAGAAACAACATCCAAAACTATTTTTGTAAGGATTGCGGGAGGAACTTTAATCCACTAACAAACACTATCTTTGATTCAAGAAAAATACCTATATCTGAATGGTTTGAGTATTTACTTCATCTTTTTGAATACCATTCTATTACAAGCAGTGCTTATGATAATAGAAATGCAAATAGTACTGGAGAACACTGGTTAATAAAGGTATTTGAAGTGTTAAAAGATATTCAACAAGATGTCGTTTTAAGTGGAAGAATTTTTATAGATGAAACCTATTTTTCTAAGAAGAAAAGCGATGTAATAACAAAGAATGGTAAAAAACTAAGAGGAATATCTATTAACAAAATAGGTGTAGCAACCGCAATATTTGAAGATATGAAATCTTCTGTCTTAATAGTCACAAATACATCTAAGCCATCTAGAAAAAGTACAATAAATTCTTATGTACCTCATATTAAAAAAGGATCAACAATTGTTCATGATGGAGATAATTCTCATATAGCACTTATTGAAGCACTTCATCTTAATAGTGAAGAGCATCCAAGTATAGAAACCAAAGATTTAAAAGATGAAGAAAACCCAATGTATCCAATTAATCATTATCATAGTTTATTAAAAAGATTTATGAGAGCTCATGGTGGATACAATAGAGATAATTTACAAGACTGGTTAAACCTGTTTTGGCTTATTACAAACAAACCAAATGATAAGTATGACAAAGTATTAAAATTTATAGAATTAGCAATTTCGTCACCAAAAAGAGTGAAATATAGAGATGTTATGTCGTCCAAAAGCACTAAATAAGGGATTTGTCACCCCTGCAGTGCAAATGAGGATTTTTTATTAAATTATGCAAAAGCCAATATATTGGTTACCCTTGAGTTTCTTTGATAAAATATATGTGTGCGTTTAATTATAAACAAACTAATTAACGATAAAGGGGAATGATATGGCCAAGAAAAAAAGTGGAATAGCTTCTAAGGCAGCTCAAAAGGTTGCTGATAAGAAGGCACAAGAGAAAGCATCGTTGAATGCTAAGGTTGTTAAACATGTGGTGGAAGAACCTAAGGTTGAAGTCGTTGAAGTAAAGAAGGAAGATGTTAAATCTGGGCTCGAATCTGGGCTCGAATCTAGGCTCGAATCTAGGCTCGAACCTGCTCCTAAGAAAAAAGAAACTAAAGTAGTGGAAAAAGAAGTGAAGACTACTGATAAAAAAGAAACTAAGAAAACTACACCTAAAAAGAGAACTAAGGTTGAAGAGCCTAAGGAAGTAAAAAGTACTAAGGCTACAAGAGCTAAGAAAGAACCTGCCGCTCCTAAGAAGTCTAAGATTAAGAAGACTGAGAAGAAGACTGAAGATACTGTCAATGTTGTTGATGTTGATGTAGCTGAATTGTTAAAGAAGGAAGTTCTTGAATTAAATGGTGCTATTGAACCAGTTAAGGAAGAGAAAGAAACTAAGAAAACTAAGGGTAAGAAGGGGCTCGAATCTAGGCTCGAATCTGGGGGCTCAAACCCTGGGCTCGAATCTGCTCCTAAGATCGAGGGTGAAGTAGCTAAAGTCGAAGAATCTAAGGAAGTAAAGAGTACTAAGGCTACAAGAGCTAAAAAAGAAACTGCTGCTCCTAAGAAGCCTAAGACTAAGAAGACTGAGGCTAAGAAAGAAACTAAAGTTGAAATTAAGGCAGAGCCTGTTGTTGAAGTAAAGGAGCTCGAATCTGGGCTCGAATCTGCTGGGCACGAATCTGTTGAGGATAAGGTACAAAAAATGATGAATGATTATTATCAATCTGATTTCTTTAAGAAGAGACGTTCAATTGCGTTTATTGGGTCTGAATGCTATCCATTTGTTAAGACAGGTGGTTTAGGTGATGTAATGCATGCATTAGCTAAGGAATTGAGTAAGAAGAACTGTGATGTTAAGGTTATTCTTCCTCGTTATGCTTATATTGATCAAAAATGGCAAGAGAAGATGGTATATAAGGGTTCGTTCTACATGGATTTAACAAGTGATGGTGGCCAATATTATGTTGGTATCATGGAATATGTTAATGATGGTGTAGTATATGATTTCATTGATAATCAAGAATTCTTTACAAGTGGTAATCCATATACTTCAATTATTGGTGATATTCCTAAGTATTGTTATTTCGCTAAGGCTGCATTAGCTGCTCTTAACTATATGAACTGGATTCCAAATGTAATTCATTGTCATGATTGGCAAGCAGGACTTGTCCCAGTATTCTTAAGAGATACATTCAAAGATTCTCCAGTAAGTAGTGCTAAGGTAGTATTTACAATTCATAACTTAAGATTCCAAGGTATCTTCAATATTGATACATTTAGATACTGGACTAATTTATCTTATGAAGTATTAAGTAATGACGCTATTAGAAGCGGTAGAGATGACGTTAATATGCTTAAGGCTGGTATCTCTTATTCTGATGCAGTTACAACAGTATCAGAGACTTATGCAGGTGAGATTCAAACAGCACAATATGGTGAACAATTAGATGGCCACTTACGTTATTATTCTTATAAGTTAAGAGGTATTGTGAATGGTATCGATTGTGATATTTGGAATCCTACAACTGATAAGTTGTTACCATATAACTATGATGTTAGTAATGCGATTGAACAAAAGAGATTAAATAAGTTAGCTTTACAAGAAGAATTAGGCCTTGTGAAAGATGAAAATAAGATGGTTATTGGATTAATCTCAAGATTAACTGATCAAAAGGGTCTAGATTTAATCAATATGATCGTAGGTGACTTAATCGATGGCAATACCGAAGTAGTGGTACTTGGTACTGGTGATCCTTATTATGAAGGTTCATTTAGATATTATGAAGAAATCTATAAAGGCTACTTCTGTGCAAATATTATGTATGATGAGGGTAGAGCTCATAAGATTTATGCAGGATGTGATTGTTTACTTGTTCCTTCAGCATTTGAACCATGTGGTCTAACTCAATTAATTGGTATGCACTATGGTGCTATTCCAATCGTTAGAGAAACAGGTGGTCTTAAGGATACAGTTGAACCATATAATGAGTTTGAAAATAGAGGCAATGGTTTCACATTCGACCGCTATGATGCAGGATTATTACTAGATGCGATTAATCGTGCTAAGACATGTTATTTCACTCAAAGAGGCAACTTTAATGAGATGGTTGTAAGAGATATGAATAAGGATGTATCTTGGTCAACTTCTGCTGATAAGTATAAGGCATTATACTTGGAATTGACTAATTGGGACTAAAATGTAAAGGCTTTCATAAGAAAGTTGCTTAATTAGGTCAAAATACACAAAAATTAACTTTAAAAAATCCCCTAAAAGAATTAACATTATCAGTGATTGTAAAGGGGATTTTTATTATGAATATTATGTTGTCTCTATCAATTGCGATACTAGCTGGACTATTAATGACAAGAGTCTTAAAAGTATTTAGACTTCCAGCTGTTACAGCATACTTGATTGCTGGTATATTAGTAGGACCATATGTACTTGGTCAATTGAATGTTGAAGGTGTGGGTTTTTTAACATTAGAGGAAGTAGAAAAGTTATCTATCGTGTCTGATGTAGCCCTTGGCTTTATTGCCTTTTCTATTGGTAATGAATTTAGAGTAAAGGATTTAAAACAAATTGGTAAGAAGGCAGTTATAGTAGGTTTTTGCGAAGCTTTAGGTGCAACTTTCTTGGTTAGTGTTTGTCTAATTGTTGTTTCTTTATTACATCCAGAAACATTGACTATGGCCCAAGCTTTAACATTAGGTGCTATTTCAACCGCAACTGCTCCTGCAGCTACTTTAATGGTTGTTAAACAATATAAGGCAAAGGGTAAGTTAGTTGATATGTTACTACCTATTGTTGCCCTAGATGATGCGATTGCGCTTACTGTGTTTGCGGTATTGTTTGGTATTGCCAAAGCACTAGTTTTAAACCACTTTGATTTGGTTTCTATTATTATTAATCCATTATTAGAAATTGTCTTCTCTTTAATTCTAGGTGCTATGATTGGTGCTTTATTAAATTGGTTAGAAAAGTTATATAACTCTAATCATAATAGATTAAATATTACGGTTGCTTGCGTGTTCTTTGCGGTTGCCTTATCACAACTTCATATTAATTTATTTGGAGATGAAATTGGTTTCTCATCACTTCTTGTATGTATGATGGCAGGTACTGTATTCTGTAACCTTTGTCCATTATCTGAAGATATCATGGAAAAGATCGATAGATGGACTAACCCCTTATTTGCCTTATTCTTTGTCATCTCTGGTGCTGAACTAGAACTAGGTGTCTTAACATCAATCAGTGCTGTACTAGTTGGCATTGTCTATATTGCGGCAAGATGCCTTGGTAAGTACATGGGTGCTTATTTTGGCTCAAGAGCAACTCATTGTGACGCTGAAGTTTATAATAACTTGGGTATTTGCCTATTCCCTCAAGCTGGTGTAGCGTTAGGCATGTGTGTACAGGCTAATGCCTTAGGTGATCAAGGTGTTTTAATTAGAAACATCACTTTATTAGCAATCCTAATTTATGAACTTGTAGGACCATTATTAACTAAACGCGCTCTAGAAAGAGCTGGTGATATTACTGAAATGCCAGATGAGGTTAAGAACCGTCGTAGTCATAAGTTATCATTATTAAATTTTGTTCCTTTTATGAGTACTAAGCATTAAGCTTGGTACTTATTTTTTATATAATAGAGGCATGAAACTTATAGATGATAATAATGAGCAAATATTAAATGAAGAAAAATGGATCGATTTGGTTAATAGTTTAGATATGTTTTCTGATGATTTTATGGATGAGGAAAGAGAACAACCTGAACAAAAGGAAAGGAAAGACTTGTGATATTCAAAGTTTGTTAATTTTAGGACAAATAGTTAAAAGTGACTATATTTAATGTATTTTTATTATGTTAAAATTTCCATAATAGAGAAATTGGAGGTTTATAATGACTAATTTTAAGAAGATTGTTGTTGCTGGTGGTGGTGTACTTGGAAGTCAAATTGCTTATCAAGCAGCATACTGTGGCTTTGATGTAACTATTTGGTTAAGAAGTGAGGGTAGTATTGGAAGATGTCAACCTAAGCTTGATAATTTGAAGAAGACTTATATTGAGGCTTTAAATTTAATGGCAGATCCTGTCAAAGGTGAGGCTAATTGGTGTCCAGGTTTAGCTGAAGTAGGTAAGTTTGACTTAGATGAATGTTTAAAGAAGGTTGAGAATATCGATGTCAAATTAGAACTAGATATGGCTAAGGCTGTTAAGGATGCTGATTTAGTTATTGAATCAATGGCTGAAAATACAGATGATAAGATTAAGTTCTATACTGCTTTAGCACCATTACTAGATGAGAAGACAGTAGTGGTTACTAATTCTTCAACTTTGCTTCCTAGTACTTTTGCCAAGTATACAGGTAGACCAGATAAGTATTTGTCTATGCATTTTGCGAATTCTATTTGGAAGAATAATGTGGCTGAAATCATGGTTCAAGATAAGACTGATAAGAAGTATTTTGATATGATTTGCGAATTTGCGAATGAAATTAGAATGTTGGCTCTTCCTGTATTAAAAGAAAAGAGTGGCTACTTATTAAATAGCATGTTGGTTCCTTTCTTATTATCAGGTCTAGACTTATATGCTAATGGTATTTCAAATCCTGAAAGTATTGATTTAGCTTGGACAAAGGGTACTGGTGCTCCTAAGGGTCCATTTAAGATATTTGATACAGTTGGTTTAACTACTGCCTTAAATATTGTTGATCAATACCAAAAGGTTCCTGGTTTATTTAAGCCTATGTTGTCTAAGATGATGATGCCTTATAACTTCAAGGGTATGAAGGCTATCTTGGAGAAGTATATTGCTGAGGGTAAACTTGGTATGAGCTCAGGCGAAGGTTTCTATAAATATAAATAATTTATAAAATCAACCTCTTTTGTGTATATAATCAAAATACGAAAAGAGGTTTTTTAAATGCTTATTCTATTAATACCAATTAGTGCTTTAATTTGTTTGGCATATGGTCTATATTCTTTATCTAAGACCAAGACAAACATTCTACCATTTGTGATGATGATCATGACAGGCTTTGTCTTCTCATGTGTAGAATCTTATATTATCTATAATATTCATGGTTTAGATAATGCTTATTTATTGTCTAAGCTAGTATTTATCATTATTATCATTTTCTTAAATTGTCTAAATATCTTAGTTAAATCGGAAAGTGTTAAAAAAGCTATTATCGATAATAAGATAGAAAATATCTTTAAGTATAATATCGTGGCTGATAGTTTATTGATTGTTTCAGTATTGCTTACAATCTTTATGTTTAAGTAGTCGTTTGACTACTTTTTTATATATTAAGAAATTCAATGCGTCTATCATAAAACCAAAATCTAAGGTATATGGC
>OLGY01001074.1_pt1 | contig 15271 bp, 15 predicted proteins | sample 1605951 | NCBI WGS metagenome assembly OLGY01 (sample SAMN03283280) | human gut metagenome | biome: human-associated habitat; material: feces | host: Homo sapiens | place: Peru | collected 2012
TACGGTGAAGTTCATATCCTGCAAAGTAGGTGCACCGGCTCCCTGATAGGTCAGGGATACATGTTTAAAGTCTAAGAACGGTGCTTTTTCATCCACTTTTGCAGCAATACTGTTATCCAGATCAGCTTTCTTCTCATCCTCTGTTGCATCTGCACCGATCTCAAATACGCTGGCTACACGTTCTGCACATGCCAACGCCTTGGTCATGGTCACGATCAGATTGGCCAGCTTCACCAGCTCTACCAGGATCTGGTTCATATAGTTGATGATCGCTACCACCTCACCCTGGCTTAAGTTACCGATATTGACCTGTACGGCACCGGTATAGATCAGAGCAATGATGGCTCCGTTTACAATGATATAGGTCACAGGGTTCATGCAGGCGCTGATCTTGCCCACGAAGATCTGCATGGCCGACAATGCTTCGTTATTCTCCCGAAAACGGTCCGCTTCCTTTGCTTCCTGGTGGAACGCACGGATGACACGGACACCGGTCAGGTTCTCTCTGGTAATGCCCAGCACCTGATCCAGCTTGGACTGCACCTTTTTGTACATGGGGATCGTGGATAAAATAATACCGAATACCACAACGGACAATAATGGAATTGCCACCACGAAGATCAATGCACATTTCACATCAATGGTAAATGCCATGATCATGGCACCGAATACGATGATCGGGGAACGTAAGAACAGACGTAAGGTCATATTGATACCTGACTGCACCTGGTTCACATCACTGGTCATACGGGTGATCATGGTGGAAGTTCCCGCCTTATCAATATCCGTAAAGCTCAGATCCTCAATATGATCAAACAATGCCTGACGCAGCTTGGTAGAAAATCCCACTGCCGCCTTGGCTGCGAAAAACTGTGCCGTAATGGACGACGCCAGTCCCACTACACCAAGGAGCAGCAGGATCAGTCCCATTTTCCCGATATGCCCCATGTTCCGGTTGGAAATACCATAGTCAATAATATTTGCCATTACCAGCGGAACCATGAGTTCAAAAAATGCTTCCAGCAGCTTGAACAACGGTGCCAGGATAGACTCTTTCTTGTAATCCTTTAGGTACATCATTAATCGCTTCATAAAGTCCTCATTTCTATGCATTTTCTATATTTTACTATTTCCCGTTTTCCTTGAATTTAACACTTCTGTTGTTCCGTAGCAGACCGCCAGCGAATACCCCTCCTCCAGAACCTGTTCCCGGAAGCAGATCTGCTTTTCCTTCCATTTGCGCTCGTCGGAAAAGTCTTCTCCCACGACGCTGCCAATTCCCTGACCGGTATATTTGCCGTAGGCTTCTTTTCTGCTCCACAAGCGGTAGAACAGCTCGGTCCGTTTCTCTACGTCTGTCTCCTGCAGCAGTTTCCACTCTTCCTTTGCGAAAAAACGCTCTGCCGTCCGCTCTTTGAAGGGAACCCATTTTTGGATATCCACTCCCACTTCTCCGTCACTGACCCCACAGACCACATAGTCTCCGGAATGGGACAGATTAAATTTCTTCGGGAAATTTACAATCTGCGGTTTGCCCTGATCTCCATATTCATAGGAAAAAAAGAAGGGGGGCTTCTGCAGCATTGCAAGCAGTTCGTCCTCTTCCAGGAACAGGATATCGGTATTCTCAATGCCTTCTGTCAGATCCATTGCCATCTTTTGCAACAGCATTCCGGCGCCGAGACTGGCTGCTTTCGCCCCGGTCCCCTTTAACCGTTCTGTCTTGTTCCGTCGCACCGGATCCACGCGCTCTGACGCTTCCTGTAAGAAGCTCTGTCTCGTCTCTTCCTGTGCAGGATGCAGATGCAATACATAAATTCCTACAGCCATGTCCTTCTCCCGGCAGATCGCCATATCTATTCAACACAAAGGCTGTCGCACGAAAATTCCTGCGACAGCCTTATGATTATTCTTCCGGTTTTGCGGTGATCGCCAGATGCAGTTCGTCTAACTGCTTCTGCTCTACCGTACCCGGTGCTCCCATCATAATATCCATTGCGTTCTTGTTCATCGGGAAAGGAATGATCTCACGGATACTTTCCTCACCACAGATCAGCATGATCATACGGTCTACGCCGGGAGCGATTCCTGCATGAGGAGGTGCTCCGTAGCAGAATGCATTGTACATGGCAGGGAACTTAGCCTTCACATCGGCTTCGCCTAAGCCCACCAGCTCAAATGCCTTGATCATGATCTCCGGATCATGGTTTCTCACCGCACCGGAGGACAGCTCTACACCGTTGCAGACCAGATCGTACTGGTATGCCAGGATCTCTAAGGGATCCTGATTGTTCAGCGCGTCCATACCACCCTGGGGCATGGAGAACGGGTTATGACAGAATTCCAGTTCTCCGGACTCCTCGCCGATCTCATACATCGGGAAATCCACGATCCAGCAGAACTCATAGCAATCCTTCTTCATATGTTTCTCGCTGGCTGCACCCAACAGCTTTCTGTAGACACCTGCTGTCTTCTGTGCTTCCAGCTTCTTGCCTGCGGCAAGACCGACAAAGTCACCGTTCTTAAGGCCTAACGCCTTGATGACTTCTTCCTTGCGGTCCTGTAAGAACTTGGAGATACCGCCTACGAACTCTCCGTTCTCATCTACACGGAACCAGAAGCCCTTGCGTGCAGTCTGTACCTCTACCTCTGCACAGATCGCGTCGATCTGCTTACGGGTAGCGGCGAAATCATCTACTACGATAGCCTTTACGGTCTGTCCTTCAAAAGGAGCAAAGCCGCAGCCCTGCATTACTTCCGTAGCATCGGTCAGCACCAGATCGATACGCAGATCCGGCTTATCGGAGCCGTACTTATCCATAGCCTCCAGATAAGGGATGCGTACGAAAGGAGCCTTGGAAGCTTCTTTATAAATGCCATACTTTTCAAATACGGGAGGCAGCACCTGCTCTACGATGGAGAATACATCTTCCTGGGAAGCGAATGCCATCTCCATATCTAACTGATAGAATTCTCCGGGAGAACGGTCTGCTCTCGCATCCTCATCACGGAAGCAGGGAGCGATCTGGAAATAACGGTCAAAACCGGATGCCATCAGGATCTGCTTGAACTGCTGGGGTGCCTGGGGCAGAGCATAGAACTTGCCAGGATGATTTCTGGCGGGAACCAGATAATCTCTCGCACCTTCCGGAGAAGAACAGGTCAGGATAGGAGTCGTGATCTCCATGAAGTTCAACGCATACATTCTCTGACGCAGTTCTGCCACGATCTGGCTTCTCATCACGATATTTTTCTTCATGTTCGGATTTCTCAGATCCAGATAACGGTATTTCAGACGGGCATTCTCGTCTGCATCCTTGGACTGATTGATCTCAAAGGGAAGTGCATTGTAAATACATTTTCCCAGAATCTCGATCTTATCGGGTACTACTTCGATCTCACCGGTGGGCAGATTTGCATTTTTGCTGGAACGCTCTCTTACCACACCTTCCACGGAGATGGTGGATTCCTTGTTGATGCCATCCATGACATTCATCATTTCCTCGGTCTCTACTACCAGCTGGGTGGTTCCGTAGAAATCACGCAGAATGACAAAGCCGAGATTTTTACTGACTTTTCTCATGTTCTCGAACCAGCCGACCAGTGTGACTCTCTCACCGACGTTGCCGATCCGAAGTTCATTACAGTTATGTGTTCTGGACTGAATCATTGCTTTTGCTCCTTCGTCTGTTGCTTTTATCTCTTTAATTCTTCTTTATAGAATTCCACGAATTCTTCGTAGCCTTCCTTATTCAGCTGTTCCTTCTGGAACTTCTTGTTCTTGTTCATGCGGGCTACCAGTACCTGGGTACCGTCCTTACGGGCTTCCTGCGCCTGTGCGATCACTTCACACAGCCTTTCGCCACTGACACCCTTCTCGATCAGGTATGCTACCTGCTTCGGTCTCGTTGGCACCTTGAAGCCTCTCTCCATGAGCAGCATGATGATACGCTCGAAGCCGATGGAGAATCCGCAGGCGGGCACATCATTGCCGGTAAATTTGCCGACCATCTTGTCGTAACGTCCGCCGCCACCGCAGCTGCCGCCGAATTCCGGCATAGCGATCTCGAAAATAGTTCCGGTATAATAAGACATACCTCTTACCAGCGTAGCATCGAACACGATCTCGAAATCGGAAGCCTTCGTCGCTCTGACACTGTCCATGATCTCTCTGAGGCTCTGGGCGATCTCGGGCTCTAAGAATCCTTCCAGGGTATCCGCCAGATAAGCCACACCGTCCTCGGCACTTTCCAGTCCCTTGAACAGTTCCAGATACTTGTCTACGCATGCCTTATCAAAACCGTTCTCCAAAAGCTCGGCTTCCACGCCTTCCAGACCGATCTTGTCCATTTTGTCCAGAGTAATGAATACACTGTCATAGGACTCTTCGGGGAATCCGCTGTAAGCAGCCATTGCCTTCAGAATACGGCGTTCATTGATACGGATCTGGAAATTTTTAAATCCAAGCCTGCCCAGTGTGGTGGTGGTCGCCAGGATCAGTTCGATCTCTGCTAAGTTAGACGGCTCACCGAGGATATCGATATCACACTGCATGAACTGACGGTATCTTCCTCTCTGGGGTCTGTCCGCTCTCCATACATTGCCCATCTGCAATGCCTTAAAAGGAGAGGGCAGGGATGCCGCGTTGTTGGAATAATAACGTACCAAAGGCACCGTCAGGTCATAACGCAGACCACTGTCCACTACCTCTTCCTCTGTGGTTGCGGCTGCCACGTTCAGTTTCTCGCCGCGCTTTAAGATCTTGAAGATCAGCTTCTCATTGTCGCCGCCCTGCTTACTGCTTAAGTTTGCAATATTTTCCACGCAGGGAGTCTCAATGGAAGTAAAACCGAATTTGCCGTAGGTATCCTTGATGACGCTGATCACGTAATCACGGATCTGCATCTCCTCCGGCAGGATATCTTTCATGCCCGTTGTGGGCTTCTTGCTAAGTGCCATGGTCTTCTACCCTTCCGCTCTTATGATTAATTGCTCAATATCTTATATATGATACTTTTTTTCCGTTTCGCTGTCAACCCTCACGATTCCTGCTTCTGTTAGAAACAGATTCCTTGAATTGTCATAGAAATCCCCACCTTCATGACGCCTGCCAGCACCATGACCCAGATGGGATTCAGCTTCGTCTTCCGAAGCAGCAGCACGCAGATTCCGAAGATCACCACCATGCTCCACTCCGTACCCGTCAGGGAAATCGTCCCTCCGCTTCCCCAGAACGCATTTTTCAGGATCAGTATCCCTGCTGATGCGATCATGGCCACCACAGCAGGCCGCAGAGATTTCAGCACTCCCTGCAGCAGATCCAGATTACGATACTTCAGGTATAGTCTTGCCAGGATCGTCACAATAATGCAGGACGGCAGAATACATCCCGTCGTAGCCACCACGGCTCCGGGAATGCCTGCGATCTTCAGACCCACGAAAGTAGCGGAATTCACCGCAATGGGTCCCGGTGTCATCTGTGATATCGTGATCAGGTCTGTGAATTCCGATATGGTCAGCCATCCATGAATCGTTACCACCTGCCCCTGGATCAGAGGCATGGCCGCATAACCGCCGCCGAAGCTGAACATTCCTATTTGCAGAAAACTTAAAAATAATTGCAGATAGATCATTTTCCGGCCCTCCTTTTGGCAAGGAGCGTCCGGGCCACACCAATCAGTCCGCAGACGATCACAATGTAGACCACATTGATCTCCAGAATACATGCTGCCAAAAAAGCTCCCAGCATAATGACAAGTGACATAGGATCTTTTTCTTTTACGATAGGCGTTCCCATATCATAGGTCACGGAAGCGATCACCGCTCCCACTCCTGCCTGCATCCCGGACAGCATCTGCGCCACGAAGAAGTTACTGCGGAATGCATTGTAGCAGATGGAGATCACGGAAATGATGGCAAAAGGAGGCAGGATCGTTCCCAGGATTGCCACCAGTGTCCCCGGGATCCCGGCCAGCTTGTACCCCACCACGATGGCCCCGTTGACTGCGATCGCGCCGGGCGAGGACTGGGCGATGGCCACCAGATCCAGCATTTCATCTTCTCCGATCCAGTGGTATTCATCCACGAATTTTTTCTTCATCAGGGTGACGATCACATAACCGCCGCCAAACGTAAATGCACTCAGATACAGTGTGGACAGGAATATTTTCCACAATATCTTTCCCCGGGATTCTTTTTCCACTTCCCTGCTTTCCATGCTACTTTTCTCCATTCTTTTTGACAGTGCCTTCCCGCATCCCTGCTGTTCTGTCTGTCAACTGTAAAACTGCACCACATTTTTCAATGCTCCACACACACAACAGTATCTGGGCGTAACCGAAAAACATCGCCGGAGTCCCGATCAGTGTTACCAGCCCAAGTGACCAGCTTCCCATTCTCTGTACAAAATCCCACGGGAAATACCGCAGAGACATTACAGTGAGCACTGCCGCCGCTCCCAGCCAGATATGATCATTTCTGCCGCAGATCTTTTTTCCTTTTACAAAGCTCTGATAGAGTAAAAACAGCAGACATCCCAGCAGCAGAATTCCCATTCCGGGGTTTCCGTTCCTATAAAAATACGTACTGAACAGACCGCCGATACTGTATCCCTGCTCCATGATACTGGTATATTCCAATCCACTCTCCGCAAAGGCCCCGTCGAACAGCCAGTGTTTCCACGTCATATAGGTGGGATATGCCAATGCCATTCCCAGAATTCCGATCACCGGATATTGCCATTGCCTCCGGCAGATACCACCCACGCAGATCAGGAGCAAAAGCGTCAATGCGGCTACGCCATCCAGTCTTCCGATAATCCCCAGGGCCAGTACTGCGGTCAATCCATAGCCTGTCTTCCAGAACATTTTCTCCGTATCCGACATTTTTACCAGAGACGCCGTCAGGATCGGCACCACCATCCAGATCAGAATCTGTGACCGATCCACACTTTCTGTGACCACATATACATGATAAGGCAGCAACAGATAACCCAATGCCCCCACCAGCGAAAACCAATCTTTCTTTTTTCTCTTTAAAACGCAATGGAACATACTCCATGCAGTTCCAAAGGTAATAAACTGGGTCAATATGATAAAAGTACTTTCCATCTGTTATTCTCCTGTCATGAAAGGTTCTTCATTGTACCAGTACTGAACATCCGATTGCAGTATAATGGTATTTTCATAATATACCACCTGTAAAACAAGTATTAACAGTACCGCAAACACGATCCAAGGGGAAATTTTGTTCTGGCTTTTTCTTTTTTGAAGAAGTATCCATACCACACTGCCCAGTACTGCATATCCCAACACACAGACAACAAACTTTCCGGGATTTCCCATTACATATAAGATCTTCACCGCCAGAGGATTCCATATACCAAAAGCTGCTACCGCCAACACCAGTCGCGCATCCTTTCCCCATTTGGAAAACAGGAAATAAAGCAATGCAAGTGCAGCTCCGGGTAAAAATGCTATCATGATCTTATAAGATGTTGCGACCGGAAATCCAATCCACCGCATTCCTGCCGGAATCCATAAATATAGTAAATGGGCTGCCGGAATCCTTCCCCATTCTCCCTGAAGCATATACTCTGTTTCTCTCAGGCACTGTACACTGTCAGTCCCCAGAACAAGATAATCCACCAGCAAGGGGATACAGGCTATCATCCAGATTCCCACCATTGCACAGTTGATCCATTTTTTCTGTCCGCTCACTTCTTTACACAATACTTTTCTGCGGAATATCGAAATTCCATCCAGGCAGGCAAAAAGAAACAACACTATCACAAAAAGAATCCTTCTTCCGGCGGTTGTCTTCTCTACTTTCAACTCATAGGAAACATTTCCTCCCTCCGAAAATGGCTGTATCTGCAGATGTGCTGCATCAACCGTATCTGCCACATAATAAGTAATCCTTTTATGCTCTGTATCTGCAGACAAAGTTGCCCGGTTGCCCCTGATCGCACGAAAAGTGGTCTCCTCCGCTTCCAGACTGATCTCCATTCCGTTTCCGATTCCGCCATTTGCAATATCCGACTCTACTATGATGCGATATACTCCCGGGTTCAATGCAAAATCTTTGCTGACGATCCCCCCTGTTTCTTCCACCCGATACAATTGCTGATTATCTGCCTCGAATACAATATCCGATCCCCCAAAAGACAGCACGAACAGAACCGCTAAGAGAAGCCCTTCCGCTAATAAAATCCATTTCTTTTTCATCTCTGTCTCCTCTTCCGAATCCCGAAAAACACAATACCCGCTACTGTGATCAAAGTAACCAGTTCCGCCGTTCTCCAGTACCACGGTTCCACAAAACGCACTCTGACTGTTCCGGCATATCCCCCCGGAATGCACACTTGCAAAATATGTCTGCCGTCGTCTGTGATCTCCAATGCTTCTCCTTTGTCATCTCCGGCTGCATATCCCTTATACATGAGAACCGGCAGTGTTACTATTTCCTCCCGGGTCGAATCATTCCTGCAGAAAAAGCTTATATTTAAACCGCTCTTTTCATAATCTTCGATCTGAATATTTTCATTGGCTTCCGGTCTTGCAAAAGTCAGCTTTGTACTGTCCGTTCCATAGATCAGGTATTCTTCTCCGGAGATGTAACCAAATCCCATACTTTCCTGATTATATAATGTAACGTCCCTCTTCTGTACTCCCGAATCCATCATAAACAGATAGGATGCAGACAAAGACACTGCTGCCGTGATCAGACTCATCTGATAGAAGATTTTCCGGTTGTTCTGAAAATATCGAATCACATATCCTGTTACCGTCACCAGCAGAACCGTACCCCATCCCAGAAAACGATTGGGGAACTGCAGACTGCTCACCAGTGTCGCTGCAATGCCGGAAATTTTCTGAATGTTATCCCAGGGAAAGGAATTTGTGGACATCCATAATGCAAGGCATCCGAATCCTGCTGCCTTTATCGCCAAGCTCTTCTCAGCCTCTTTTTGTTTTTGCAAATCTCCAAAAAACAACAGCAGCCAGAAAATCATCATTCCTATTACCAGAAACAATCCTACTCCAATAGGATTCAGTAAATCCCCTGCCTTGCCTTCCATGGATTCCGGAATTCTGCTGAACCAGAACTGCTGTAATATTTGCGCCAAAATGGTTCCTCTGTCCTGGATAGTTCTCGCCGATGCATGGCGTATCCTGACATCCTGTGTCAAATAATAGTCAACAAACGGTACCAGATACCACAGGCTTAATCCCAACGCAAAAAATGCTCCACATGCAAGCTGCCGAAATCTTGGCCATGTAAATACTCTGCGAATATAAATCAGACAGAACAGCACTGTGAACAATGCCGTAATCTCACAGGTCAGTACATGGGTCTGGATCAATCCGGCATATCCCAGTCCCAAAATGATCCAGCTTTTATGAAGCTCTCTGTCTTTCACATCTTTTTCAAAGACAAGATAAATTCCGTATACCACCAGCGGCAGAAACGTATAGGCGCTTCCCTCTCCTACAGCTCCTACCATTACCAGTTTAAAAAATCTGAATATGGATAAAGTATACAATGCGCTGCAGACCAGACCTATGATCCGGTCTCCGAAGATTCCGTTAAAGCAGTACCAGGCAATCGCAGCTGTTGCAATATTAAGTCCTATGCAATAGAAAGCATAGCTTTCCGTCATCGTAAAGCCTGCCATGCGTAGAAGTGCCGGAAAATACAGCAACAGATTGCAATAGAAAATACCATTGGCGTATCCGTGGTCAAATACCCATCTGGGTTCCAGCCGTACCGGGAACTGTCCGGTCAGAAGTCCATCCTTTACACCTTCAATACGGTGCAAATGATAGGTCAGATCCGCTCCGGACACCATGCCGTCATAAAAATAGGGGATGGAGGCAAAAAAGGCGATCACACCGATTCCAAACAGGATCTGACGTCTCTGCTCATTTCTGCCTTTTACCGCCTCCCGACGCTCCAGCCACATGGTCGCAAGAACCAACAGTGCTGCTGCCGCAAGGATCACAAGATATCTTGTCCACAGGAGATTCGTCTCCACGATCCGCAGATTCCCGGTGGTCAGCTTTTCCTGTCCGGAATAATCGATTGTCACCGTCAGTTCTTCTGTTGGCTCATAAAGCCAGAAATCATAGGAAGTATGCCCCAGTGCACTGTACAGGTGCTCACCGTTGCACAACAGGCCTCCCTTATACACAGTGCCGTCTTTCACATTGCAGACAGCGATGGCATCCCCGGTGCATTCGTAGGACAGTTCCACCCGGTATACTCCTGTCCCCAGCGAAATATGCTCAAATACCGGCTCTTCTGTATAAGATTCCCCTTCCGCAAAAGTATAGCTTCCGGTATAGTTCCATTCCCGGTCAGGCATGGCAATACGGATGATACACCCCACCATCAATGTAGCCAGAATCCCCAGAATCACATATCTGATATAAGGTTTTTTCTTCACCTTTCCCATTCTCCTTTGGTCACATATTGTAAATCATTTGAAATAAAACGCAAAAATCCATAGTGAGTATAGCACAAAAAAAAGATAATGAAAACTCTCTTCATTATCTTTTTCCTGTATTTATGCGATTCCTATGCCTGTTTTGTATGATGCTCCACCTGTTCGAAGGTGAACACATTCAGGAACTGTTTTGCTCTCTCTGTCTTCGGATGTTCAAAAAATTCTTCCGGAGCAGCTTCCTCCACGATCTTTCCCTGGTCGATGAAAATAACTTTGTCCGCTACTGCCTTGGCAAACTGCATTTCATGGGTGACGATGAGCATCGTCTTACCCTGCTTTGCCAGATCCAGCATAACATCCAGCACCTCTCGTACCATCTCCGGATCCAGTGCTGCCGTTACTTCATCGAATAAGAGGATCTCCGGATGCATGCAGAGTGCTCTTACAATGGCTACTCTCTGCTTCTGTCCACCGGACAGCTGTCTGGGATAGCTTTTCGCCTTATCAGCCAGACCTACGCGTGCCAACAGCTCCATGGCTTCTTTTCGCACTTCTGCCTTATCACGCTTCTGTACTTTCACAGGTGCCAGCGTAATATTATCGATCACCGTCAGATGCGGGAACAGTTCATAGCTCTGGAATACCATGCCGATCTTCTGCCGCAGGGTGGTAATGTTTTTGCTTCCCTTGCGGATATCCATTCCCTGCAGTTTTATTGTGCCACCCTGAATGGGCTCCAGTGCATTAATGCATCGAAGCAGGGTACTTTTACCGCAGCCGCTGGGACCTACCACTACCAGAACATCTCCCTGTTTTACTTCCAGATTGATGCCGTCCAGGATCTTCTGACCTTCATATTCTTTTGTCAGATTTTCTATCTTCAACAATGTCTCTGCCATGTCTTCACTCCATTCTCATTCCAACCCTGATCCATCCTTAATTCCATTTCTTTTCCAGAACCCTCGCCAGTACACTGAAGGGCCAGCAGGCAAAGAAATACAGAACGAATACTACAAGGAATACGCCAAAAGCAGCATTCGGACTGCTCATACGGTTTGCCTCAATGATCTGCTGCGCTACTTTTAACATCTCCACCACACCGATCATCAGTACCAGGCTGGTAGTCTTGATCATACGGGTGATCAGGTTGATGGACAGCGGGATCAGTCTCCGCACGGTCTGCGGAATAATGATATACAGATACGTCTGTATTTTACTGAATCCCAATGCTTCACTACTTTCGTACTGATGCTTCGGAATACTGATCAGGGCTCCGCGCACCAGATCTCCCATCTCTGCGGTTCCCCACAGAACGAAGACAATAACGGATGCCACCTCACCGGATAAGTTCCATCCCAGTGCTCTGGTAGATCCGAAATATACGATGAACAATAATACCAGCTGCGGCATGATCCGGATGAATTCCAGATAGACACGGAAGATCGCTTTCACCACTTTATTTTTTACCGTCATCAGTGCCCCCACCAGGATACCCAGAGGCATACTGATCAGAATGGATACGATACTGATCTTCATGGCTACCCACAAACCCTGCAGCAGGCGGAGCATGTTTGTGCCTTTGAATAATACATCAATCCCCAAATCCGGCATAACGCATCCTCCTCTCCACCAGAGATCCCACGATCGATACCGGCAGCAGGATCAACAGATAAAATACCACCAGAAGGAAAAGGCTCTCGGTAGTCTTATAATACAGACCGATCAGATCCTTTGCCGTAAACATCAGATCCATCAGACTGATGGCACTGAATACACTGGTCTCCTTTAACAGGAAAATAATATTTGCCACAAATGCCGGAATACTGGTAGACATTGCCTGCGGCAGGATCACATATCCCAACACCTGTCGGGAATTCATTCCCAGGCTGATGGCACTTTCACTCTGAATGGGTTCTACGGATTCCAGGCCGCTGCGGAAGCTTTCTGCCATATAGCTGCCGCCTAAGAATGCCAGCCCGACTACACCGCACAGCTCCGCCGACATCCGGATCCCGATCTTCGGGAAACCGTAATAGATAAAAAACAGCTGCACCAGAAGCGGTGTGTTACGGCTCAGTTCCACGTAGACTGCCACGATCCACCGCAGCACCGGCACTTTATAATATTGAACCGCTGCACAGATGAGCCCCACCAGAATCGCAAACAGGATACCAATGATACCTATTTTCACGGTCAGAAGTGCTGCCTTTTCGTACATGGGCAGATATTTTCCTATAAATTCCCAGTTCATGTATCTATGTCCTTTCCGGTAAAGTTCAAAATAATCTTTTAGATTATATCAAATGTATTTCTCAGATGCAAGAAAAGACCGCGGCGGCTTACGTGCCCCGCAGTCCCCTCTATATTATCGTATTCCCATCAGACCTTACTGTGCGTTTACTTTGCCGCCCTCTACTACCAGGCTGTCCTCATAGTCCAGGCCATAGGTGTCTGCCAGAGTTGCTTCGTAATCTGCATGGAAGAAGTTCTCCTCACCCAAAGCTGTGATCTCATCGTTGATCCAGTCAAGCAGTGTGGTGTTGCCCTTGGAAACAGCGGGAGCAATGGTGTCTGCACTGCCCAGGGAAGGAATACCTACGGTATATCCTTCGTTCTGCAGAGCGAATGCGATAACTTCGGTATTATCATTTGCCCATGCTACAGAAGTGCCGTTCTCGAAAGCTTCTTTTGCAGTTGCATAGGAATCAAACTTCTGTAAAGGAATATCCGGATAGTTTGCGATCAGATATGTCTCAGCGGTGGTACCGGAGATTACAATGATGGAATCATCTGCATTCCAGTTGTCTAAGGAAGTGATCACATTATCATCCTTGGATACCACACCAAGTGACACATTCATATAAGGAGAAGCGAAATCCACTTCCTCTGCTCTCTCGGGAGTTACGGTAAAGTTCGCCAGGATCACATCTACCTTACCGGTCTGTAAATACTCAATACGATTGGCCGCCTCGGTAGATACGAAGTTCACATCTACCCCCAGGTCTTCGCCGAGTCTTCTTGCATAATACACATCATAGCCCTGATATTCACCGTTCTCATCCACATAGCCGAACGGGTTTTTATCGGAGAATACACCGATATTGATCGTACCGCTCTCCTTGATCTCATCCAGTGTGCGGTATACTGCCTTGCCGTCTGTTGCCGCTGCGCTTCCTGCGTCTGCGGCTTTGTTGTCACTGCTGCCGCATGCGGTCAGTCCCAGTGCCAGTGCTCCTGTCAGTGCCAGTGCTAATACATTTCTCCATGCTTTTCTTTTCATAATCTTTTCCTCCTCTTTGATGTCTTGCTTAAGTGTCGCATCAACTTATGTGAGGATTATATTCCCTATTTCATACTATGTCAATAGGAAAACAGTAAATTATTTTTTATTTTTTTACTGCGCAAAAATGGAGCACCGGGACTCCGGGAGATTTCGTACTCACCAAAGACCTGGTACTCCATAATTTAAATACGAATGTGGCTAATCAATAACATTTCTCATACCAATAATGGGGCTGTAATCCACTGCACTGATGATGACACCCTTCCGTGAGTTAGCGGAATGAATGATCTGTCCGTCACCGATATACAGTCCTACATGGGTACAGCTCTTCCCTCCATTGGAACTATAACATACAATATCTCCGGGCTGCAGTTCTTCAGAGCTGATGCTGCGTCCGGCACCGGAATACTGTCCTCCCGGTGTACGGCTGATAGAATAGCCGAACTCCGCATAGATAAAGCAGGTAAATCCTGAACAATCCGTACCCCCTGACAGACTGGAGCCTCCATGTACATACCGGTTGCCCAGATACTGCATGGCATAATCAATGATTCCCTGTCTGAGCTCCGCATTGGAGGTATAGGTTGTAGTGGGAAGTGTGATGCTCGTGATCACCTCCGGGGCATCCTGCTCGGCAGTCTGTTCTCTTGCCTGCAATGCCTTCTGTGCGGCAATTTCCGCCTGTTCCTCTTCTATTGTCTTCGCATAGATAAATTCTTCCGAGATCGTCACGTATTCCGCAGAGACATAACCTTCCCTGCTGTCGGTGTACTGTACCTTCAGCCAGTCTCCGTCATTCTCCAGAATTTTTACCTTTTCTCCATTGTCAATGTAACCAATTCTTTTTGCATCTGTGGCAGGTTCCTGTCTCACATTCAGACGGTCTGCTGTAACAACAGCATATCTGGTCACATAATTGTCTACAACCTCAGCTGCTGCATCTCCATAGATGAAAAACTCTGCCTTGATATAGCCCTCCACATTACCGGAGATGATCCGGAACCAGTCCTGATCCTCTCCTGCCACATCCAGGATCTGTGCTACGGCTCCATCATAGATTTTGCCTACTACGGCACTGTCCGTGTTCGGTTCTGTCCGGACATTGACGTAATTCGTCACATTGGCGATCGCTAACGATGCATACTCATCTGCGTTCGTATCCTCTACGGAAGCTTCGTCTACCGGGACATCCTCCGGATCCGACACCCCTTCCAGTGCTCTGGGATCTTCCGTCTCGCCACCCTGTACCGCCAGCAGATCCTCTATGGTAATCTGTCCGGTAGCCGGGATCGGCTCGACACCGATCTGATGTATTTCTGCCGCATGTACTTTCTGTACCGAGGCTTCACTCTGTATTTTCAGTTCTCCGTTTCCTGCTGCCACCACCATACTGACTCCGGTGAGTGCGACCGCAAGTGCCATGAACACTCTTTTTTTCATTATAATCCCTGTTACTTCCTGCAACTTCGGTTTTCTGATGACGTTCGGAATTATAACACATACGACAACACCAGTCCACAAATTTTGCTAAATATCTTAAG
>OLGY01001075.1_pt1 | contig 15241 bp, 13 predicted proteins | sample 1605951 | NCBI WGS metagenome assembly OLGY01 (sample SAMN03283280) | human gut metagenome | biome: human-associated habitat; material: feces | host: Homo sapiens | place: Peru | collected 2012
ATTTCTATGAGAATATTGATTTATGGTGCAGGTGTGATTGGATCCTTGTATGCGGCCTTATTTGCAGAAGTCGGTTATGATACAAGTATTTATGCCAGAGGTAAAAGACTTGAGGTTCTAAGAAATAATGGATTGCTTTATAAGAAAAATCAGAAAGTGATAAAGGCAGAAGTTAAGATTCTTGGAGAACTGCCAAATGATGATATTTATGATTTTATCTTGCTGACTGTCCGGGAAAACCAGCTGTATGAAGCACTTGCTGAATTGAAAAATAATAAAAGTACTACGATTGTTACAATGATAAATTCGCTGGACAGTTATAAAAAATGGGAAGACATTGTTAGAAAAGGAAGAATATTACCGGATTTTCCCGGTGCTGGTGGAAGTATAAATGAGGATGGTATCCTTGATGCATCGCTTACTCCGAGGATGATTCAGCCAACAACATTCGCAGAAATATCAGGAAAGAAATCCGAAAGAACAAAACAGCTTTCAAAAATGTTGAAACATTCCCATATACCATGTCAGGAAGTACAGGATATGCATTTGTGGCAGTTATGTCATCTTGCTATGGTGGTGCCGATTGCGGATGCATATTACGAAGCAGACTATCCGGAAAGAGCTGGAAAAGACTGGAAAATCATGAAGAAAACAGAAGAGAAATTTTATCTTTTTACGGAAACAAAAGGGTAAACTGTCACCATGGAAAATGAATATTTTTCGCTTTTTGCCATTGCAATTTTTAGCGATTATACTGGCGGCTACATTTGGAAGTAGTTTTGGAGATAAATTTATGTATCAACACGCTATGAAGGCACCGGATGAAATGAGGGAATTGCATAAGCAGTTTTATGCTTATATGAAAAAGAATGAAGAAAATGCGGATGCAATGTGAAAAATGTACAGTGATTAGAGGATGAAAGAATGAAAAATGAAGAATACAAAAAATTGTCAATCAGCGAATTTACAAAAGCAGCAGGAAGATATGAAAGTAACCATGCTGGTATTTACGAAATGTGCAAGAAAGATTATCCGGATATTCTGGAAGAATTAGAGAAGGAGCCATTTAGAGATTTATTAGATGCAGGCTGCGGACCTGCACCAATGATTTCTTTATTAGCAGAAAAATATCCAGACCGACATTATACAGGGCTGGATCTGACTCCTGCCATGATTGAACAGGCAAAAAAGAAAAATATTCCAAATGCAATATTTGTTGTGGGAGACTGTGAAAACTTTCCTTTTGAAAACGATTCATTTGACGCAATTATTTGTTCTATGAGTTTCCATCATTATCCGAATCCACAGGCGTTTTTTGACAGTGTGAAGAGATGTCTTCGTCCAAATGGAAGATTAATTCTGCGGGATGTGACAAGTGATAATAAAATATTGATATGGCTGATGAATACGCTGGAAATGCCTCTGGCAAATATATGTGGGCATGGAGATGTCCGGGTTCCAACAAGAGATGTGGTCATGGAATGCAGCAGAAAAGCAGGACTAAAAGTGGAAAAATTTGAAATCCGTAAAGGTATGCGAATGCATTGTGTTGTGAGAAAACCTATGGGAGAAGGCGATAGGAAATGAAGAATAAGTATCTTAGGGAAACACGAATGGTTGACTTTTCTAATCCGGCAATTCAAAAACTTATTCAAAATATGAAGTGGAAGGAAATGGGTGAATTTGAAAGGATTAAGGCAATCTACAACTATGTAAGAGAAGATATTTTATTTGGATACAATATTGATGACGGAATTCCTGCTTCAAAAGTACTTGCAGACGGTTATGGACAATGTAATACAAAAGGAACTTTATTTATGGCACTTTTACGTGCCTGCAATATTCCATGCAGAGTACATGGTTTTACGATTGATAAAAGATTGCAGGAAGGAGCTATGACCGGGTTTGTTTACCGTAATGCTCCAAAAAATATTTTCCATAGCTGGGTAGAAATTAATTTCGAAAATCAGTGGTACGAACTGGAAGCTTTCATTTTGGATAAAACTTACATAAAGAAGTTACAGGAACAAAATTCGGAATGTACAGGTGCATTTTGCGGTTATGGAGTAGCAGTCAAGGATTTCAGAAATCTCATTATTGAGTTTGATAGGAACAATACTTATATTCAGAGCGAGGGAATCAATCAGGATTTTGGTGTTTATGATTGTCCAGATGAACTATTGAAGGAACATCATCAAGAAATTTCAGCTTTTAAAGCATTTGTTTATAGACATATTGGAAGACACCTAATGAATCGTAATGTCAGGAAGATCAGAGAATGATAGTTTTAAGCTTTTAGAATGAAAAGTAAATTTGGAGGGTAATATGGCAGACAAAATACAAAATGCTTATGAAACATCAAAAAATATTTATGACGATGTTCTTACTCAAGGGAATATTTTCAGTAAACTGTATATTAAGTTATTTTGGAGTGGCACTGATGATAATGATATAGCACGAAAAGTTTTAGCATATGTTCCTGATGACTTTTCAGGAAACCTTCTTGATGTTCCGGTTGGAACTGCTGTATTTACGGAAAACAAATGGAGTTCCCTGAAAAATGCACATATTACTTGCCTTGATTACAGCATAGATATGCTTGACCAAGCCAGAAAAAGACTTGGTAGTCATGCACATATCAAATGTATTCAGGGTGATGTAGGAAATCTGCAAATGGAGAATGAATCTGTTGATACTGTTGTCAGTATGAATGGTTTTCATGCATTTCCTGACAAGCAAAAAGCATTTCATGAAATATGGCGTGTTTTGAAACCAGGCGGCAATTTCATTGCCTGCTTTTATATCAGGGGAAAATCGAAACGGACAGATTGGCTGGTAAAAAATATTCTTGCAAAGAAAGGGTGGTTTTCTCCACCATTTCAGACGGAGAAAGAGCTGAGAGATATCCTTCAAAAACTATATAAAGAAACTGATATCCACGTTGACGGTTCCATGGTATATTTCCGTTGCATGAAATAACCCAGTGCACGACCAGATATTGCTCGTCGAGTAAAATATGCCGTTGCAGAATGGAAAAGTACTGAAAGACGGATAGGAAAATAAAGAAAACATGCCGGAATTAGCGCAAAGAGAACCTTTGGATTGGTCTAACAGTTTTTTGTAGTGTTAAGATGAATTTTATACTTGACAGAAAATTTTGTAATGCGTATAATAACAGTGTTATTAATAACACTGTTATTATTGTGAGGTTTTATATGGCACTTAAAGATCATTCGATAGACAATAGAATTATTGTCGCAGCACGAAAAGAGTTTTATGAATATGGTTTTACACAGGCTTCTTTGAGAAAAATAGCCAGCTGTGCCGAAGTTACAACAGGGGCATTATATACAAGATATAAGAATAAGGATGAACTGTTTGAGTATCTTGTTTCAGAGGTTCTGGTAGTGATGGGAACTTATGGAAAAGAGGCTATGGAGCATTATTACAAAGCACAGGAAACAAAAGATATATCTGATTTTCTTGAAGCAGTTAGTTTTGAATCAGAGATGTATTTAAATATATTGTTTGATTATTACGAACAAAGTGTTTTGCTTTTTTGCAGAAGTGACGGTAGTTTGGTTGGGAAGAAGCTGAATCAGATAATTGAGGATAAAGTAGAAAGTACTGTTATTTATGTGGCGGACTATTTAACAAATGAAGTAGACCCAAATGCAGTGCGTTTATTAATGAATGCAGGATTTTCCACCTACCGGAGTCTTCTCGAAACGGTGAAAGCAAAAGAGGAAGCAAAAAAGACTATGAAAGAGGTTGGAGATTTTTTTAATGCTGGATGGAAAGCATTATTTGAAAAGTATATGTAGCAGCAATACTAGCGGATGGCTTATTGAATTAAGAAGTCCGCTTTTCTAACAATCTGGAGTTAGATGAAACTAATAACGTTTTTCATAATGCACAGATTTCAGAGATAAGAGGTGATGAAAATTGGATTTTCAATTTGATTTTACATATGAAGGCGAGAAAATATCTGCACTGAAACAGGTAGAAGGAAGTGTGCGACCGGGGAAATGCGTTGTGCTTTGTGGAAGTAGCGGTTGCGGTAAATCAACTCTGTTACGTTGCATCAATCATCTGATTCCACAGTTTTATGAAGGCAGGCTAACCGGATTCTGTTGCATAAATGGTAAGGATATGGGTGAAATGTCAATTGGGGAAACAGGAGAAATGGTTTCTTCTGTATTTCAGGATCCAAGAAGCCAGTTCTTTACGATAAACAGTTCAACAGAAGTTGCTTTTGGACTGGAAAATCATGGAATGTCTGAATCAGAAATAAGAAAGAGAGTGGAAGAAGCATTTTCAACTTTTCATTTGGAAAAATTGAAGAACAGAAATGTTTATGAATTGTCAAGTGGAGAGAGACAGATGATCTCCATTTTATCGGCATGGGCAATGGATACAGACATTTTGTTGTTGGATGAGCCAACGGCGAACCTTGATTTTGCGGCGATCAGTATGCTAAAAAATGTACTTCAGCTTATGAAGAAAAAAGGAAAGACAATGATTTTCAGCGAACATCGTCTGCATTATCTTACTGATATAGCAGATGAATACTGGCTGATGGAAAGTGGAGAATTGAAGTACCGTTTTTCTTCTGATGAATTTTTACAAATGACTGAAAAAGAATATGCAGGGCTTCCACTCCGGATAAGGGATCTTTCTAAATTGAAGCTGGCTAATAACTATATGGAACAGGAACTGACTGGAGAGTCAGAGGTCAGATTTTGTATTAAGAATCTGTCATACAGATATAATAAAGCAAACGGATGCCTGCTGAAAAACCTCTCTTTTTCTGCTTCAATTGGAGAAATTATAGGAGTTGTAGGAAGAAATGGTTGTGGAAAGACAACATTTGGAAAAACAATCTGTGGGCTTCTAAAAAGTGTCAGTGGAGAGATTTCTTTTAATGGTAAAAAAATGAGCAGAAAAGAACTTCTGGACAATACACTTTTTGTAATGCAGGAAAGTGAATTCCAATTCTTTACAAATTCTGTTCAAAAAGAGCTGCTGTATGGTCTTGAGGATACGAATGAACTAAGAGAAAAAATTGAATGTGTTCTGAAAAAGATGGATATGTGGGAAACAAGGGACAGACACCCGTTTACTTTATCAGGAGGGCAGATGCAGAAACTTTCACTGATGATGGCTTATGTATCTGAAAAAAGGGTAATCGTACTGGATGAACCGACAGCAGGTCTGGACGCTGTGAGCTTAAAAAACTGTACAGAACTAATCCGCATGATGAGACAAGAAAAACTGGTGATTGTAATTACACATGATGCGGAATTGCTTGCAAAAGTCCGCACAAGATGCTGTTGTATGGATTCTGGAGCTTTTACAGAAGAATATAATATGTCTGATGAGGAAGCATTAAAACATGTAATAGCTTTTATGGAAGATGAAAAAGAAAAAACACCAGACGAACAGATTTCCCATCGATCAGGAAGAACAAAAGAATGCAGACTTCACCCTTGCAGTAAGCTGCTATTCTGGATTGTAACACTGGTGGTTACCTCAATGACTGACAGCACGACATTATGGATGCTTTGTATAGCATTAATATTTGTGATGATGCTTGACGGCTGGTATGCTAAAGGCACGACAGGCGCTATTACTCTGGCTGGACTATGGGAATTAGGGAATATCCTGGATCATACGGCTGTTAATTTTGCACTTATATTGTTTCCGAGAATGATTGCGATTGGATTGGCAATGTTCATGCTCATCGGTGAAAATGAATCTTCGAGGACAATTGCAGCACTTCGAAAAATGCACATTCATGAAAGAATAATTATGATATGTGCGGTTATATTTCGATTTTTTCCGGTTCTTTCTGAAGACATGAAACTAATGCGCCAGTCAATACATACACGGAGCACCCAGGTACTGGCAGGTAAGAGATTGCATAAGCTGCTGGAATATGTTGAAATTATGACGGTTCCAATGGCATTACGTGTGATACGTATTGCAGAAACGCTTTCGGCGTCAGCAGAGACGAGAGGAATTGATCTGAATAAAAAAAGAAGTTCATACATTCAACTTAAATTTGGAATGGCAGATGCAATATGTTTTGGTACACTTGCTGCCCTAATTGCAGGAAAATATATGTTATAAAATCAAAAAGGAGAATGAAGATAATGACCAGACAGAAATTAAGAATCAAAGATGTGATAACAGTAGTATTGCTTGCCCTGATTAATGTGGTTTTATTTTTTGCAAGTGCACTTTTATATGCAACACCAATTACGATTGTGCTGATGCCGATATTCTTTTCGCTGATTGAAGGGATTGTATATTTTATTATTGGTACTAAAGTGAAAAAAAGAGGAGCGATTCTGATTTACAGTATCGTAAGAGCAATACTTGGAGGATATCTTCCATATATTGTTCTTTATATTGTCTCCGGAATAGTTGCAGAACTGATTTTGTGGAAGTCGGGATATGGAAATCAGAAAGGTCTGACAGTTAGCTATGTAATCATGCAGATTTGTGCAGCGTTTGGAAGCACGATTTACCCGTATGCACTTGCAGTAAAATCTATGGCAGACCAGGCAGTAACGGATGGCAGACAGGATAATATCTTTGCAGCATCTGAAATGATTCGTTCATGGGGCTGGATCGTACTGCTTGCCGGGGTTGCTATTGCAGCAGTAGCAGGGGCAATGATAGGGCGAGCCGTTGTAAAAAAACATATTTCTGCAGTTACATCTGAAAGACATTCATAGAGAGGAAGACTGTTATGGAGCCAAAAACGACAAAGAAGAGATCAGTTATTTCATGGCTGTGGGAGTTCTCAGGCAGGCGGAAAGCAGAGTACCTTGCAAGTATACTAATGGCAGTGGCAGGAGTCATCTGTTCGCTGATACCCTATTATATTATGATTGATATAATCAAAGAGCTGGTAAGTGGTATAGAAGAGTTTTCCTGGTATATGGAAAAATGTATGGTTGTGGGAGTGTTCTGGATTATCCGATATATCTTTCATTCTATATCAACCATATTATCCCATCATGCAACATTTCAGGTGCTGGCAAATATTCGTATCCGTCTGTTGAAAAAGCTTTCAACAATTCCGCTTGGAAGTGTTCTTGAGAAGTCTTCTGGTTCTTATAAGAACATTATTGTTGAGAGAGTGGATTCCATGGAAACAACACTGGCGCACCTTTTGCCTGAAATGATTGCAAATCTTATGGGCGCTTTGGCAGTGTTGATCCTTTTATTTACAATTGACTGGAGAATGGGACTTTCAATGCTTATTGTTGTGCCGATAGGTCTTTTGTGCTTTTTATTTATGTTTCGGGGATATGAGGAAAATTTTAAAAGAACTGTGAAATCAACCAAAGCTTTGAATGATACAGCAGTAGAATATATCAATGGGATAGAAGTAATCAAAGCATTTGGTCAATCTGGAACCAGTTATGAAAAATTTGTAAAAGCGGCAAAAGAAGGTGCAGATTGCTTTATTGAATGGATGCAGGGAAGCCTGTTTGGACAGACTGCAGGAATGACAATCTTTCCGGCAACGCTGCTTGGTATACTTCCTGTTGGATGTTATTTATTCATGAATCAAAGTCTGTCTACGGAGCAGTTTCTGATGGTGATTGTTCTGTCATTTGGCGTTATGCAGCCAGTTATGACAGCGTTTTCTTATACGGATGATCTGGCACAGATTACAACAATTGTTGGAGAAGTAACGGATATTCTTATTCGTGAGGATATGCTAAGACCTGAGACTGTCGGACAAATACCGACAAATAACTCTGTAGAATTTGAAAATGTGCATTTTGCGTATCAGGAAAAGGAAATTCTTCATGGTATCAGTTTGCGTATTGAGCCTGGAACAGTAAATGCACTTGTAGGTCCATCTGGAAGTGGTAAATCGACGATTGCAAGGCTGCTTGCTTCACTTTGGGATGTCACCAGTGGTGAGATTAGAATTGGAGGGATAGATATCCGTAAGCTTCCTTTAAAAGAATGTACATCCAGAATTGCTTATGTATCACAGGACAATTATTTATTTGATCTGCCTGTCATGGAAAACATCCGCATGGGAAACAGAAATGCAACAGATGAAGCCGTCATACAGGCAGCGAAGGAATGTGGATGCCATGATTTTATTATGGGGCTGGAAAAAGGGTATCAGACGATATGTGGATCTGGCGGTGGTCATCTGTCAGGAGGAGAAAGACAGCGTATTTCCATTGCCCGTGCAATGCTGAAAAATGCATCGATTATTATTCTGGACGAAGCGACGTCCTATACTGATCCTGAAAATGAAGCTGTCATACAGTCGGCTCTTGCAAAACTGATTCATGGAAAAACGCTGCTGGTGATAGCGCACAGACTTTCTACAATTGCAGATGCAGACTGTATTTTTGTAATAGAGAACGGACGGATTGTAGGAAGAGGCAGTCAGAAAGAACTTTTACAAAGTTGTCCATTATATAGGAATATGTGGGAATCCCATATTAGTACAAAAGACGGGGAGGTGGTATAGATGATTCAGACACTGAGAAAATTTTTTGATTTTTGTGGGGTAGAAAATAAAAAATTATTTATTGCATCAATCTGGCTTGGAGTACTAAGTGCCGTTTGTTCGGCTATGCGTATACCGGCAGTTTATATTGTAATACAAGCACTTTTAGAAAAGAATGTCACAATAAAGACTTTGATATGCAGCTTCGCTGTTATTTTGGCATCTGTTATATTAACAATTATCATCAATATGAAAGCAACCATGCAACAGACATGTGCCGGTTACAGAAGTTGTGCGGATAAACGGATTGAAATAGCGGAGCATTTGCGTTACCTGCCGATGGGTTGGTTTAATAAAAACAGCCTGGGTGAGATTTCCTCTGTTACTACGAACACACTGGAAAATATGTCTAATATCGCAACCAGAGTAGTTATGGTAACTACCAGAGGTTTTTTAACAGCCGGAATCATAGCTGTCATGATGCTGTTATATGACTGGAGAATTGGTGGGGTCACAATAGTGGGCATTCTTGTTTTTATGGCGGTCAATGCACTGATGCAGCAGAAGGAACAAAGTGTTTCAAAAAGAAAATATCTGGCAGATGAGAATCTGGTTGCCACAGTGCTGGAATATGTTCAGGGAATTGCCGAAGTGAAGAATTATAACCTTACGGGAAATTCGGAAGCTAAGATACACAGTGCTGTAGCAGAGAGCAGAAAAGCTAATTTTTCTATGGAAATCCCTTCTGTATGCTTTATGTTTCTTCAGTTTATTGTGAATAAGCTGACGGGTGTAGCTATATGTATTGTAGCGGTGTATTTTTATTTTCAGGGAACGATGGAGCTTACAAAGTGCCTTTTAATGTTGATCTGCTCATTTATTCTTTTTGAGCAGCTTGACAGCGCCGGAAGTTTTTCTGCATTGTTCAGAAGCATTGATATAGGTGTGGATAAGGTGAATAAAATATTAAAGGTTCCTTCAATGGAAACAGAAGGAAAGAAAATCATACCGGAGCATTATGATATTGACATGGAGAATATAGAATTTTCTTATGGAAGTAAAAAAGTGCTGGATGATATTTCTCTGCATATACCAGAAAAAACGACAGTTGCTATTGTAGGACCGAGCGGAAGTGGAAAAACAACTTTGTGTAATCTGATGGCACGTTTCTGGGATGTTTCTGGCGGGAGTGTCAGACTTGGTGATTTTGATGTAAGAGAATATAACTACGATAGCCTGATAGATAATTTTTCTTTTGTATTTCAGAGAACATATCTATTTTCAGATACGATTGCGAATAATATCAAATTTGGAAAACCAGACAGTACAATGGAGCAGATTGTGGAAGCAGCAAAAAAGGCGAGGTGTTATGATTTTATCATGAAATTGCCGAAAGGATTTCATACACTGATAGGAGAAGGAGGAGCAACTATTTCAGGAGGTGAAAGACAGAGAATATCTATTGCCCGGGCAATATTGAAGAATGCACCAATTATTATACTTGACGAAGCAACGGCAAATGTGGATCCAGAAAATGAGAAAGAATTAATGGAAGCAGTAGAGGATCTGACAAAGGACAAAACTGTTATTATGATTGCACACCGCCTAAAAACAGTACAGAAAGCCGACCGGGTTTTCGTTCTGGAGAATGGAAAAATTGTACAGCAGGGGACACATGAAGAACTTGTGAAGCAGGATGGGATTTATCACCATTTTGTTGTGGAAAGAAGAAAGGCGGCAGGATGGAGAGTTTAGGAGCTTAAAAATTGGAAGATCTTTCTTGAGTAAAAGATAATATATATTACAAGCGCCGACTATAAACAGTCGGCACTTTATTTTCGTTGATCCATCTTCCTATACTCATTCAGAAAGCATGATGAGCTTTTGAAAAAGGCAGTAAATATGCAGCTATGTGGAAAGCAGAACAAGAGTTGTCTGCATAGCGGATAATTCAGAATATAAGCAGCCCGATATGATATACAATGCAGGATACAATTAATGCCGCCACTGTGTAAAATACACCGATTTTTGCGGTCCATTTTACAGAATGGGTTTCGCGTGCGGTAGCTGCAAGTGCGCTGACGCATGGCATGTTAAAACTGATTGCAAAGATAAAGGCAAGTCCCTGTGCCTGGGTAAAGTTTGCAGATAAGATTTCGGAAATGCCGGAAGCACTGCCGGCTACTTTAGCACCGAAGGTAGAACTTACAAGATTTCCACCTGTGCCATACAATGTATTTAACACTCCAAGCAGCGATTCTTTTGAAATCGCAGATGCACAGAAAGCAAGGAAGGCCTGCCATTTCAGGCCGAAAAACAAAGTTTTCGGTTCGATGGCTTTACCAAATCTGTACAGAATACTGGACTCTGCATTTCCGCCGAAACCATAAGTCAATGCAAAAAATACAATAGACACAATTGAGATTACGCGCAGGGCGCGGCAGAAAATATCAAAAGTACGCTGGAAAGTTACATACAGGATATTACGGAAATCCGGTTTGTGATATGGTGGAAGTTCCATGATCAGCCCTACCCGCTCTGACTTCGGAGAAAGGGAATCACCGAAGATCCGGTATACGACCCACATCATCAGAAACATAAATAAAAAGATGGATACGATGACCAGAAACCCGCCGGTATTGCCAAAGAGTGCAATGGCAATCGTCGGAACAACTGATAAGGTTGCCGCACACGGAACAGCCCATGACATTGCAATGGCAAGTACACGCTGTCCCCAGTTATCAACGACACGTGTACCGGTAGTTCCGGCAATCGTGCAGCCAAGTCCCATAAAAAACGGCATGATCGCTTTGCCCTGCAAACCTACTTTGGACATGGTGTGGTCAAACAGGAAAGAAATACGTGCAAGATAGCCTGTTTCTTCCATGAGATTGAATCCGAGTGTGATACCGAGCACGAAAGAAGCCATCATCAGTGCGAAGTAGAGAACATTGGAAAGCACATCGCAGACTAGTGAGATCAGAAGTGCGTGCACGCCAAGATTCTCAAATACGGAGCGGAGTGCCGCGGCTGCAGGAACGAGAATTGCAGAGGCAATACCGGAAATGACACCGGCCAAAATCATGGCAAGAAGAAAAATTCCGAGGATGATACCAAATGCCATCAGTTTTCCCCTGACCGGCGAAAGCGCTTTCTTATCAAAATTTGTAAAAGCTTTTTTTGCTGTTTTTGAGGTGGTCAGGACACCATCCAGAAGGGTGTCGATAAACTGCATTTTTTCTCTGGCAGAAGAGAGTGAACCGCTTTGAATTACCGGCTTCTGATTAAGGCTTCTTTCAATTACGGAATACAGAGTCTGATAATCTTTTTTTCGGATCGCAGACATTGGTACGACCGGAATGCCGAGTTTTTCAGAAAGTTTATTTACGTCGATGGTAATTCCCTGTCCCTGTGCCACATCCATCATATTCAGAACCAGGACAGCGGGAACTTTTGTTCCGACAAAATCAGCCAGCATGTACAGACTCCTTTTTAGCTGTGAAGCGTCTGCCATGACAAGAACAAGGTCTGCATTTCCTGAAGTGATGTAATCTTTTGTGATAATCTCTTCATCAGATCCGGCAGAAAGAGAGTAACTTCCCGGAAGGTCTGCCAGAATCATCTGCTTTCCGTTATATCTGAATTCCCCTTCTTTCTGGTCAACAGTTTTGCCGGGCCAGTTTCCCACATGCTGATGTGAACCAGTCATCATATTAAAAATCGTAGATTTACCGGAGTTTGGCTGCCCGAGTAATGCGATAACAGATGTCTTATTCATTTCCGGAACCTCCTATAAAAATTTTTTTACTTTCTTCGCGTCCAATCGCAACCAGTGTGTCACGTACAAAAACCAACACAGGTTGTTTTTTGTTATTCTGGCAGATTTCCAGACGACTTCCACACAGGATTCCCATCGAGGATAAACGGTTGATGAGACGTGTTTCCTCTTTGATCTCAAGGACAGAATATGTAGTCCCCGGTCTTGCTTCGGAAAGCATCAGTTTTTCCATTTTAGATTCCTCCAATCCAAATAGTAATTGGTTAGCTACACCTAATTTATTTGAATGTTAGCAGACTATATAAGATATGTAAAATCCATTCATGTAGTTTGAATCCTTTTAGCAAATTATTTTGCGCAACAGCATTGTAAACTTTAGGACAGGATGCTAAGATAGGAGCATGAATAACGAAAATCAGACACATTTTTCATTTTGCAAAAAAGAAAACGAAGGCATAGTGGATATTTATATTCTGGCACCCGGCATCAGTATTTCTTTCAATCAGATTTATACAGACAGTTGGACAAAAGGAGACAGTTCAAGATATTCTGATGAGATGCTAATTCTGAATTTCTGTCTTGATGGCAGATGTGATGTATCGCTTGCAGGAAATCGTTACACCATCGTCAAAGAAAAACAGATTTGTGTCAGTACTTTTCTCCCGACTAAGGATTTTTATTATCCGGGAAGACTGTATGAAGGTATTCAGATCCATATTGACAGGAAGTGCATCAGAGTAGCAGGAGAACAGGATTTGCTGTCACAAATGGGGATTCACACGGAGCATATTGCAGAAATGTTTTGTGGAAAGAACGGGCTTTATCTGCATCGGATGAATGATACAGTCTTAGAACTGGTGAAGAAAGTATGGGATATGAAAGAAGAGCCGGAGATGGGGGTGTTGCGCTATTTTTCTGTGAGACTGCTTCATGAACTGATGGCGATGCCCTGTGAAAGTGAAATAAATACCTGTTTTACCAGATCACAGATTGCAATTGTGAAAGAAGCAGAAACATTGATTCTGCAGGATCTTTCAAGGCGTATCACAGCAAAAGAGATGGCAGATCGTTTTGGCATCAGTGAGAGCAGCTTTAAATTGTATGTGAAAGGAATTCTGGGAGAAAGCTATCTGGCATATTTTCGAAAGAAACGAATGGAAAAAGCTGCGGAGCTTCTGGAATCCACAAATCTGAAAGTGATTGAGGTGGCTAACAGTGTTGGGTATGAAAATCAGGGAAAATTTGCACGTGTGTTTGCGGAAACATATGGTGTTTCGCCGTTGGAATTTCGAAGATTGTCTAAATAATAGGAGGGCTTATGAAAAATCCATATGAACTTGCAGAAAATATCTTAGAGTAGACAACAGATGGGACGAAGATACAGGGTGCGTCTGATGTGTTGGAAATCAATTACTGCAAGGAAAGCAGAAAAGCAGTTGTTCAAAGAGAAAGACAAACTGGATAATCAGAAAGAAGTTGATAAACCAGGTAAAAATGATATACTGAATGCATAAGAAAAGAAACCGTGTGGATTTACAGTTTTGTTTTCACACGGTTTTTTAGAAGATAAGAGTTAGATAGAACTAATATATAATGACAATTTATAGGACAATATAAAAAAGCAGTGGAAGGCGATAGACAATGAAAGAAAAAGTCAATGTGACAGGTGTGCCGGAAACGATGGTACAGACCTTGTATGCAAGAGCAAAAGAAACAAAAAAGCAAAATGCAAAAATCAAGGATGAGATTGCAGTAGAACTTGTGGAAAAGCTGGACTATGATTTTTCCAAAGCAGATAAGGATAAAGCCATGAGCTGTGGCGTGATCGCGAGAACGATCGTATTAGACCGGATGGCTCGGCAATATCTGGAGAAGCATGAAAATACAGTTGTTATAAATATTGCATGCGGGCTGGATACCAGATGTTACCGGATGAAGGGAAAATATCTGAGGTGGTACAATATAGATTTGTCGGAAACAATGAAAATAAGAAGCCAGTTTCTCACCGAAACAGGTCCGGTGTATCAGATTGCAAAGTCTGCAATGGATGAGTCCTATATAGATGATATCGATTATCATGGCGAGAATGTGCTGGTCATAATCGAAGGACTTACCATGTATTTGTGTGAGAAGGACATCAGAAAGATATTTTCTATTATTGAAAAATCATTTCAGAAAGTAACCGTAATGGTCGAAACCATGTCACCATTTTTTGTGAAACATGTGAAGGAAAAATCCATAGAGGGAAGCAATGCAAAATTCACATGGGGTGTTAAGAACGGAACAGAATTACAAAAGATTGTACCGAATTTTTCTATCCTGCAGGAAGTCAGTCTGGTTGAGGGAATGAAAGAACTTATGCCGATTTATCATGTGATAGGAAAGATTCCGATCGTTCGGAATATCTCAAACAAAATAATCGTTGTAGAGAAACGTGGCTGATAATAAGGAGATGATGCAGATGAAAAAAAGACATTTTGATGTGGAAACAGATGGATTTTATGGTGCATATTGGAAATGCAAAACAGGATCAGACTGTGCAATGATCGCCATGATCGGAGATGACTCGGAGGATTATCTGGCGCGTATATCCGTGAAATGGCTGCATAAACTCGGTGTGAATGTGATGACGATGTCACCCGGAAAAAAGGATTATGGACATCATAATTATCCGCTGGAACGCATAGAGAAAGCAATCAATTGGTTAAAAGTACACGGTAATCAGAAAATAGGGATTGTCGGGGCATCTACTACAGGAACACTCGCTTTGACTGCCGCTTCTTATTTTGAAGATATTACATTGACGATCGGTCTGACACCGAGTGATTTTATCTGGCAGGGATTTATGCAAGGGAAAAAAGATGGGTGTAAAGAATGGCCGATTGAGGGAGAATCACTTTTCTCTTATAAAGGAGAACCGCTTCCGTATATGCCGTTTTGCTATAAACATCCGGACTACTGGCACGTGA
>OLGY01001082.1_pt1 | contig 15143 bp, 10 predicted proteins | sample 1605951 | NCBI WGS metagenome assembly OLGY01 (sample SAMN03283280) | human gut metagenome | biome: human-associated habitat; material: feces | host: Homo sapiens | place: Peru | collected 2012
CTGGAATTAGATATTTCCTGGCCGCTTGATGAAAGCGATACCGATGCTGTACTTACAGAAAAGTTTTTCGCTTCTGCTTATTCCATTCTCCCCAGCATAGCTGGGGGATTAGACTCTTCATTCATCCAGCCTTTCAGAAAAAAACGCTTCATTTTTGAGCGAATCTTCATCTACTTTCTTTAATTCGTTTTAGCGATTTTTTCGCTAACATGTTCGTTTAATATTCTTAACAGAAAACATAACAGCTTACAATTTGAATTAAAATCATCTGCGATAGCATTTGCAAAATACAGTTAAATCATCCCTATCCTCTCAAAAATCACTTCCAAATACGCGCCCCCATACAGTCTCAACCATTCCATCTCCGATAAGTTTCCCTTCTCCATCACCATATTCACTGCTACATTCACCGTATTTCGTGTAATATCCACATCTTTCCCAAGCACACACACCATTCCTTTATTTATGATATATCTAAACTTCTCGCCCTTTTGGGTTGTAAATGTATATCTGCTAAACAATTGTATCGTCTGCCATACCACATCTTCTACTCCCTGTTTTTTCCTCGAAATATACTTTTTCAATTCAATCACAGCATTTTTCCGCTGTCTGTATAGACGACACCTTTCCGCATATGCACTTGCTTCGTTTGCATTATAAATTGCTCTCGTATAAGGTAGATAAGAATGTACCGACGACCTGCTCAATCTTGTAAGCTGCATAATTTCTTCTACGGATTTTCCTTCTTCCTTCAATTGATTTATATAATCACTCAGGTCCGAATGATACGCCCCAGCCGTAATTAGCAATTTCCTTGCTTTCATTAGCGTAATATCAAACTCATCTGCAAGTCTTCTCAACGAAATTTCTTCATTGTTTTCTGCTCCACTATGATAGGCATCTACAATCTCCTGAAGATATTTTTCCATTGCTAATTTTTCATCTTCTGTTATCTTTTTATTTATTTTCACCATATAATTTCACCTTTTGCTCTTCTAAATTAATATTGTCAATCCAATCACATATATATAATAATAGGTTTTCACATATCTTTCAAAATAATATTTCTGTGAAAACCTGCTTTTCTTTCGTATTCATTTTTGTTCCATCACCTGTTGCATTCTTCTGGCTTTCATAGCAATTTCATCGTCTCCTGAATCTGCCAGATTGTCATAAGAAGTTTTAATGCTATCTTCGATTATTTGTAATTGTTCCTGTCCTGCCTGTCGTGCCTCTTCGTCTTCCGCATCTTTTATTTCTACTAATGCTTGTCCGTATCCTTTGATTTCCCATTCCAATGCCGGCTCATATGTCTCTTCTACAGACTTCATTTCTATTTGTCCAATGTCAATAATCTGGACTGCTATCAATCTTTGATTCTCTGAATTTTTCTTATACGAATCGGCATTTATTCTCGCCTTCTTCGAACATTCAATATTCGTCAACTTAACACTATCTTCAAAACCACTTGTATTGCAGAACTCAAATGCCTGATAATACTCATTTGCCTCCTGTGTCAACTTTTCATAATTCACTGAGCTCAATTCATCTTGACTTACTTGTGCTGCACTCTCCGATCGGTTGTTTTTATACTCCTCCAATAAATTACATCTATATGCAATTTGCTGTTCATCACTAATCTTTTCGCTTTCTCCGGTATAATATACAGAAAGATCCTCGATATATATATCATTTTCCCATACAAATGTTTTTGCATTTCGGATTAGTGTAACCGATAGTTCTGTTACATCTTGATTTGTCGATAAAATATCTACTGTACTTGCCTCTTTTTTCTCCCTCTCCTCCACTTCAGCAAACATTACACCTTTTATCCAACAGACCACCCACACCATACACGCAAGACCTATGGTTACACACAAAGTTCTTGCTATTTTTGACTTCTTAATTGCATTAACCACTTTAGGTTGTATACTTATCAAAAGGCATGAACCTAGTGCCGGAATCATTTTAACTATCCCCGATTTCACCTCTTTTATAGCTTTGGGACTTTCTAAATTCGTGCATACCACTATAATACCTAGCGCTATAATACCTATCACAATTAACATGAGTACTATTACAGTCCTTTTATTCGTCGATTTATGTCTCGACGAGGGCCGTTCTTTCGCCGACACTCGGTTCGTATCTTTCCCTCGCTTTACAGCACTCCCCATTGGTAACTCACCTCTTTATCTACATCGCATCTTATTCTATTATTCCTTTTCCCCTATTCTTTGTTTTCCAGAAATATAAGCAAACGTATACTCATCTGCCTTCGAGCTGACCTTTGTATATCGTCTGGCACTTGATTTTTCTCTTAAGAGAGCAATCCCCTCTGCTTTTGTTTCTATCGAAAAAGAATCCATTGCTTTAATTTTTGATTCTTCTATTTTTAAATATATCTGTTTATCAGCCAGATTCTCACATTCGTCCAAAAAATTCTGTAATTCCTGGCTTACTACCAAATCACGTATTTCTTGCAGCTCATCTTCCTTAATTCTGATTACAGAGTCATTCATTTTTAATTGACCTCTTAAAAATGCCAAATCCGAGGTGTCATCTCCGGATACCTGTAACTTTACTTTGGACAGCAGTGCCCGCTGCACAACCGGAAGCTTATTCTCACCACTCGAGGTTGATTGTAAAGAACCAACTCGACATAGTAGTTCTTGATTAAACAGATAAAAATGTCTGAAATATAATGAACATATCTCGCCTATTTCTGTATTAACCATAATACAGTAGCAATTCGCCATCGTTATTGATATCAGCATCTCACCACAATATTTTTTAACGATCTTCCTGCCTTCTATATCTGTTTTCCCTGTGTATAATGATAATTCTGCCAGACAAAATCCATCTTTGGCTTTGAATTCTATATCGCCCTCCAATATCGATGAAGCCTCTGATGAAACAGTCGAAAAACAATAAAAATATAGTTTGTTCTCTACATATCCACGAAATGCAGGATGTGATGTATCTCTTAAAAGTAGTTGAGTATCTATATAATTCTCATTGAGCAGAGCCCTTGCTTTCGAACGAACTCCTTCATACTCTGATACACTTTTTATTCCAAAGTCTTCAGCAAACAATTCTTCCATTGTAATACCCAGACTGTCACAAATGCGATATATATTCTGAAGTGTTAACCGAGTTTCACCCTTCATTAGTTTTGAAAGTGTCGACTGACCAATGTGACTCATCTTCGCTAGCTCTAATTGTCGTATTCCTTTTTGATTCATAATCCATGTGATTCTTCGCAAAATCTCCTGACAAAATTCATCTTCATTTAATTGTGACAAACTGGCTTTTTCCATAACACATTCTCCTTCGACCACTTTTTACTTAATCTTAACATATTTGTAATATTTTGGAAAGCATTATATTCTATAATCCGATATTTTTTTCTATATTCCAAAAAAGAAATATTTTACTTTTTTTCTTAATTATGATAGTTTTATGTGTTAATCCAACTGTATCATTCAAAAGATAGGAGCTGTTGCAAAGCAGATTATTCATCTACCTTTGCAGCAACTCCTAGACACAATCTCTTTTGTAAAGCTACTGCTCCAGCTCCGCAATAACTTTTTCAATTACAGCAACCTCTTCTTCCAACTCTTCTGCAATCACATCAATATCCTTCCCCTTCAGCAATTTCTTTTGAACTTGCTATTTTAGAAGTTCTGTTCTTCCTTCTGCTCGTCCTTTTATTATTCCACGTTCTTCTATTCCATCACTTAAATTACACATTACCTTCACATCCTCCCTAATGGTCTCACAATGTCATAATAAACCGCTACAATAAAAATCAAACACATAATCGCATAAATGTACCAAAAGCATAATTTTTCCAGAATAACCAGAATATATCCTATTGAGGTTAAAATATAAACAAAAATAGATGTATCTAGCGAAAATTTTTCCAAGCAGCTCATCCACTGTTTTTTCTTATATATTTTTTTTCGAACAATACCCTCTATACATTTTATAACACCTATTATAATTATTAGCGTAATATAACCTAAAATAACTACTATTATATTGCACATTTTATCATTTACATATATTAACGGCAAAGTAATTAATGATAGAACATAATATATTATATACAAAATATTATTCATTAATGGAAACACACCCTCATAATATAATGTATTCATCGCTTTCTTTCCTTCTTCTTTCTGAGCGCATAATATCTGTTCTTCCGAATATTTGCTTATCTTTCCCTCTTCATTTGCTTTTTCTACATCATGTAAAATAGCATTGTCCTTAATCTTTTTCTGCTCACATTCTTTATAATTAAATTCTTTCATAGTCTCCTCCTAAATATCAGTCAATCTCACGATGTTGCTATTAGCTTAAGATCTAATAAACAACTTTTTATAATTATCCAACAAATGTCAAAAAGAATCATCCTAATATTATATTTATAGTCATAGCTTTCTCTCCTTATTGTTTTTAACATAATACCTTCATTTTTCACCAACTTCATCCCAAATCATTCAAAATGTATCACCTCTCATGTCTTTTTCTTCACAACAACTACCTCCTTCTCTATAACCATACCACTTTTCAATTCTCCCATATTTTTCTGGGACAAAAATCCACTTAACTTTTTCACTTTTAATCTATGTTATTCAAATTAGCATAGTTTTTCTTTTCTCTCCCCCCTCTTGCACCTTTTTCCATCTATGTTACTATAAGCACGTTAATTCCAATAATTATTCGACACTATTTTGTTATTTAAAACAACGCCACTTTACATAATTATTAAAACCCAGCACAAAAGAAGAAAGGATTTCACTATGAAGAAATTATCTCAATCTCTTTTAGCCAACTTAGTCGCTACTAAGAGAAAAGAACAAAACATGACACAACAAGCACTTGCCGACATAACAGGTATCAATCGTGCCTTAATCTCCCGTCTGGAAAAGGAAGATTTTCTTCCATCTATTCCACAGTTGGAAGCATTATGCGAAGCACTTGGATTTGAACCGGATGAAGTGTTTGTGGACAACACAAATAATAAACTTGCATCACCTTCGCCACTTAACATTGCTGTAGCAGGTACCGGTTATGTCGGTCTTTCTATTGCAACATTACTGGCACAGCAAAATCACGTTACTGCAGTAGATATCCTTCCTGAAAAAGTAGATTTGATCAACAATAAGAAATCACCTATTCAAGATGATTATATTGAAAAATATCTTGCTGAAAAGGAACTTGACCTTACTGCGACTTTAGATGGAGAAAACGCTTATAAAAATGCTGATTATGTTGTCATTGCTGCACCTACAAACTATGATAGTAAGAAAAATTATTTCGATACTTCCGCTGTAGAAGCTGTCATTGAGCTTGTTTTGAAAGTAAATCCAGATGCGATCATGGTCATTAAATCTACGATTCCGGTTGGATATACGGAATCTGTCCGCAAGAAATACAATACAAACAATATTATCTTCAGTCCGGAATTTTTAAGAGAATCAAAGGCTCTTTATGATAATCTGTATCCAAGTAGAATTATTGTTTCTACAGATAAGAACGATGAACGACTTGTAAAAGCATCCAGAGATTTTGCTGCACTTCTTCAGGAAGGCGCACTCAAACAAGATATTGATACATTATTTATGGGATTCACAGAAGCCGAAGCTGTAAAATTATTTGCAAATACTTACCTTGCACTTCGAGTTTCTTATTTCAATGAATTAGATACTTATGCAGAAATGAAAGAATTGAATACACAGGATATCATCAATGGTGTATGTCTGGATCCACGAATCGGAACTCATTACAATAACCCATCCTTCGGATATGGTGGATACTGCCTGCCAAAGGATACAAAGCAGTTACTTGCTAACTACAATGATGTTCCTCAGAATATGATGAGTGCGATTGTTGAAAGTAACCGTACGAGAAAAGATTTTATTGCGGATCGTGTGCTTGAATTAGCCGGTGCATATGAAGCAAATAGCTCCTGGGATGTAAACAAAGAAAAAGAAGTTGTTGTCGGTGTCTATCGTCTGACTATGAAGAGTAACTCTGACAACTTCCGCCAGAGCAGTATCCAGGGTGTAATGAAACGAATCAAAGCCAAAGGCGCAACCGTTGTAATCTACGAGCCAACACTTAAAAACGGAACAACATTTTTTGGAAGTAAGGTTGTAAATGATCTTGCAGAATTCAAAAAACGCAGCCATAGCATCATTGCAAACCGTTATGATTCTTGTCTGGATGATGTCCGTGACAAAGTATATACAAGAGACTTATTCCAACGTGATTAATTTTCTTTCTATATGAAATATAATTTTAGAATGAGGGAACTATACCTATGAAAAATCAAAATGTAATTTTAAAAGATGCAACAATTCTTGTAACAGGTGCGGCCGGTTTCATCGGCTCAAACCTTGTTCTGGAATTGCTTCGCACAACCGAACCTGTTCATATCGTAGGAATTGACAATATGAATGATTACTACGATGTATCTATTAAAGAATATCGTTTAGAAAAAATAATGGAAGAAACTCAAAAGCACTCCAATTCTTCTTGGAAGTTTATCAAAGGTTCTATTGCCGACAAGCCTTTGATTGATCAGATTTTTGCAGATTATAAACCAACTGTTGTTGTAAATCTTGCTGCTCAGGCAGGAGTTCGTTACTCTATCACAAATCCTGATGTCTATATCGAGTCGAATTTGATTGGATTCTATAACATTCTGGAAGCATGCCGTCATTCTTATGACAATGTGGCATCTAACGAATCTTATCACGGAGTAGAACATTTGGTATACGCCTCTTCTTCCTCTGTATACGGAAGTAACAAAAAGATTCCTTATTCGACCGATGATAAAGTTGATAACCCGGTTTCTCTCTATGCTGCCACAAAGAAATCCAACGAGTTGATGGCTCATGCTTACAGCAAACTCTATAACATTCCATCAACCGGTCTTCGTTTCTTCACAGTATACGGACCGGCAAGAAGACCAGACATGACATACTTTGGATTTACAAATAAATTACGTGCGGGAGAAACAATTCAGATTTTTAATTACGGAAAAAGAAAAACGGCGAAGATGGACTTCCTATTGAATATTACGGTGCGGCAGGTGGCTCAGAGAACCCCGGAATAATCATCCTATCCCACCATACGCCGTATATAACATTGGTAACAATCAGCCAGAAAATCTACTTGACTTTGTAGATATTCTTCAACAAGAATTAATTCGTGCAGAAGTACTTCCTGAAGATTATGATTTTGAATCACATAAAAAACTCGTTCCGATGCAGCCCGGCGATGTACCGATTACTTATGCTGATACCACTGCTTTAGAAGAAGATTTCAGCTTTAAGCCTAGTACAAGTCTGAGAAACGGACTTCGGAAGTTCGCGGAATGGTATAATGAGTTTTATAAAATTTGATATTCTGACAACTGGAAAACTCAAACCTTTTATGGGAATCCCGGCTATTTTTTAGTCGGGATAACTTTCCCTTTGTTTTTGGGCTATAATTTTCATCAAATTCCCGCTTTTTTCTTTTTGTTCTTCATGCATAGCTACATTTTTTAAAATATTGCTACTTTTATTGCAACAATATAATGCTTTGTCATAATCTCCTTGAAACATTTTTAACATTGCATTTACATAATGAGATTCTGCAATTCGCACATCATTCTCCATACACAATCGCCTTTTAATATTCAATGCTTCCATTGCCTCTTTTTCAGCCTCATACAAATCACCATTTATAATGCCACTATACCATGCCTTTACAGTCAAGAACATTCCCTTCTGCATTTCATTTTTATCAAAGTTTTTCAAGCACTCAAGTAGTTTATCACATTCTGTCATTCTGTACGGAAATATGTCCAACCACATTAGTAAGTAATTATAGTAAACCGTGAAAAGTGATTTTTTTTGTTCTGCGTTTAATTTATCGATATTCATAAATGTATACTTTATATATTGTAAAGCCTTTTCATCATTCTTTCTTTTAAATTCACATAATGCTAATTTACTATACAACCTTACTTTTTCATTCAAAAAGTGCTCTTCTGCTATTTCGTCTTCATATTGATTCATTACCCAATTTAAGATTTGTGCATAAGTTCCATATGCTTCATCATATTCTTCAGCATACAAATATGTATCTGCCAATCCATTCCAAATCTCAAATGCTATATTTTTTGAGTTTAATTTCTGTTTATGTATAAATTCTTCATAAATATCAATTGCTTCTTCATAATATCCTTGTACAGTAGCTACACGTGCCAATGATGTCAATAATCTACAGCAAAAAACATCATTCGTTAGCTGAATTTTTTCAGATATATTCTTTTCATTTTTTTTAATCAACTCTACATATTGATTGACATTTTTCTTTAATTCCAAAAACTGTTCTTTTGAAATCCGAACATGTAAATTTCCTTCCAACTGCTGAACCATATCATCTCCAGCATTTTTAAGATTACTCTTTAAAACCCTTTGCATATCCTTCGTCTTCAAATATCCATCTTCCGGGAATATAAAATCACAATAATTTGTATATTGATTTAAATATTGTTCTTTAAATTCAAAATAACTATACAGATTCGGCAAAAACTCCTGTATATATAGCTCTACATGAAGCGGAACAATAAACACACAATACCGTGTATTATTCAACAATACATCTCGTCCAAGATTAAATCTTTCCAACAACTGTTGTATCTTTTCTTCAGACATTACAAAATTCTCAAATACTGCTGATTCCACCTCACCCTGTGTAATATCACTCAATATTTTCCGATACTCTGTACACTGCATATCATAATACTGAGGATGAATTTGAACTTCACAAATTTCTTTTATCTGTTGAATCTGATACCATTCATTCGCAGTTAAAAGTAAAATTCCTCTTTTCGAATATTTAAAGAATAGTTCAAGCTTCTTCATTGATTCTTCTAACAACGATTTTTCCTTTCTCTATCAAAAAATCCTCAACTGTAGGATGAATTCCACACCAGCGCTCACCATTATATTCAAGGACCAAACCTTTCAGTAACAATGTCATCATAATATCATCAGTAGTCAATAATTGTGGATCATGATATACCTGAACAAGTTTCTCTACTTCATCATCATTCCTTATTAGACGTTCATTTCTACTCTTTAGCTGTGTATATGCTCTTATAGCCTCTGTCTGTGTAATCTTTCTGCCTCCGTGTAACAGCACTTCAAAAGAAGCATTCCTAATCATTTCGAACAAATCTCTGATTGCTCCTCCTGATTTTTTAATCATAAATTCCAAGGCATCATTCTCGAACAAAGTGATATCCGCTCTTTTTTCAACAATCTTTTTTAATGTATCGATTCCTATATCATAGTCTTCTTTATTCTGATTTTTAACTTTTATCAAACTCAGCATACATGATAAATCAATATCCTCATTAATCATATTATACTGAGAATTATATGCCATAAATATTGGAAAAGTTAAAATCATACGCACATTCAAATCCAGCCAAATTTTTCTGTACTTTATAAATATCGTTTCTGCTGTTTCAATTGATATCTTGTCCAAGTCCTCTACCATGAGTAATAAACCTTTATTTTCTAAATGGTCATTAATTCTCTTAATCATTTGATTCATCAGCATAATCAAGTGGCTAATTTTAGGTTCGATTTTTTTTCTTATTGATTTTTTTGATTCACTTCCGGTTTTTAGGATTCCTCCTCCAGTAATAGCTATTTTATTTAAAAACGAAAGTTTAGCTTTAAAACCAACTGCTGCCTCTCCGTAATCTATTTCTGTTTTTTCTATGATTCGCTCACCAAACCAATATTCATATAATTCATCGAGATCATTTTCCTTAAATTTCAACTGCTGATTTTCTTCGATATACTTAATAATCTGTGACATAATAGCAAACACAAAATCAATATATGTCATATTGCCTGTATCCACTTCATTTTGAATATGGAAACTTATAATCTCAAACTTGTCCTTTTCCTTCTCCTTCAGCAAAGATAACTCCGTTGATTTTCCGGAACCTCTATGTCCCATAAACAATATCTTCATATATGGATTCTGACTGTACTCCAATGCATAAGACATCACCTTTACCGCATTGGTCCCTCTTGCCTCATATGTATCTACAAAAAAATCATTTATCTGTGTTGGTTCATCTAATGGATATGGTTCGAATGCTGCATATAAATCTTCTATTTTTTCCGCTTTTATCATATTGTATACCCCATTTTTAAATAATCTTTCCATATGCGTTCTATTCCTTATATCTTATCATCAACTTAAATATGTGACAATAATATATATTCCGGCTTCTATCGTTTTATTTCTGTTTTCGTTCTATATGATGCTAGAATTTTTACTGATTACATCCATAATCTATAGTTTCTTTTATAAATTTTATTTTTCTATTCCGTAAGGTTGTTCCATAAAACTTAATTTAATGCTTTGTTTTCTAATGTTATCAATCCATTCATATATCATAGAACGTTTGTATTTATTTTTTCCATTTTCATCCTTAGCCTTTTCCAGTGCTAATGCCAAAAGAGCATATTCATTATCTAAATATGTTGAAAAAATCCCCTGATCGTCTGTATTTATGCAAACCGGTAATTGTGGACACCTATTTAGCTCATCTTGAGATGTCGTTAATCCCAAATTATAAAACTTGAATATTGGATGTTTCACGTACTGATCATAGATTCCTATAAAATAATTAGATGATGGATTGCACTCTATTCCAATGCCTAATGTTGCTATCCAGTTCAACATTTCTTTCTGAATATCTTTTATGCATGCAATCATTCTATGTCCAATTCTTATCTCTATTGATTTATTACCTTCTTTTTTTACCTGACTATTATAATGATACATATAATATAAATAAGCACAGGCCGGTCTATATCGAATTTTATAATCTTCCGGATAATCCCGATTTACTGCATATCTGTTCCATTCAGAAATATCATCTAGTTCTTTAAAATATCCATCTTCATAACACTTTGGATTATCACCTCTTAGTTTATAAGCTGAATAATACTCTGATATATCAAACTGAATATGCATATCTGAATAATTCTGTGCAAAGAAATCATTTTCACTTTCATAGTACTCCTTTGCCTCCTGCATCACAGCTTTGAAACACGCTCCATTGACATGTTTTCCATAAATCTCCTGAAAATATTTGTGATACTCTTTTTCTATTAACACAAGAATATCATCATAACCATGAATACCAAATCGTCTCAATGCATAATACAACCACACTAAATTATCCAGATAATCTTGTTGGTTAATCAAAATCCTATTATTTTTCAATTTATAATACTCTTCTACATCTGTTCCTAACGCTAACGCATGCCCCAATCTTGCTCCACAATTAAGTTGTAAAAAGTGAATTGCCTCATCAATTGAACGAAGACCATCTATCAAATCAAGATAATCTTCTCCCACATGATATGTCATTGACAACTGTTTTACTCTACTTTGTACACTTGTTTGGTTTTCATCCCAATTTTCTTCTCCCGAATATACAATATGGTTTCTCAAGTAACGATATGTTTGTGAAAATACTTCCGGTCTGCAATAGATTTCTTTTGAGCAAGCATCAATCCCTTTTACACGTTCCGCTTCCTTGGGATAATACTCCCTGAATTTTACAAGTTCTTGTGCTTGTCTTCTTAGCGATTCTCTCTTTTTATAGTGTCTGCAAAACAAATCATTCTCATAACTCTCTTCGATGTCTTTCTCTTTGATAAAATGAAATACATAAAAAAACTTCTTTTTTATTTCAGAATCATTTCCAATAATCTTTTCATATTTCTCTATAACTTTCTTGTTTTGCAATGCACTTCTTTTCGGAGTAATTCTGGCTTCTAAATATTTTATATTTTGATTTGTTATCGTTCCCTTAATTGCCATTTCTATATAGCATTTTTCAAATTCTGTTCCTTCTATAAAAGATTCCTTCCTATCTTGGAAACGTTCAAAATTGTCAAATCCTAAATTTGTATTTGTCTGAACAAGTTCTGAACGCATCGTATCTTTAATTACTAAATATGCATAAAACAAATTATAATATTTCTCATATTCTTGATTATTTTCGTAAATGAAACCAAACATTTTATACATTAACCAACGTTCGCCTGCAAGAATACTGTTTACATTTTTTTCAATATATATCAAATCTCCATTAAGTGCATAATCCAGCCTGTTGCAATTATAATTTTCCTTAATAAAATTTATCTTTTCCTGAATCATCTCTTGTTGTCCCAGAATTTTTTCTTTATCACGCAAAAGTTCCATAAGGTCTTGTTCATCTTTTATATAAGCAAACAGACTTCCTACATTTTTTTCTTGGTTATCATAAAAAAATTCTATATTCATGATTTTATAAAACAGAAATATTCGTATTAATGCTGCTTTCAAATAGGACACATAAAATGAATCTGTCTCGTTTCCTAGATTATATATCGTTGATAAACGTTTCTCCCCATATAACTCAATGTATTGTCGAAACTTATTATTTACAACATCATTCATCATACTTAACCAAGATAATGGAAACTGAGGTGCAGATCCTTTTAAATGAAAATGGTTTTCTGCCATTCCCTGTGAAATAATCTTATTTAAATATAAATTATTATGACGAATAACCGGTCTCCATGCAAAAGTTCTTTTTCTATCAAAATCTTTTCTATCTCGATACGCCATGTATGCTGTCGTAAAAACATCCTCATCTAATTCATGCGAAGTCATTCTCCATCTAAGCAATTGTTCATATCTACAAACTGGTTCTCCATCAAGTTCAACCAGCATTTTAACTGCGAAAATCAAAATCACATCAAAAACACTAAAACTTTCAATCTGACTTTGTTGTAAGCATCCCCTAATGTAACCTGATTGTTCTTCGTATTCATTGCTTATATATGAAAAAAGATTGCCAAGTTCATCATTTGAATAATTTTTTACATAATAACTTGCCAACTGAACAAATTTTTGTAATGTAATATGATTGTAAAAAATATTTCCATTAAGTATTTCATTTGCCGGAATTTTACTCAATGTAATACTTAGTATTGATCGAATATTATCCATGAATTGAACCACCCATCCAGCTATCAATTGCCTCTATATCAACTTTAGGAACAAACAACAAAATGCTATTTCTCAGCATCTTCCGGAAAGCTGTATTTTCTATTTTTTTAATCAACGGATTTTCCCTATAATATTCATAGCAAGTCGGTTCGTTTATTTGAAGAACGTCTCCTATCACTTCAAAATATTTTTTAATAACTTCGTCTATTCCATACTCATATAAAAGCCTTTCTTTTCCAAGTTTTTCCTGTATCGTCTGTGCCATATTCATAAGACATTCCATATTTTCTAACGATATAATTTGTTGATTTTCTAATGATTCTGCATCTTTCCAAATACTATATTTGTTTAACTCCTCTTGTATCATTTCTTTATTAGCGGTCTTTTTTTCTGTAAATTTCATTATTTTGCCAAAATCCGAAAGAAAGCTAAATGCAATTCCTCTTTTAAATTGCATATTTAATAAGGCATTTGATAACGAAAACATCCCTTTATACTGTCTTGTTAATGTAATTATTGTCTGTGTAGCATCTTTTCTACTTGAATTTTTCCATATCACTGAATTTTCATCTGCGTCTAGATTATAGAACAACAACATGTACTGATAATTAATAAGCTCCTTTCCGTTTTTTTGTAAAAATTGCTTTATACTTTCCACGTCGTTCAAATCATAACTTCCATTCAAAGTTAATTGCAAACTATTGGTCATATTATCTGATTTATATCGTGCAATTTCATCTATTCTTTTTATCACTACATTATTATTGTCAGTTATTGCAATTCCTCCAATAATCTTGCTTTCCCATTCCCCCCAAATTCCTTTTCCATAATATCTATCTAACAATCTTATTTGTTCTTCCTTTTGTTTTTTATCCTCAAGCAATTCGATTTTTCTAAGAATCATCTTAATTTTCAATGTAAAATATATACTTGTCAGTGTCCCAAAAACTACTGCCTTCAATTCCAATTTCTTTGCATATGAAACCAATTCAAGAACATCCCCGAGCTTAGGGTTCTGTACTCTTATCTTTTCAAAATCATTTGTGTATTTAAAAAGGACATTATACAAAATAAGCATTCTGCTTTCTATATCGACTTTTTCTGCATCCACGAAATATCTTTGTTCTTCACTGCTTAAATATTTCTTACATAATCTAAAAAATTCCTCTTCTAAAAATCGTTCTACATTTCTTTCATCATCAATTGCTAAACTACTTATTTCTATTACCCATGCACATAATTCACGCAAAGTCATTGGAGTTAAGTAATTAAGAGACATACCTTCAATATCCCACATAATTCTAAGTCGTTCTTCTAATGTCTTACGAACAATCTCTTTTAGTTTTCCTGATTCTTCGAAACTTTCATTATTTATGTCCTTGTATTGAATCTTTAAATTATTTTCTTTCATCAGAAGCCATTTTTCTCCCGACGACATCACAATCTGTCTTTGAACCGGTATAATTTTTTCCAAATACTCCCTAGACAAATTTTCAATATACACCCCCATATCACTACTTTTTGTTTTATCAAATTCCTTAAAATAATGATTATTGCAAATTTTGTCCAATTGTTCATAATTAGCAGATAGTAACACTATAATATTAGGAATCATCAGATACTTTCGCACTTGTTCTAATAATTCAAAGCCCTTTCTTATATTCATATCTAAATCATCAATACATATAACAAGGAAATGACTTTGCGATTCCAGATATTCCGCTCCTGGATATCTCATTATATCTAAATATGAATATACTAGTTTTCTAAATTCTTTGCGCATATTGAATGTAATCGACATGTTTTTTAGATTATCCATAAACATCTCTGAATTTTCTTCAGTATAGTCCTTTGTATCTCGAATCTTTTTTCGGCACTCGTATACTGTACTAAAAAGTTTTTGAAGTTTTCTTTTTTTGTGTTCATAATCACTATTTCTGATTATTCCTCCCTGACTATTTTTCTCTTCATCCAACCATTTTTTTAACATTTTGGATAGTACACTTCCCAATATATCTTCTTTGTCATCTAACATCGATGCATCT
>OLGY01001084.1_pt1 | contig 15116 bp, 17 predicted proteins | sample 1605951 | NCBI WGS metagenome assembly OLGY01 (sample SAMN03283280) | human gut metagenome | biome: human-associated habitat; material: feces | host: Homo sapiens | place: Peru | collected 2012
TTCTACATCAAGAGGGCTCTTTTTTCTATTGTCCATTTTTTACGGACTTGTTCATAGTGTAGGGGGTATTTATCAATTTTCGTCTTTCTGAATATCCGTTAAAAGCTTTAATTTTTCATTCAGAATAGACAACCCATTTAACGCATTGTAAAGTTCATCAGGCTCAACACCCATCATTTCTTTGATAGAGCTTTCAGCGTCAATGGTATTAAATTCGTGTTCAAGTGCAATTTGAATAAATTGTGATGTTTTTAGATTTTGTTTTTCGCATTCAAGACGCACTCTGTTATACATTTCGTCGGGTAAAAATAAAGATACTTTCATATACCGTAACCCCCTTTGAAATTAACATACCACTATTTATACCACTTGTCAAGAAAAATTTTCAAATCACTCATAAATTTTTAGACATTTAGACAATTTGAAAAAGCGATTTGTCTAAAAATGCAAGTCTTGAAACGCAGTGATAGCAAGGGTTTTGAGATTTTTTAGACAAAAAGACAATTTTCTTTATAGTCGTAGTGTAAAGAAAATTGTCTTTTTGTCTAAAAAATTGCAATTCTAAGTGTTCAAATCCATAGCGTTGACGCTAAAAAGATAGACCAATTTTTCAGATAGAAATTGTGTCAAAGTGGGTACGAGTTTCAGCCAATGTACGCAATTCAAATATTTAGGTCATCCAATGGCGTACCCCGGCGACAAAACTCACTTCGCTTTGCTCGTTCAGACAGAATGCCACCCCTATACGATAGGGGGTTTGCAATTAAAGAAAGAAATTTACACTTCCAAGCAAGTACGCATTCTCTCTAACTGACATAATCGAAATTTACAAATCTTTTTTTGCAGGCAGTTTTTTCGTCTTTCGACCTTGTTGTAAATTTGCTCGTTTAATCAATCTTTGCAGTTCTTTGTTACTTTGCTCAAATTGCACCTCTTTGATAATATTCAAATCACTTGTTATATGCACTCTCATTGTCGGCTCTAATTCGATACTTGAAATATTCATATAATCGGGTACTGAAAAAATCATTTGATACAGCAAATCAAAATCAATATCGCAAGGTCGCACACACTCACCTACTTAATTAAAAACTTTATTAGTCCAATTTTTGGGACTATTAATATTAATTTTGCGAAATTAGAACAAAAACGAAAAGAGGGTGTCACCCCTCTTTTTCTCTGTTAAATGGTGGTAAATTGAGAAGTCTGAACACTTCAAGCATTGTTTCGTTAAACATCTTTTTTCTAACTATACTGATAATGCTCTCTAAGTGGTCGACTTCGTCAGCTTTACGAATTGAGTATCTATCGGCATATGTAATACAGTCGTCATTAAGCCGTAAATCTTTATTTACATAATACGCATAAAGCTTAGTTTTCTCTTTTTCAGTCATTTCAAAAATCCCCTCTTGTTTTATTATTCATTAGTAATTTTATTATTCTTACATTGGATTCGCCTCCTTGTAAGTTAATTAAAAAGTCTCCCATGATATATTCTATATCAAGAGAGACTTTTATTACATTAAATGAATCAAATTGGCATTGTTCGATATTCTTATTCTTCGGTTATAGCATCAAAAGCAGAACGAATTGTTCTGACAGGTATAATATCCATAGAAACTTTAGTTTCCTTAGAAAGAGTTTTATAATTATGAAACGGTATAATACATTTAGTAAAACCAAGTCTGCCGGCTTCATTAATTCTTTGCTCACAATTATTAACAGCTCTGATTTCTCCTGCAAGCCCGATTTCGCCGAAAGCAAGCGTGTTTTCATTAAGCACCTTGTCTCTCAATGACGAAACCAAAGCCATTGCTACGCTTAAATCTGCGGCAGGTTCAAAAAGCTTTAGTCCGCCTATAACATTCAAATAAACATCCATTCCGTTAAACATATATCCTGCTCTTTTTTCTAAAACAGCAATAATCATACTCATTCTGTTATAATCAAAGCCGGTACACATTCTTCTCGGCGTGCCAAAGCCTGATGATGTGACCAATCCCTGCACCTCTGCAAGAATAGGTCTCGAGCCTTCCATAGTACAAGCAACACAAGTTCCGCTTGTATTTTTAGGTCTGCCGGAAAGCATCATTAAAGACGGATTTTCTACCTCTTTCATACCGCTTTGCGCCATTTCAAATACGCCTATTTCATTGGTAGAGCCAAATCTGTTTTTTGCACTTCTCAAAATTCTGTAAGAGTAATTTCGCTCACCCTCAAAATACAAAACCGTATCAACAATATGTTCAAGCACCTTTGGCCCTGCGATAGCGCCGTCCTTATTTACATGACCTACCACAAAAATCGGTATTCCCAAAGACTTTGCAAGATGCATAAATATATTAGTACATTCTCTTACTTGAGTTATGCTGCCTGCAGATGATGAAATATCATCAATCATCATTGTTTGTATAGAGTCGATTATTACTAAATCCGGCTTTTCAACCTTTATTGTTTCAACGATAGACGCAACATCGGTCTGTGCAAGAACAAACAAATTTTCTGAATCTACTCCTAATCTGTTTGCCCTAAGTTTAATCTGTCTTGCAGATTCCTCACCGCTTATATATAGTACAGTACGCTTTTTGCCGATATATTGGCACATTTGAAGCAATATTGTTGATTTACCGATACCGGGGTCACCCGAAAGAAGAACAAGGCTTCCCTCTACAATACCTCCGCCAAGAACTCTGTCAAATTCCTCCATACCGGTAGAAATTCTTTTTTCTATTGCGCTGTCAATTTCTAACAATTTAAGCGGCGTCTGTATGGTCGCACGGCTTTTAATTCCACTCTTTGAGCTTACAACAGGCGCTTGTTCCTCCATTGTGTTCCATTCTCCGCAATTTGGGCATTTGCCGTACCATTTAACGCTTTCGTAGCCACATTCGCTGCATACAAATAATGATTTTACTTTAGATGCCATTATACTTCCTCACTTAAACCATACATAATTGAATATGATAAATCCTTTTGGTATTCTAAATCCTGTAATTTACTGTTTTCTTCCCTATTGCTCATAAATCCGCACTCTATCATTACAGATGGGTTGCAAGCCTTATGAAGCAAATAATAGCTGCTGTCGGATTCCTTGTTTACCCTTTGATTATCAGGTTGCAAATTATTCTTTATACTATGCAAAATACTGTCGGCAATCAATTTGCTTTTTTCATCGTTAGGCGAATACCAAATTTGCGCTCCGTGTTCTGCTTCGTTTTCAAAATGATTTTGATGAATCGAAATCATTACGCAATCCTGAAATGAATTTATGTAATCCATTCTGTTATATAAATCTGAGCGTTCTCTTTTTTCATTCTCATTAAAAACCTCATAGTCCCCTGCCCTGGTCAGCTTGCAGTCATAGCCGCACACCGATAAAAAATCATAGAGATTCAGCGCTATTGAGAGATTAATTTCTTTTTCATTACAGCCGTCTACACCGACAGTTCCGACATCAACACCACCGTGTCCTGCGTCTATTACAATAACAGGTCGCATTTTTGAATACGAAAGCGTTTGAGCTATTTTTTCATCAGCTCTATTGCAAACATATAACGCACCTGCAAGAGTAGAAGTCATTAACAAAAATATAATTAGCAGTTTTTTCATAACATCACCACTAATAATATGCTATAATTATACTATATATTTAATATTCTTTCAATAAATTGATTGATTTTATTAGGTATTAGGGATATAATTTGTACTGTACGGAGGTAATCTATATGAAAATAGTTAATTTAGACGGGTATACAACAAACCCGGGCGACTTATCTTGGGAGCCGTTTGAAAAATACGGTGATGTTACTGTTTATGACAGAACAAAGCCCGAGGAAATTGTTGAAAGAGCAAAGGATGCAGATGTTTTGTTTATTAACAAATGCGTTATTACATCGGATATTCTTGATAAACTTCCTAATTTGAAATATGTAGGCCTGCAATCAACGGGATATAATGTTATAGATTGCGATGCCGCTAAAAAGAAAGGTATTATCGTTTCAAACATTCCTGCTTATTCTACTTCTGCAGTAGCACAGCTTACATTTTCATTGATTTTGCAATTTACAAACAAGGTGTCTTTGCACAGCGAGGCCGTACATAACGGTGAATGGAGTGCTTGTCCTGACTTTTGCTTTTGGAAATCATCACTTAGTGAGCTTGACGGGAAATCAATCGGTATTATAGGATTTGGCTCAATCGGTCAAAGAGTTGCAAGTATTGCAAATGCTTTTGGTATGAAGGTATTAGTTTTCACACCGCACCCAAAGCCTGATGAATTTAAGAATGTTGAATTTGTTGACTTTGACACGCTTTGCAAGGAAAGTGATATAATTACCTGTCACTGTCCTCTTACACCTCAAACAGAAAACATAATCAACAAGGACGCAATATCTAAAATGAAAAGAAGCGTTATAATCATTAATACATCAAGAGGTCCTGTTGTAAACGATACCGATTTGGCTGAAGCACTCAACAGCGAAAGAATACAAGGCGCAGGCGTTGATGTGTTAGGGGTAGAACCACCGGAGCAAAACAACCCACTTCTCAGCGCAAAGAATTGCATTATTACGCCTCATATAGCATGGGCTGCATTGGAAACGAGAGCAAGACTTCTTTCAATCTTAGAGGATAATCTAAAGGCATTTATAGAGGGTCATCCTCAAAATGTGGTTAATAAATAAACAAAGCAAAAGACAGTAATGAAAATCATTACTGTCTTTTTTGGTGCCGGCGGCGGGGGTCGAACCCGCACCCTGTTGCCAGGACTGGATTTTGAGTCCAGCACGTCTGCCAATTCCATCACGCCGGCAAATTGATATGCATTGTTGTGCATTTGGTGCTGGTGACCGGACTTGAACCGGTACGGTATTGCTACCGAGGGATTTTAAGTCCCTTGCGTCTGCCTATTTCGCCACACCAGCACAACACAAATATTTTAATTGATTTTGCATCTAATGTCAAGATATATTTTCATTTTCATTAGTTTTCTTGCAATTATATCAATTGACCTTTAATTTTTGCTTGATAGATTCATAAATTTCTATAATCTTAAATTTTGGTATAAACTCAGATGAAGTGATAAATTCTTTTTCTTCATCAGTAAGGACTTTATCTAAATCATCTGTGCAACCTGATAGGCAAACACTTGGATACATCACGCACCACCAATTATGACCTTTGCCCTGACCTATAATAATTTTAAGACAGTTATACTCGCCTGCCGGCATATAGAATCCGTCGTACTTTCTTGTATTAAAGTATTCCCTGTCTACTTTCACAGAAACAGGATAATCAAATCCCATTTTGTGAACAGCCTCCAATGCGTATTTTTCAAGTTCGTCAATATGTGAGTTTGCTTTATTTATCGCTTCCTCAAGTGAATCTGCATCAGCAAAAATACTTTCTCCCTTTTCAAGCACATAATCACGGACGCAAAGCTTCAGATTTTGATCCTCAACGCTGTCGCTGTTAGCAAGAATGTGAAGTCTGAAAACCTTTTCGCTTATATTTTCACCGGTTGCAATCATAGGTGCAACAAAAGAAAAAGCTACACAAAATGCTAAAAAAATAGGTACGAACAGTAATAATCTCTTTGACATAAAAATACCTGCCTTTCACAACAATGATTGACAGGTATTTCATATTTTATTCAGTAATTTTAGAAATCTTACAGCCTGTGCTTACAGGAGTACAAACGCAAACATCCTTTGCATATTCTTTAAGCTCGTCTGCTGCTCTTTGTGCGTCCTCTTTTGACTGAAAAATTCCGAAAACGGTAGGACCCGAGCCACTCATACAAGTACCCAAAGCGTTATTATCACGCATTATTTGCTTCATATAAATTCTGTTAGGCACTTCAATAAACTGCTCAAAAACATTTTCCATTTTAGAGCATATTTCTGCTAAATCCCTGGATTGCATAGCACAAAGCATACCGAATTTATCCGGAGTATGTACCTTCCCGTCGGTGTCAAACTGCCCGTAAGCGCTTCCCGTATTTACTTCAAACTCGCTCTTTGCAAGAACAATAAAACATTTTCTAAGCGGTTTAACAGGAGTGAGTACATCACCGATTCCCTGAGAAAGAAGTGTTCCGCCCGTAATACAAAACGGTACATCTGCACCGACCTTTACACCGATTTCGCAAAGTTGCTTATCGTTTAGGTTAGTTTGGTAAATTTCATTAAGTGCCTTAATTACGGCTGCACCGTCGGCACTTCCGCCCGCAAGACCTGCGGCGTGAGGGATTCGTTTAACAATATCAATATGAACTCCTCTGCTCTTAATTTTACAAGCATCAAAAAATGCTTTGGCGGCCTTATAAGCGATGTTTCTTTCGTCAAGCGGAATAGTATCAATATTGCATGAAAGCGTTATTTTGCTTCCTTTTTTTCTCTCTACGGTTACCGTATCATAAACTCCGACAGATTGCATTATCATAAACAAGTCGTGATAACCGTCTTTTCTGGTTGCAACAATATCGAGTAATAAATTTATTTTTGCGTACGCTTTAACCTCTATTTTCATTCTCTAATTCCTTAACAAATTCTCCTATGCGAGAGATTGCTTCTTTAATGTTATCTATCGAATAGCAATATGATGCCCTGATATATCCCTCACCACATTCACCAAATGCACTGCCGGGTACAACAGCAACTCTCTTTTCTCTTATAAGTCTCTCACAAAACTCCTCGCTGCTCAAGCCTGTTGACTTGATACAAGGAAACACATAAAACGCTCCCTTTGGCTCAAAGCAGGTCAAGCCGATTTTATTAAAAGCATCTACGGTGAATCTTCTTCTCATATCATAGTCGCCCACCATTTTTGAAATATCAAAATCACCGTTTTTAAGAGCCTCAATAGCTGCTCTTTGAGAAGTGGTGGGTGCAGACATAATTGCAAACTGATGCAGTTTTGTCATTTGCTTTATTACAGGTGCAGGACCTAAAGCATAACCGAGCCTCCAGCCTGTCATTGAATAGGACTTTGAAAAACCGTTTATAACAATAGTTCTTTCCTGCATACCATTTATTGATGCGATAGTTGTATGTCCCTCAGGAGTGTAAGTCAGTTCTGAATAAATCTCGTCAGATATAACAAAAAGATTATGTTCGATTACAATTCTTGCAATTTCCTTTAACTGTTCTGCATTCATAACAGCACCGGTTGGATTATTGGGATATGGAAAAACAAGAATCTTTGTTTTAGGCGTAATTGCTTCTTCAAGCACTTTAGGGTCTAATCTGAAATCGTCCTTTTGGTATGTCTCAAGCGGTACTGCTTTGCCTCCCGAAACCTCTACTATCGGCTTATAACAAACAAAAGACGGCTCTATTACAAGCACTTCGTCACCCGGAGATATAAGCGAACGGATTGCCATATCTATTCCTTCGCTGCCTCCTACGGTAACAAGCATTTCTTCTTTTGGGTCATATTTAACCAAAAATTTTCTTGCGTAATATCTTGAAATTTCTTCTCTTAAATCCGCAAGTCCTGCATTTGCCGTATATCTTGTGGCACCTTTTGCAAGATTATCAATTCCTGCTTGTCTTATATGCCACGGAGTTAAAAAATCAGGCTCACCTACACCGAGCGATATAACATTTTGCATTTCTTCTGCAATAGCAAAGAACTTTCTTATCCCGGAGGGTTGAACATCAACAAGGGTCGGATTCAAAAATTCATCATAATTTATCATAACGAATATGTCCCCCTGTCGTCAACATACTTTTCCGAAAAGCTGACGCCCTGTTCCTTGTACTTCTTTAAAATAAAGTTTGTAGTAGTAGAAACAACACCCTCAAGAGGAGATAAACGCTTTACAACAAACATAGCTATTTCCTCAAAAGACTTATTTTCAACGATACAGCAAAGGTCATATCCGCCGCTGATTAGATAAATACTGTTTACCTCCTCAAGGTTTGCAATTCTCTCTGCAACATCATCAAAACCGTTACCGTACTTAGGCTGTACCTTAATTTCAATAAGCGCGGTACATTCGGGTGTCATAACCTTTTCCTTATCAATAATGGCGCGGTAGCCTTTTATTACTCCGCTTTGCTCATAAAGTCTGATTTGTTCCTCTACATCCTTTTCACTTATGCCGAGCATTACTGCAAGTTCTGCATTGGTAAGACGAGGATTCGTTTCAAGTAAATATAATAATTTATCCATAATACACCTCAAATAATTTCTATAAGTTTCGGTTTTCTTTGCTCAAATACAGTAAAGCAATCAAAGCCGCATTCCTTTAATATGTCGTATCCTTTATCGATATTAAGCGCTATCTTATCGGTATAATGAGAATCCGAACCGACAGTTACATATTTTCCACCCATATCGTGATACATTTTAATGTATTTTTTTGACGGCAATGTATCGTGCATAAACATATTAAGCCCCGATACATTAAGTTCGACAGCCTTATTATTCTCAATTACAGCTGAGAATATTTGTTTAATTACATCGTCGTACTTTTCTATATTTTCAGGCATAAAGCCACGGTCGATTAAATACCTGAACGGGTATGTTAAATGTGCAATAGAGTCGGTATAATTCCACACCGCAGTCTCTAAAACAGCATTAAAATAATCGTTCAAAAGCTTATCTACATCACAAGTGCTGTAATCCAAAAAATAGAAATCTTCCATATTTTTAAGATTATGAACAGAGCCGAGAACAAAGTCAAAATCATAAGAATCAATAAACCTTTGGCTTAATTCATTTTCAAAAATTCCCTGTCCTAATTCAACACCGTGATAAACCTTTATTTTACCGTCATACTTAATTCTCGCTCGCTCAACATCCAAAAATTGCTTATCCTGAAAATCAAAACAGGTATCAACCATTCCGTCTATATCACAATGGTCGGTAAGAGCAATACCCTTACAGCCAAGCTCAAAGGCAGAATTAACCATTTCGTCAACGGAATTGTTGCCGTCAAACGAATGAATTGAATGTGTGTGAGTGTCGTAAATCCGAGAGTAGTTCATAGTAATTCTCCTATGTTCTATATTTTAGCACACATTTCGTTAAAATCAACTGAAAATAGCAAGAAATAGCAATTTATACAAAAAAGTAAGGTTGACATAAAGATGTATTAATTCTATAATAATATAAAAGATTTGGAGGTATAAACTATGAGGTGTGTTATAACTGTTATCGGAAAGGATATGGTCGGCATTCTTGCTGATGTTTCAAATATTTGTAAAGGCTGTAATGTTAATATCGTTGATGTAACGCAATCAATTTTACAGGATATGTTTTGTATGATTATGATGGCTGATGTTACAAATTCTAATGTAGACTTCAGCACATTGTCTGACCGCCTTAGCGAGTATGGCAAAGAGAACGGTCTTTCCGTACATGCTATGCATGAGGATATATTTAATTCCATGCACAGAATATAGGAGGAAGATAACTTGATTAATTCATACGATATATTAGAAACAATCAGAATGATACAGGACGAATGCCTTGACATCAGAACTACCACTATGGGTATATCACTACTCGACTGCGGCGACAGTGATATAGATAAATCCTGTGCAAAGGTGTATGACAAGATTTGCAAAAAAGCTGAAAACCTTGTTAAAACCGGTGAGGACATCGAAAAGGAATACGGTATTCCGATTATTAATAAGAGAGTAAGTGTTACACCGATTTCCATACTTGCGGGAATCAGCGGAGGCGATCCTGTCAAATACGCTCTCACACTTGAAAAAGCTGCGCAAACAATCGGAGTAAACTTTATAGGCGGATATTCCGCACTCGTTCAAAAAGGCTTTGCAAGCGGTGATTTGGAATTGATTAATTCCATACCTCAAGCGCTTGCGCAAACCGAGCATCTTTGCTCATCCGTAAACATCGGCTCAACAAAAGCAGGTATCAATATGGATGCCGTAAAAATAATGGGCGAAAAGGTTAAAGAAGCGGCTGAACTTACAAAGGACAATGACTGTATCGGAGCAGGAAAGCTTGTTGTATTCTGTAATGCACCCGAGGACAATCCGTTTATGGCAGGTGCTTTTCACGGAATTTCAGAGCCTGATTGCGTAATCAATGTCGGCGTTTCGGGACCCGGTGTTGTAAGGGCTGCCGTTGCGAAATATCCCGATTATTCAATTAACGAGATTGCAGAACTTATTAAAAAGACTGCATTTAAGATTACAAGAATGGGACAGCTTGTCGGCTCACTTGCAAGCCAAAGACTTGGCGTTCCGTTCGGTATAGTTGACCTTTCGTTAGCTCCTACTCCTGCTGTCGGCGACTCTGTTGCTCACATTTTAGAAGAAATCGGACTCGAAAAATGTGGCGGCGCAGGTACAACCGCTTGTCTTGCAATGCTTAACGACGCAGTTAAAAAAGGCGGCGTTATGGCTTCATCAAGCGTTGGCGGATTATCCGGTGCATTTATCCCTGTTTCTGAGGACGCAGGTATGATAGATGCTGCAAGATGCGGCGCTCTTACGATTGAAAAGCTTGAGGCAATGACTGCTGTTTGCTCGGTAGGTTTAGATATGATTGTTATTCCGGGCGATACAACTGCAGAGGTTATCAGCGGTATAATTGCTGACGAAGCTGCAATCGGTATGGTAAACTGTAAGACTACGGCAGTAAGAGTAATTCCTGCAATCGGCAAAAAAGTCGGTGATGAGCTTGAATTTGGCGGATTGCTTGGCTCAGGACCTGTAATGCCTGTAAATACGAATTCGCCGAATAAATTTATTTCAAGAGGCGGAAAGATTCCTGCACCTATGCATTCACTTAAAAACTAAAAATGCGTCGCAAAGCCCTCGGTCGTTTGACTGAGGGCTTTTAGTTTATTTATATGAATTAAAAAAATCCCGAGACAAGCTCGGGATTAATTCTGCATTATTTGAATTCCAAATATTCTGTTTCATGGAATGTTACAGGCTTGTAGCCTTCATTAGTCTTTTCATATACAGCAGAAAGATTCATAGCTACTGCATATGTCTTACCACCGGCTGTAAAGCCATAGCACTGAGCGCCATTTACGGTGGTGTTGCCACTTGTATTAATAGCTGCTGAGGATGGATCTGATGAGTAACCTAATGTCTTCCAGTTATCGTGAAGCACTTGCTTTAACAATGCTTTTGCTTCTGATACTGAATAAGTCTTTGTTGTGGTAATTTCGTGTGGATTTGAATATCTCTCGTATTCTGTTGCAACCGGTGGTTCCGGTTCTTCCGTATCCTTAACAGGTGCCACGTATGTAAACCACATTACCAAGAAATATACTAAAATCCAAATTAAGAGAATGAGAATAATCATCTTTGTAATATTCTTACCCTTGCTTTGTCCTGCTGCTGCAAAGGCCTCTTCCTGTGTCGGAATCGGAACCGGTACAAACGGCTTACCCTTTTTAGCGGCTTTCTTTTCAGCCTTAGCATTTTTCTTATTAATTGAAGCTACGAGTTTTGCGTAGTCTTTTGTCTGCTTTTTTTCAAGCTTAGCAGCTTTTTTCGCAGCATTTTGTTCTTTTTTTGCGATTTTGGTTTCTTTACTCAAAGCAGTCCCCTCCTTACAAGTATAGATAGAGTATACCATTTATTAAATTAAAATTCAATAATTAATTTTAATTTTATAGCCATAATTTATGAACAAACTGTAAACATTAGTCAATTCTTACATTAAAAGGCGTATTATGTTGTGTATTTTTATAAAAAATTGTATTGAAATATAAATTAATATATTATAACATATAAATATGATGTTAAGATTTAGGAGCAAAAAACTATGGATTTGAAGAGCCTTGAAATATTTATATATGTCGCTGAGCAAAACAGTTTTACAAAAGCGGCACAAAAACTCGGCTACACTCAGGCGGCTGTTTCATTTCAAATTAAACAGCTTGAGCAATCGTTGGGAGTAATGTTGTTTGAAAGAATCAATCATTCTATCAAATTGACGCCCAAAGGCAAGGAATTGCTTCAAATAGCTCACCAAATACTCGATTTGAGCGACGATATGATAAAGCGAGCAAAAAGCGAAGAAAACGAAATTAAGGGAAATGTAACGATAGCGATGGCTGACTCACTTTGCCATTGGCTGTTTTGGGATAATTACAGTAATTTCCATAATAAATTCCCGGATGTGTCATTAAAAATTTATTCGGGAACAACAGACGAAATGCTAAGACTTGCTAAGCAGAATGATGTAGACTTTATATTCACACTTGAAAAGCATCTCTATGATTCTAATTATATAACTGTTAAAGAACATCCCGTTTCGATCCATTTTGTAGCATCAAGTAAAAACAATAAGCTTGATAACAGAGTTTATTCTCTATCGGACATAATGAACGAACGATTTATCCTAACGGAAAAAGGTATGAGTTATCGAGAACCTCTTGACGAGCGTTTGGCGAGAGTTTCGTGTGAAATAACCCCTGCATTTGAGATTGGCGACACCGACCTGATTTGCAGGCTTGTAGAGCAAAATATGGGTATTTCATATCTTCCCGACCTTGTAACAAAACCGTTTGTTGACAAAGGAAAAATTAAATATATAAATGTGGGTGATGTAAGTTCAGACATATGGATTCAAATGCTATATCACAGAAATAAAGTAATTACACCGACAATACAGGCGGTAATGGATTATCTTTGCAAGTGCCTATAAAAAGGAAAGCCTAACAGAATTTAAGCAAAAGTTCTGTTAGGCTGATTTTATATCCAAGTAGTTACATCATCAACTGTTTTGCGTTTTGGCATCTGCGGTGCTTCTGCCGGATAACCGACAGCAATCACAGAAACAACGATTTGGTTTTCGGGAATTGAAAGCACTTTTCTGAGTGCATCACCGTCTCGGATACCCATTACAAGAGTGCCAAGCCCCATTTCGGTTGCTTTGAGCAATAAATTTTCATTTGCAAGTCCGAGGTCATAAAATCCCCAACCGTTTTTACATTCGTTATCGGGGTTACCTTCTCTGTCAAAACCTGCTCTGTCTTTAATAAAAGTCGTAACAATCAAAGCGGCGCCTGCCGATTTTTCTTTATTGGTACCAAGCAAACAATTTGAAAGTGTTTCCCTGCCCTCTCCGTCAACGGCGCAATAATATCTTGCCGTTTGCGAATTTTTCCACGACGGAGCATAAATGGCATATTTTATAAGCTCTTCAATTTGCTCTTTAGTTACGGGTCTATCAGTATCAAAGTTTCTGATACTTCTTCTGTTTTGTAAAATGTTATTAAATTCCATTATTCCTTACCGTCCCAGCAATATGTGCAAAGCTTGCTCGGGTCAAGCCCTACCGATTCAATCATATCATCAAGTCTGTGATACCTAAGAGTAGTAAAGTGAAGTTCTTTTCTGATTTCTTCAATCATTGCCGCATACTTTTCACTATCAGGGTCAACATATTCCTTGATTATTTCATCGGTCGGCTCGACACCCTCAAGCTTTTTAATTACTCTTCTTGTGATTAAATCCATTTCACTCGTAGAGCGTGAGAAATTGAGATACTTACAGCCATAGAAAAGCGGCGGACAAGCAGGTCTGATATGTACTTCCTTTGCACCTGCTTCAAACAAGTATTCAGTAGTTTCCCTAAGCTGAGTTCCACGAACAATCGAATCGTCAATCAAAAGTAAACTCTTTCCGTCAATTAAGTCGTGAATAGGAATAAGTTTCATTTTTGCGATTAGATTTCTCTTCGTCTGATTAGTCGGCATAAAAGAACGCGGCCAAGTAGGAGTGTACTTTATAAACGGACGTGAATACGGAATACCTGCCTCGTTTGAATATCCTATTGCGTGCGCAATACCGCTGTCCGGTACACCTGCAACAATATCCGGCTTAACATTATCTCTTTTAGCAAGAGCTTTACCGCAATTATATCTCATTTTTTCTACGCTTATGCCCTCATATGATGCTGACGGATAGCCGTAATAAATCCATAGAAATGTGCAAATACGCATCTTGTCTCCGGCAGGAATAAGCGTCTTTACTCCGTCAGGAGTGAGTACAACCGCCTCGCCGGGTCCGAGTTCTTTATACTCTTTATATCCTAAGTTGAGATATGCAAAGCTTTCAAAAGAAGCACAATATCCGTCCTCCTTTTGACCGATACTAATCGGCGTTCTGCCAAGCTTATCACGAACGGCATAAACACCCTTAGGTGTTAAGATTAAAATTGAAATTGAGCCGTCAACAATTTCCTGAACATATCTGATACCATCAATAAAATTCTCTTTTTGGTTAATTATGGCGGCAACAAGTTCTGTTTGATTTATTCCACCGCCGTGCATTTCAAAAAAGTGAGTATTTGTTTTAATAATTTCGTCTGCAATTTCATCAATGTTATTGATTTTGCCGACGGTTGAAATAGCATATGTGCCATGATGAGACCTGATTAAAATAGGCTGAGCCTCAAAATCACTGATACAACCTATGCCCATCTGACCGTGCATAGAATTTGATTCCTTAGTAAACTTAGTTCTGAAAGGAGCATTTTCGATATTATGAATAGCCTTATCAAAACCACTCTCGCTGTCGTAAACAGCCATACCTGCTCTTCTTGTTCCGAGGTGAGAATGATAGTCTACACCGAAAAACAAATCAAAAACACAATCTTCTCTTGATACTGCGCCGAAAAATCCACCCATAGTTTTATATAGCAAGCAATGCTTGCCCCTCCCCAATTACTTTGTGCGTTTATTATATCAAATGAAAAATACAATTACAAGAGAATAGCATAACATTTTGCAAAAAGAAAGCAAAAAGGATTGGTTTAACCAACTTGTCGCTCGTATCAGGCAGGCAATGGATAAGACAAAGATAAATTTTACAATTTTGTAAAAAACACAATAAAAAAAGGTTTTTTATGTAGATAAAGAAAAAGCCATAAACCTATCTAAGAGGTCAAGCTCACAATGGCTTGAGAGGGCAAACAAAAAAGACAGTCATATGACTGTCTTTCTATGGAGGCACCACCCAGACTTGAACTGGGGATAAAGGTGTTGCAGACCTCTGCCTTACCTCTTGGCTATGGTGCCATAAAATTAATAGAAAACACATTAGTGTTTTCTATTTTGTGGAGCGGATTACGAGACTCGAACTCGCTACCTTCACCTTGGCAAGGTGACGCTC
>OLGY01001088.1_pt1 | contig 15071 bp, 14 predicted proteins | sample 1605951 | NCBI WGS metagenome assembly OLGY01 (sample SAMN03283280) | human gut metagenome | biome: human-associated habitat; material: feces | host: Homo sapiens | place: Peru | collected 2012
CCTCGTAACCCTCAGCATCAAACATCTGACGGAAAGCCAGACGGCCAATACGACCGAAACCATTGATAGCAACTCTAACAGCCATTGTAATAGTACCTCCTAATTATTTTACCCATAATCGGATAAATCACGGTATCTTTATTTTAGACCAAAATGCAGAAAGTTTCAAGTGTCTGCCAAAAAATTAACAAGACATTCACTGCATTTTTTGCTTTTGTACGATTTTAATTCCTTTCATTCCCTGCTTTTCGGCAATTGCGCCAACAGAGCGCTAACATTTTTGTCAGCTCTGCCTGTTCAGGCAGGCTGCAGCACACGCTCCGCCAATGCCACCCACGCAGCAAAGGCCCAGTCCTGCAAAAAAGTCCGGCATCACAGCAAGACCGATGCCATTGCCCGCCAGCAGTGCAAAGCACTGGGGCAGCTGCCAGCACAGGCAAAGTGCAAATGCGGCAAGCCCGGCTGCGCACAGTGTTTTGCCATTGCCCGGCTGTGGGACATGCAGTGCCCGGGCCAGCGCTGCAAAAAACACCAGTGCCGCAAGGGCCTGCCACACCGCCGCTGTAGGGGTCACACGGTGCCAGCTGGAGCTGTTCTCCATAAAGCGCAGCAGCACGTTCCAGTAGAACAGCAGACTGCCCGCCACGGCCAGATACAGCCCACCAAAGGGCTTTTTCCACTCATTGGGGCTGAGCCAGCAGCGGCCCATGGTGCTGAGCCACGCGGAGCACACACATTCCAGAATGCACCGCACAAAGCCGCCCAGACCGGAAGCTGTGCCCAGCGCGATCTGTACACCCGCTGCGGCCAGAAAACATACTGCACCGACAAAAGCCAGAATACCGACCAGCGGCCTGCGGCTGCGCACTGCCTCCGGGCGGGAAGGCTGCGCACGGCCTGTCAGCACTGCGGCCAGCACCACGATGCCCAGCGCCAGATAGCGCCACCACACCGAGCCGACCACGCACAGACCGGTGACGGCATCGGTGCCAAAGGTAAGGTCTGCCGCGCGCAGCACGCCCAGCAGAATGCTCAGGATAAAAACGAACAAAACAGAAGGATTCATCAGCGTTCCTCGATCGGCTTATATTTCTGGCGCACGCCCAGATACTTGTAAGCGGGACGGATGATGCGGTTGGCGAACATCACCTCTTCCACGCGGTGTGCACACCAGCCGGGCACACGGGCAATGGCAAACAGCGGGGTGTAGATGTCCTCAGAGATGCCCAGCATGTTGTAGATCAGGCCGCTGAACAGGTCCACGTTGGCGCACACAGGCTTGGTGCTGCCCTTTTCCTCGGCAAAGATGCCGGGGGCCAGCCGTTCGATGCTGCACAGCATATTATACTCTTCCTCAAAGCCTTTATCGTAGGCCAGATGGCGGGCACGCTGCTTCAGAACCACCTCACGGGGGTCGCTGATAGTGTACACCGCGTGGCCCATGCCGTAGATCAGGCCAGAGCCGTCGCCCGCCTGCTTGCGCAGGATGCGGCGCAGATACTCGCGCACCTCGTCGTCATCCTCGGGGTTTTCCACATGCTTGAGGATATCCTTCAGCTGACGGTTCACCATCAGGTTGGCACCGCCGTGCTTGGGGCCCTTCAGTGCACCGATGGCCGCTGCAATAGCGGAATAAGTATCCGTGCCGGAAGAGGACAGCACACGGGTGGTAAAGGTGGAGCAGTTGCCGCCGCCGTGGTCGGCGTGCACCAGCAGGCACATATCCAGCAGCTTTGCTTCCTCATGGGTGAACTTCTGATCCGGACGGTAGGTGCTGAGGATATGCTCTGCCGTGCTCTGGCCGGGCTTGGGCAGATGGAAGAACATGCTCTGCTTATCATAATAGCGGCGCTTCATCTGGTAAGCATTCACCATCATGGTGGGCATGCTGGCGATCAGATTGATGCTCTGGTTCAGGATGTTCTCCAGACTCAGATCCTCGGCGTGCTCATCGTAGGAATAAAGGCCCAGCACGCAGCGCTGCAGCTTGTTCATGATATTGGGCGAGGGAGCATTCATGGTGTCCATAAAGCCTTCCGGCAGGGCACGGTGCTCGGCCAGGATCTCGCAGAAATCGTCCAGCTGCTCCCGCGTGGGCAGACTTCCGAACAGCAGCAGCCAGATCACTTCCTCAAACACAAAGCGGTCGTTGCGGTAGGCCTCGTCCACGATCTCGTTGATGTTCACACCGCGGTAGATCAGCTTGCCGGGCGTGGGGATCACATGGCCTTCCTGATCCTTTTTATAACCCACAACGTCGCAGACATTGGTCAGGCCGGCCAGCACACCGGTGCCATCCGGGTTGCGCAGGCCACGCTTGACCCCCAGACGTTCGCTCGTCTCCGGATCGATATAGTTGTTGGCAACATATTCCTCACACAAAGTCCGCATCGTGTTCGGGTCCAGCGTTGCCACCTCCGAATGTGCAAAATTCATAAGGGGAATTCTCCTTTCATCCTATTTATATCCTTTCCCGCCCACCCTCAATGGTGGGTATAATTCTATATTATCGCTTTTGAAGAGTAAATTCAAGCATCAACTTCACCGTTCAGCGCACAAAAAGCCGATTTGGTGCCTTTTTTCGCTTGCACCTCAAAAGGCTTTTTCCCTGTTTCGCATCTTTTTTCAGGGTATATCCGGTATTCTGATTTAAAAAACACCGCTATCGGAGGGGTTGGGACTATGAAAAAGTTTTTTCTGCCGGTCTTTGTGGTCCTGCTGGTGCTGGGCAGCATTCTGCCGCTGGCCGCCTACCGGGTCACACGCGCCGTGCTGAGCGGGGCAGAGCCTGCATCTTCTGCCGTATCTTCGCCTGCAGCATCTGCGCCGCCGCCAAGTACTGCGCCTTCTGCGGATGCCGGGACCTTTCTGGTGGAGGATCAGGCCACCGGACAGGTGCTGGAGCTTTCCCGTCAGGAATACGTTCTGGGTGCTGTCGCCGCCGAGATGCCGGTGAGCTGGCCGGACGAGGCGCTCAAGGCGCAGGCCGTTGCCGCCCACAGCTATGCGCTCTACTGCCGGGACCACACCACCCTGCAAAGCGGCGCTTGGCTCACTGCCGACCCTGCCCGGCGGCAGGGCTGTCTGACCGAGCCGGTGCTGCGCAGCTACTGGGGCACCGCCTACGAGCAGAATCATGCCCGGCTCTCCGCCCTTGTGGACGAGGTATTGGACGAGATCCTTTATTATGAAAATGCTCCTGCCTGCGCCAGCTACTTTGCCATTTCCAATGGGCAGACCGAGGCCAGCGAAAATGTATGGGGTTCTGCCCTGCCCTACCTCATTTCAGTGGACAGCAGCACCGACCGTTCCGCTGACAACTACGAATACACCGTCACCTTTTCCGCAGAGCAGGTGCAGCAGGCCCTTGCAGGCCTTGGCATTTCTGCCGATCTCGCCGCACCGGAGGGCTGGTTCGGCCCGGCAGCGCTGACCAGCGCCGGATACACAAAAACCGTCACGGTCTGCGGGCAGACCGTTTCCGGCACGACCCTGCGCCGGGCGCTGGGCCTGCGCAGCACATGCTTTACGGTACAGTACCAGAGCGGAAATTTCAGCTTTACCACCCGCGGCTACGGCCACGGCGTGGGCCTGAGCCAGTGGGGCGCAAAGGCCATGGCGGAGCAGGGCAAAAGTCATGCCGATATTCTGGCGCACTACTACCCCGGCACGCAGCTGCAAGGATGAAAAAAGCGGCCCGCACCGCAAAGGCACAGGCCGCTTTTCCATTCACTCTTTTTCTTCTTATACCCGCACCATATCCGGAGTGATCTCGGCCAGAGAATGCGCACCGCACATCTGCATGGTGTCGGCCAGCTCACCGGCCAGCTTATCAATGTAGCACTTCACGCCTTCCTCGCCGCCGCCATACACAGCCGTGACGAACGGGCGGCAGATCAGCACGCCGTCTGCACCCAGTGCCAGTGCCTTGAACACATCCACACCGGTGCGGATGCCGCCATCCACCAGGATCTTCACGCCGGTGCCCTTGAGGGCTGCTGCGATCTCCGGCAGCACCTCTGCAGTGGCCGGGCACTGATCCAGCACGCGGCCGCCGTGGTTGGACACCACGATAGCAGCCGCGCCGGCTTCCTTTGCCTTCAGCGCGCCCTTGACGGTCATAACGCCCTTGACGATAAAGGGGCGCTCGGCCAGCTTGACGATCTCGGCAAGCTCTGCCACGCTCTTGCTGCCAGCGGGCGGAGTCATGTTCTTGAGGAAGGGCAGACCGGCGGCGTCCACGTCCATGGCCACGGCAAAGCAGCCGCTGGCCTTGGCCTCGGCCATTTTTTCCTTAATGGTATCAATGTTTCAGGGCTTGATGGTGGGCACGCCGCAGCCGTTTGCTGCGCCAATGGCCTTGGTGGCCATCTCCATAACGGTGGGGTTGGTGCCGTCGCCGGTAAAGGCAGCGATGCCGTTCTCTGCACAGGCACGCACCAGCACATCATTATAGGTCATATCGGTGTAGGCTTCGGAGTAGTGCAGGTTCACAGCTCCCACCGGGCCTGCAAAGAACGGGTACTTGAAGCTCTTGCCAAACAGCTCCACATGGGTGTCCGGGGTGCCGCCCTCGCACAGGGTGTCCATGTTCACGCGAATCTCGGCCCACTTATTATAATTGCGGATGGCCGTATCGCCCACGCCCTTGGCACCGGGGCCGGGGATCTGGTTTTTGCAGGCCACGCCATTGCACACCGGGCAGGCCTTGCAGTATTTTCCGATGCACTCACGCGCATTGGCCAGCACTTCAGGATAAGTCATAATAAAATATCCTCCTTTGATTCCATTTCTGCGGGGCAAACGCTCTCTCCGCAGCACTCTCTGCCCCCATCATAGCCCGGTTTTCAGCCGTCGTCAAGGGCTTTGCACGGTTTTCAGCGCCAAAGTTCGGAAGCCGGAAACGCAGGCACGTTCTTTTTGGAAAAATACAATTTTTTTCAAAAAAATCCTTGACAAAAGTGCTTCTTTCAGGTATTATAGTGGAGCGCTGAGGGCCACGGCCCAAAACGCAGAACCGAATATGGAAAGATGGCTGAGTTGGTCTAAGGCGCACGACTGGAAATCGTGTAACGTGTCAAAAGCGTTCTGGGGTTCGAATCCCCATCTTTCCGCCAGAAATCCGAAATCTTACGGTTTCGGATTTTTTGTTTTTCCTGTGCTTCTCTGTTCTGCCTTGACTTTTGCCCGCCGTTCCGCTATGCTGAATAAAACATCTGAGGGAGGATTTTTTTATGGCATCTTCCAAACGGAAAAAGCACGGCGCGGGCCATGTGGTCCTGATCGCAGTGCTCATCCTTGTACTGCTTGCAGCCGTGGCCGCTGCGGCCGGGTACAGTCTGGTCGCCCGCCGGGTGAAAGCGCTGCAGGCAGGCGCGGCCTTTACCTTTGATTACGAGATCACATCCACAGCCGATTCCCCTGCCCTTTACACCATCCTGCAAAAAACAGGCTCCACCAGGGGCACCGTCAGCGGCCTGTATGCGCCGGACGCACTGCAGTTGAGCATCTCGGCCCCGGATGCCGTTATCCCGGCAGACCCGCTCACCCGGGTGTATATCAGCAGCAGCGAGACCTTATACGATGCCGGGCAGCTGTACAAAAATATCCGCTCTTCCATCACCGGCAGCTACCCGCTGGCGAGCCTTCTGCTGCCGGACTGGAGCCTTGGCAGTTATATCTCGCAGGCCCAGCTGGCAAGCCTGCTGGGTGTGGACACCACAGCCACCAGCCTGCAGGACATGACCGAGTTTGAGCTGCCGCAGAAAAAACTGCAGCGCGTACAGCCGGAAGGCGCAAAGGACGGCTACCTTTATTTTCAGCTGGATACCGGTGATGCCAGCATCAATGCACCGGTACTTGTTATCGGGCTGGAAAAGAGCAGGTTCTTTGCGGATGCCATCCCGGTGCACATCCTGCTGACCATCCCGGAGCACGGGGTCAGCATCCAGCTCACCGGCACCGTGAGCGCCCAGACCGTGGTGCTCACTGCGCCCACATCCCGCATGAAGGACGAAGACATCCAGACGCTGGTGCAGATCCGCGATACCATCCAGAGCGTGCTGCAGTTCGTGCAGACCGCTGCCAACAGCGTACAGAACGCGGGCTGATTTTTCCGCAAACAACAAAAGCCAGAAACGGCAGCCGTCGTTTCTGGCTTTTTTCTGTCATTTTACCGGTCGAGGATACGGCCGTCGGTGGAGAAGGTGACTACATTCCACGGGATGAACTTGCCGCTGTTTTTCAGAGCAGTGATGGCAGCGTGCTCCAGCCCGCCGCAGCAGGGCACCTCCATGCGCAGCACGGTCACGCTCTTGATAGCATTGCTGCGGATGATCTCGGTCAGCTTTTCGCTGTAATCCACGGCATCCAGCTTCGGGCAGCCGATGATGGTCACATGGCCCCTCATGAACTCCTCGTGGATATTGGCGTAGGCATAGGCGGTGCAGTCGGCGGCGATCAGCAGCTTGGCACCGTCAAAGTAGGGCGCGTTCACCGGCACCAGCTTGATCTGGCAAGGCCACTGTGCCAGCTGGGACTGCATGGGCACTGCGGCTGCGGCAGGTGCGGTCTGCTCACGGTGGAACTGTTTCATCATGCTGCCCGGGCAGCCATGGAACGCCGGTGCGGCGGGCTGTGCCTGCTGCTGAGCGGCAGCGGCCTTTTTCTGCTTGTTTTCCAGCACAGCCTGCTCGTCATAAGCGGCGGCTTCGCGCTCCGTAAAGGTGATGGCACCGGTGGGGCATCCGGGCAGGCAGTCGCCAAAGCCGTCGCAGTAGTCGTCCCGCATCAGCTTGGCCTTGCCGTTCACAAGGCCGATGGCACCCTCGTGGCAGGCGGTGACGCAGGCACCGCAGCCGTTGCATTTTTCTTCGTCTATATGAATGATTTTACGGATCATGGAAAAGTCCTCCTTGCTTTGATGTTCTGAGTATACTATAATCAGACCGTGCTTTCGGTTGTTATAACCACAGAAAGAGGATTTTTATGAAAAAGATCGCGTCGCCCCTGTTTCAGGATCTTTCAGAAGCCGAGCTGGATACCCTTGCCGCTGCCGGGCACCTGCGCACCCGGCAGTTTGCAAAGCACGAGGTCATCTTCCACGCCGGAAGCTGCGTGCGGGAGATCGGCACTGTGCTGCGTGGTTCCGTACACATTGAAAATCTGGATCTCTGGGGCACCAAAAGCATCCTGAGCAGCGTAGGCGCCGGGCAGGCCTTTGCCGAGACCTACGCCTTTTGCGGCGAGGCCTTGATGGTGGATGCTGTTGCGGCCGAACATTGCGAAATACTGTTCCTGCACACTGCTGCCTTTACCGATGCGCGGATCGAGCCAGCGCTGCAGGACAAGCTGCTGCGCCGCCTGCTGGCGGTGTCCATGCGCAAGAACCTCAGCCTTTCGCAGCGCATCTTCTGCACAACGCCCAAGACTGTGCGCGGACGGCTGCTGACCTATTTTTCCGCACAGGCAGCACGCTGCGGCGGCATGGAGTTCGAGGTGCCCTTCAACCGCCAGCAGATGGCCGACTACCTCAATCTGGACCGCAGCGCCCTCTCCAAGGAGCTGTGCAAAATGCGGGACGAAGGTCTGCTGGAATTTGATAAAAACCGCTTTGTTTTAAAGCAGCTGCCAGAATAGCCAAAAGCGCCCGCCGGGCAGGGCTGGACCTCCGGCGGGCGCTTTCATTTTAACAGGTCATCAATAGAATGAGATCAGACAGTCTCCTTCTTCTTGCGGGGTGCGCACTTGCGCTTGGGCTTCTCCGCGGCGGGCTTTTCCTCCGCAGGTGCTTCTGCCTTTGCAGGCTCTGCTTTTTCGGCAACCTTGGCGGCGGTCTTTTTTGCGGCGGTCTTACGGGCAGGCTTTGCGGGCTTTTCTGCCGGTGCTGCGGCCTCTGCCTTTCCCTCTTCTGCAGTTTCTGCCTTGGCGGCAGCTGCCTTTTTGGTGGTGCGGGGCTTGCGGGCCGCAGTCTTCTTGGCCGGTGCCTTTTCTGCAGCGGGTGCAGCTGCAGCGGCAGCCTCCACAGCAGGCTCCTCGGCCTTCTTGGCGGCACGCTTTGCGCGCTCCTTCACCTCGGCAATGGTCCACAGCTGGTCGTCTGCGCCGGACACCTCCTGCCAGATCTGCAGCACGGTGCCAACCGCAGCGCCCATGCCAACAGTGTCCACGCACTTGCCGCCGGCCCAGGAAGAGCGCAGGCGCACAGTTCCCTCCGGGGTGGGCTGGACCGTCCACATCTGGGAGGTGCCGCCCACATCCTCCCACAGGTGCAGCCAGGTGCCGTTGGCGGTGCCGGTCATGGTCAGGTCCAGCAGCTTGCCGGATGCGCGGTTGCGGATACGGTAAACGCCGTCACCCACGCGGATAAAGCTCCACTCCTGCTCGGGCTTATGCTCGTACTTGCCCAGACGGACGGTACCGGCTTCCTTGGTGCCCTCCACGGCCTGAATGACGTTGCCGGTGTGCGCGGCAATGGTGTAAAAGTGATCGGCTTCGATCACAGTCTGTGCAACAGTTTTCATGGTTTGTTCCTCCTATGGATCGCAGCCGCCCGGCTCTGCCTGCAGCTGCCGCTTGTATTTTGTATGCATCCCGTACAGATACACAGGTTCTTTTGTTTTCCTTATGGTAAATGATACCACATATCGTGATTTTCCACAAGCAATTCGACCAGCCTTTAGCAAAACAGACAAAAACCGTCAAGCTTTCCGTCCGTTTTTCTCCCGCTCCACGGGCATTTCAGGCATCCTTCTGTGCCGGTTCGGCTCTCGACTTTTTGCCGCAGCTGCGTTATACTATGGAGCGTGCATCCCGTGCACGCCTTCAAATTATCCGCCGCTCTGCTGCTGGGCGGCTTTTCTGACCCTATTCCTTATGATAGAAGGAGGTTCTTTCATGTCAGCAGACGAGCTCAACATTCAACAATACAAAAAAATGACCGAGACACCCATCCCAAAGCTGATCCTTGGTCTTGCCGCCCCTACCATTTTAAGTATGCTCATCACCAGCATCTACAACTTGGCCGATACCTTTTTTGTGGGCCAGATCTCCACCAGCGCTTCCGGCGCGGTGGGCATTGTTTCCAGCCTGATGGCCATTATTCAGGCGCTTGGCTTTACACTGGGCCACGGCTCCGGCACCATCATCAGCCGCAGCCTTGGCAGCCGGAACACCGATGCCGCCACCCGCTTTGCTTCCACCAGCTTTTTTGCTGCGCTGGCCGTTGGCGTGGTGCTGGCCGTTGTGGGACTTGCCACTCTGCCCGGCTTCATGATGCTGCTGGGCAGCACCGAGACCATTCTGCCCCACGCCTGTGCTTATGCACGGCCCATCCTCATTGCAGCCCCGCTTATGATTTCCAGCCTTGTGATGAACAACATCCTGCGCTATGAGGGCAAGGCGAGCTTTGCCATGATCGGCCTTGTGACCGGCGGCGTGCTGAACATTGTGCTGGATCCCATCTTTATGTTCGGCTTGGGCCTTGGCACCGCCGGTGCAGGCATTGCAACAGCTCTCAGCCAGAGCATCAGCTTCTGCATCCTGCTGTCCATGTTCCTGCGGGGCAAAACCGTCAGCCAGTTCCGTATTACTGCCGTCACCCGTGAAGCGCGGGAGTTTGGCATGATCCTGGTGGGCGGCGCGCCCAGCTTTGGCCGTCAGGGCCTGCAGAGCATCGGCGGCATGCTGCTGAACATTGCCGCCCGCAGCTACGGCGATGCCGCTGTGGCCGGCATGAGCATCGTTTCCCGTATTTTCATGTTCATCATCTCGGTAGCCATTGGCGTTGGGCAGGGCCTGCAGCCGGTAGCCGCGTTCAACTACGGTGCGCGCAAATTCCGCCGGGTGCAAAAAGCCGCAGTTTTTACCATGGGTGCAGCCTTTTGTATGCTGGTGGTGCTGGTGAGCCTGTGCTGGGTCAACAGCGATGCCCTCATCCGCCTGTTCCGCGACGACCCGGAAGTTACCGCCGTGGCGCTGCCCGCCTTCCACTATCAGTGCCTTGCCATTCTGCTGCAGCCGGCCATTGTGGTGGCAAACATGACCTTCCAGAGCGTGGGCAAAGCCGGGCGCGCCACCTTTCTGGCCTGTTGCCGTCAGGGCGTGTTCTTCATTCCGCTCATCCTCATTCTGCCCCGCGCTATCGGCCTTGTGGGCGTAGAGATCTGCCAGCCCATTGCGGATGTGCTCACCTTTATCGTTTCTCTGCCGTTCCTGCTGGCCTTCCTCAAGCAGCTGGACCGGATGGACGATGCTGAAAAAGCCAAAGCACAATCCTGAAAGTCTGTCATAAAACTGTAACCAGCAGCCGCGTTTTCCTGCAATGGAATGCGCGGCTGTTTCGTATTATAATTGAACTGGAAAAACTTTCCGGCTTCCTTTCAAATTTTGTTCCTTCCCATACTGTAAGGAGTGATCTTTATGAAGCGTAACGTTTGCCGCATAGGCAGCGCTGCTGTATGCGCTGCCCTGTGCCTTACCCTTGGCTGCAGCTGCAGCGTTCTGCCGCCCGCTTCCGATCAGCCTGCTGCTCCCGCTTCCTCAGTGCCCACCGATGCACACGGGAATCCGCTTTACAACAGCTCCCGGCTGGACGACGGAAAGCTGCGGATCCTCTACGGCTACGACACTTCCGGCAGCAGCTGCACGGTGCTCTGCGGCGGAAAAGTCCTGTACCAGTCCTTCCGCAGCGAGAACGTGAACCTTCTGCAGGACACCGTGACCGGTGAGACCAGCTACTGGTTCCGCACCTGGGCCGACCCGGACGCTTATTGCGGACGGCGCAGCGGCCTGTTTGACAAAGACGGCAATGAAGTCATGACCTTTGAGGGGGAGCAGAACGCCTCCATGCAGAACGGCCTGCTGGTGCTGCAGGAAGCCCACGCCGTGAACGGCAGCTACGAAAACGGCTACGACGATTACGGCACCTGTCAGGTGATCGATCTTTCCACCGGCGAAAGCCTGCCCGTGCCGGATGGCGCATACCGCTGCATCGTGTGCGGGGACAGGCTGGTGTTCACCTGCTATGCCCGCCCGGCAGACCTTGCCGAGGACGCATGGGACGATGAACCCGCCCTGCACAGCTGGGTCATCATACAGACGAAGGACGGTACACAGACTTACGGTGCAGACACCACTACCGCCCTGAGCCTTTCCTATGCACCGGACGTTCTGACCGACTGGGTGGAGCTGGACACCTGCCACGCCAGCGGCGAGCCAACGGATGAAGCGCTCTATAACCCCGCCACCGGCGAAAGCTTTACCGGCTTCCGGCAGGTGTGCGGCAGCGGCACCGCCTGCTTCGAGACCAGCGATGGCCGCTACGAGCTGCGGGACCTCACCACCGTTGATCGCACCCTCATTGGCACCTTTGACGACCAGCCCAGCAGTTATTTCCCGGGCTATGTGGTCACATGGCGCACGAGCGGCGACTTCGGCTATGATCTGCACGACCTTGTTACCGGTAAGGTGACACCGCTGTACGCTTCCAGCGTCATGGGCAGCACCATCGCCCTTTACTATGAGGACGGACGCTTGAAGGTGTTCAACACCGAAACCGGCGATTTGATCACTGATACCACCGTGGAGCCGGTGGAGGGCCAGCAAAGCGTGATGATGGATAACGAGGGTGACGGCTACGTCTGGCTGGAGCTGCGGGATAACGATAGCTTTGAGACCACTGCCACCCGCGTGTACGGCCCTGAGGGCCTCGTCTCCGACCTGACCCATCTGCAGGACAAGTATTATGCCCTGAACTATCTCATCACCACACCGGAGGGCAGGCCGCTGTACTGCGGCAACGCCAATGCGCCCAGCAGCAACGGCTCAATGTGCGACGTGCTGGATGAAAACGGCAACATCGTGCTCTATGGCCTTGGCAGCTGCTACAGCTACTACGACAACAGCCTGAACCAGCTGCCGGAGCACGTGTTCGTGGCAAAACGCGGCTTTTACTACGGCTGGATGGACACGGACGGCAAATGGCTTTACTGCCAGAGCATCTTCTCTTCCATCAACGCCGACGATGAAATGGGCTACTGAGCCAGACTTTGGAGGGACAGTCTTATGAAAAATACTAAAATTTCCCGCCGCAGCTTTCTGCTGGGCCTTGCCGCCTGCTCTGCCGCAGGCATCCTGACCGCCTGCAAGGGGGCTGACACCCCCGCCAGCAGCGCTTCAACCTCGCCGGAAGCACCCGCTTCTTCCGTGAGCGAGCTTGAACCCATCGGGCTGTTCTCGCCGGAAGAGTTTCCCAAGCTGGATGGCAGCACGGCCTGCATCCCGCTGATGGCCCAGATGATGGCCGATACCACCGGCATCGATCTGGAAGTGGCCCAGAGCGGCATTTCGGTCAGCACCACGGCCTATGCGTGGGAAAACTTCGGCCTGTACCCGGATGAGGAATACACCGCCAGGATGCTGGTGGTCTACGAAGCGCCGGACTACGTAAAGGAAGAGCTGAAAGAAGCAAACGCCCAGCTGGAACAGAAGTCCATTGGCCGGGACGCACTGGTGTTCATCGTGAACGAATCAAATCCGGTCAAGAGCCTGACCCGGCAGCAGCTGAAGGATATCTATGCCGGTAAGATCACCAACTGGAAGGAAGTGGGCGGCGAGGATCTTGCCATCGTGCCCTTCCAGCGCAGCGAGGACTCCGGCAGCCAGACCCTGTTCAAAAAGCTGCTCATTCAGGGCGGCGAACTGATGGACCCGCCCACAGAGCTGGCTCCCGCTGCCATGGGTGAGCTGGTAGACAGCATTGCCGCCTACAACAACAGCGCCAACGCCATCGGCTTCTCGGTCTACTACTACATCGACCAGATGTACTCTCAGCCCGGCCTGCGTCTGCTGGCCGTGGACGGCATCACCCCTTCCAACGACACCATCGCCAGCGAAAGCTACCCGCTGTGCAACGAGTTCTATGCCGTTCTCCATGCGGACGCTGCCGCCGACAGCCCGGAACGCCAGCTTTACGACTGGCTGGACACCGCCGCCGGACAGGACTGCATCAAAAAATCCGGCTATGTGGCAGTGGCACCCGCCACCGGAACCACGGTGGATTGACCCCTGCTGAATTGACACCTTTCTGCGTTTCTGCTACAATAAAGAAAAACTTCTGTAAAAAATTTTGCAGCAGTTTGCCGAAAGGAAGATCATCATATGGAACACCCTGCAGAGCACTCTTCTACCGTAAACCATGTGGAAAGCCACTGGCGCACCCAGCTGCGCAACCATATCATTCAGGCGTCCAGTCTGCTGGAAATTTTACTCTCCGGCCTTGTGCTCATCGGCCTGCTGCTCAGTGCCGTGCCGCTCATCAAATGGATGCCCGGCCTGCTGTTTGACGGCAACGAAGTGGAGATCCGCTCTTTTCTGGAGCGGAGCCTTGACATCGTGATCGGCATCGAGTTCATCAAGATGCTGGCCAAGCACAGTCCCGGCAGCAGTCTGGAAGTGCTGCTCTACGCCATTGCCCGCCATCTAGTGGTGGGCCATGACTCGGCAGTAGAAAACCTGCTCAGCGTGGGAGCCATCGCACTGATCTTCATCGTGCGCAAGTTCTTCTTTGTCCCGGCCTTCGGTGCCCACCTGCCGGACGGCCACCCGGCCCCGGATCTTTCTCCAAAGCAGAGCGGCATCCCGGCAGAGGAGTTTTTCTCCCGTCTGAAATACCGCGTCAAGGCCGAGGCCATTCCTTCTGAAGAAGAGACTTTTGACGAGTACGATTTTGAGCATGCCGACCCGGAACCAAAATAACATAAACAAAAATGCCCCGCAGCCTGCTGGTTTTCCGGCAGTGTTGCGGGGCATTTTATGATGCTTTTATTTTTTATTGTGCTTTCCGAAGCGGTACTCTTTGCCCTCGCGGATGCGCTGGATATTGGCGCGGTGCATATAGATCACCATGCCGGACATAAAGCCGGAGCCAATGGCGCACACCAGCATATCACCGGCGGCGTAGCCCTGCAGGGAACCGTAAATGATGGTCAGCACCGGGTAGAGTGCTGCCATGGTCACGCTGCCCAGTGACACCATGCCGGTGGGGATCAGGCACACCAGAAAGATAATGGCCAGAAACGGCAGCAGCACCGGCTGGATGGCCAGAATGGCACCGGCTGCCACCAGCACGCCCTTGCCGCCCTTGAAGCCAAAGTACAGCGGGTACAGGTGGCCCAGCACTGCAAAGATGGCGGCCAGATAGACACCCAGATACGGCGAAACGCCGGTATCGGCGGGCAGCATGAGGAACAGCCACCGGCCGATGCACACGGCCAGCACGCCCTTGAGCACATCGCCTGCCGCGGTCATGGCGGCAGCCTTCTTGCCAAAGGTGCGCAGCATGTTGGTCATGCCGGCTGCACCGCTGCCATGATTGCGCACGTCGTCATGATATACGAATTTGCTGACGAGGATGCCGGTATCCACACTGCCCAGCAGGTAAGCCTGCAGGGCGGCGGCAATGGCGATCAGGATCGCTTTCATCATAGAAACGGATGCCTCCTTTGCGGCTGCTTACACGTCCTTTGCGCCCACTTCGCCGGAGCCGCGCTCGCGGATCACCAGACGGATGGGAGTGTGTTCCAGACCAAAGTTCTCGCGGATCTGGTTGATCAGATACCGCTGGTAGCTGAAATGGAACAGCTGCTTCGAGTTCACAAAGGCCACGAACGTGGGCGGGCGGGTGGATGCCTGCGTCAGATAGAAGATCTTCAGGCGGCGGCCCTTGTCGCTGGGCGGCTGCATCCGGGCTGTGGCACGGGCCAGCATCTCGTTCAGCACGCCGGTGGGCACGCGGGCACCGTTTTGGCTGTCCACATCCCGGATCAGCTGCATGAGCTTGTTCACATTGTAGCCGGTCTGGGCCGAGATAAAGATGATGGGAGCATAGCCCATAAAGCTGAAGCACTCGGCATAATCGCGGCGCTGCAGCTCCATGGTGTTGGTCTCCTTGCCTTCCACCGCGTCCCACTTGTTGACGACGATAATACAGGCCTTGCCCTGATCGTGGGCATAACCGGCCACCTTGCTGTCCTGCTCGGTAAAGCCGACGGTGGCATCCACAAGGATCAGCG
>OLGY01001090.1_pt1 | contig 15070 bp, 10 predicted proteins | sample 1605951 | NCBI WGS metagenome assembly OLGY01 (sample SAMN03283280) | human gut metagenome | biome: human-associated habitat; material: feces | host: Homo sapiens | place: Peru | collected 2012
GAATCATGAAATAAGCAGAATGGCTCGGAGTGTCGGGATAAGTTTCTTTTCCCAACTTATCCTTTGTCCACACATCATGTCTTGTGCGGACAATCTTGCACAGATTGCCCACAAACTTTTCTCCTTTGACATATAAAAGCAGATACTTCGCTTGATTCCATGGGGAATCAGCGACTTTATCCAAAGGTATGTTGTACCAGAGTTTGTCAAATGTCCATTGGCGTTTCTCTTCACTACCCGCAATTGCTACCATCACCAAATCATCAGGCAACATTCCCGCCTTTTCATCTTCGGTAACATAGGCTAATGTACGTTGTGGCTTGGCTTTCGCCACATGGATATCAGTTGTCGAATATTTCATCAAGATGTCATTCAGATGTTCTCGCAACAAGGTTTCGCTGTTGGGTAGCAAAGGAAATGCACCAATATTCACGCTCTCCACACTCGCGCTGTAATAACGCCTTCTGATATACTCATCGCTGCCACGACCTGGAAAGAGAATGTAGCCACCGATTATCTCCTTCGAGCGATATGGCTCATGCTCTTTGCTGTAATAGATAGCGTCACGGTAACGGTGCATCTGGTTGATGGCATCTGTAGGCGGATAGTCACCGCCAGGCATGTCTGCATTCTCGGCAATATCCTGCTGTTCAAAATCCTTGTCAAGCTTCTTGTCGTTGATAACACGATACTTCGCATCATACAAGTATGTCAGTACAATTTCTCCAGATGCCTTACGGATGTTGAGAACAATGTCGGGACGTTGCTCCGTTGTCGCGGTATTGACGCCCATACCATATTCGTCCTTGCCGCTTGTGCGGTTGAACGTGTGCTGATAGTGAAGCGTGACCACGTCTGTCTCATGTGCTGCAAGTTGCGCCTTGCGTTCGTCCGTGTCATTATCCTCCGCTTTCGGATAATGATATTCCACAATGTGTTCCAAAGAGGAGTCGGTAAACGGGTTGAGCAGAGAACTCTTAGGTTCGGTTATCAGTTGCTCATGTGACGGTTTGTTATGGTCAATGCCCATAGCGTCAGCCACAAGTCTCTTCATCTTGATGAAGCACCACAACTCATATATTTCCCATATCTGCAAAGTGCCAATGTTCGCCGCTCCATTATAAAGGTCGATACCTTGCTTCAGTTTGAGCCAGTCTTTGTATATTTGTTGGTAGCCTAATCGGCTTTGCAGCACAAGGCTCTCCTGCTTCATTCCGTCAAAGCGCCCTACAGTTTTGAAGAACGGATGTTTCGACAGCCTTCTTAGGGAGTCTTGATAGTCAGTCCACATCTGTCTGTGACGTTCCGACAGTTCTTCTTGCGAGGAGTCGAGTATGGTTGATATTATTGTAGAAAGCTGGCGCCCGATGCTTTGGATGGTATATTTCACAAAGCGATTTTCCGTCGTGTCGTGTGTGGAACGCACTTCGTCAAAGCCGAAGTAATGCTCTTCCAGTTTGCCTTCCTTCTCAATTTCTCCATATCGCTCCTCCATTGCAGGTATCCAGAACTTGATTTGCTCCGCTTTTCTTGATGTGCGGAAGTTTACAATCTGTGAATGTGGATTCTGCATCACACGCTTCACGTTCTTCACATAGTTGTCCACCACGCTTTGGAATGCAGCCATCCATGTAGCATCTGTATTGATCTTACCTCGGCTGAATTGTTGAAGCGTGATGCTAAGATAGCGATAGATTACGTTTTCGTATTCCTCGTTAACCTCACGCAGAAGCGTCTTGTAATCGTTTTTGGTGTCGAGTTTTGGCGATACCACGTCAAACGTGACAAAACTTTCCTTACGGATTCCATTTTTATGATACGAGAAGTCGAGTTTGAAAACTCCTGGCTCATTCAAGAAATCCAATTCTCCTGTAAGAGACTTCTCCTCTCTTCCGTTCAATTCCTCATCTACGAAGAAACTGTTCTCTACATCTTTGCGCACATGGCGTATTTCCGGCACAGAGTCTTTGTCCACTCCGTGGAAGAGCAGACGAACCTGATATTTGCAAGTCTCATAGATTACTGGCCATAGACCATTCCACACCTTTCCGCTTTCAAGTCTTGTTTCCTCTTCTTCGTCAGTCTTCTTTCCGGTTATCGGACTGTAAAGGCAAAGCCTGCACTCGTCTTTCGAGGTATAACGGCAATATGACTCTGGCGCATCAATATCGGGATTGTTTCTCCTTGCATAATTGATGCGCCCCTTGAAGCGTTCCCACGAATAGTCGATGTCCAGTGTGCGGACAATTACCTCATAGTCGGGATGTATGAATCTTAAAACCTCTGTCTGCATAAGCTTGTCCTATACAATTATGGCCAGAAGCGAGTGAACTCCTGATTGTTCAGTCGGTCAATCATTTCCTGTATTTTCTCTTTTGCTGTTTGTTGGCACTCTTTGACAGTTCCAGTCTTTTCTTCTGTATCGTCATTCTCAGATGCGGCTACAGCCGATGATTCTTTGATGTCTGGCGCAATATCCTTCAACCATTCCAGTCGATTGTCATACGATACGCCAGTTTTTGCCTTATATTCTCTTGACATAGCGAACATTTCCGCATCGCCTTCAACACGTGGCAAAATCTTCATCAACAGAATGTTGTTTACGGATGCAGCGACGGCTTCATCCAAGCCCATGCCTTCATCGAGCATCACACCAACCATTATGGTCAGCTCGTTTAGCACACGATAACTGACCACGAAGGGAGTTCCCTTCAATGCCAAGTTGATTTCTTCCAGCTTTGTCGGAAGTTTATCCATCAGTTCTTCTGCCACATCTGGATGTGCATCCAAAACCTCGTCAGCACTCACATATCTACGAGTGAACGCATTCTGCCATTTCTTCTGCTCTGATTCAGGAAGATACTCCAAGTTCTTGCTGCCGCCAAACATATTGCGCAGATTGCCGCCATTCATCTCAATGGTCATGGCACGGTCAATCACCTTGCGGGAGAACTGGTGCGTGGTGTCATCCATATTGACAGTTCCAATGATTACAACATTATCTGGCAGCTCAAGACCTTCGGTTGTCAGGTCCGTGCGCTTGACCACCTCTTCAACAATATCGTTTTCGGTATCCATACCGAAGAGTTTCAAGTAGATTTCTCTGTCTGTCAGATGGTTGCTGTAGGGTTCTCCCGTCAGTGCATTCTTGGCATGAGGCATTTCCGCCAATTCACGGAAATACTGTGCGTCGATTATCGGCTCTGTTTTCACCGTCGCCATGTCCACCTCGCCTGTCTCACCAGTCTTCGGATGCTTGCGGGTTTCCAATATGCTCAGTATCTCAGCGAAATACTGTTCCACTGGTGCCAGGTTCATCTCGTCAAGGCATACGAAGAAAGGAACGTTCGGGAACATCTTTGCCTTCACCAAGAATTTCACGAACTTCGTAAACTGATAGCCTGCCTTGCCCAGTCGGCTGTAATACCCTAACAGCTCCGTTGAGTCGTGCCAGTTAGGTTTCACCTCTATCATGCAATAATTCCCTGGGGTAGTGCCAGCCTTGTCCTGTAAACACTTGGGGCATGACTTGAAGGCAAACTCTCGCACGATGCGGCTCTTGCCTGTACCTGAGATACCGGCAAGGAGGAGGAATGGCTTAGTGCGGATGGCGGTGAGATACGGGAGGAATGATTTTGATATTTCCTCTTCTGTTACAATTATAGGCGAACGATGACTATTAATAGAGTTTTGATAAGGTCTTGAATCGAATATCTTTATAAATGCCTCAAAGGTTTCTTTGTCAGGATTTTCAGGAGTGCCAATATAAATAAAAGAAGCTTGGTTGATATCCACATTGTAATTGGCACGAGTACACTTTAGGAATTTACTTCCGTTAAGGTTCGTGTTAGCATAATCATAGATACTTCTTAAATCTCTCCTTGAACCCTCGTTGTCAAGATTGGTTTCAATAGATATAATATACTCTTTAGGATTGAAGTTATTCAACCCCTTAGCCATTTCATCTTCTTTCGTGAAGATTGAAAAAAGATAATATCGAAGTTGGTGTTTCTTTGCGAAATAGAAAGGATTCTTATATTCGTGAAGGAACACTCGTAGCTGTGGTTTTGGACGATCAGAGCCAGTAATACTAATATTTGTGTAAGAGATTAGTATTACCTCGTCATTATCTATCTTGTATAGTTCGCTCAGATTTTTGTCAAAGTCAACATTGTCTTCATATTCTGAATAGTCAACTTTCTTCCAGCTAGGAAAATTACTGCTAATAAAATCCTTGATACGTGTTTTTGAATCAGCCATATTTATAATTCATAATTTGTAATCAGTAAATGTATAGCTTCTGCTCGGAATCTATTTCTGATGTTTACTGAATAATTTTTATCGTATTCTGTTATAATGTGACCACCATACAGTTCTCTTGTTAGCGGAGTTGCACCGATAACCATAAGAGCCCTGCAACCTAAATTGAAATAGTCTTGTGCGAGTTGTCTATGGTTAGCTTCATTAAAGCCTTCTCGGTATTCTTCGTTTCCGTAATCTGAAAAAATACAATCATACGGTGGATCTAAGAATATGAAATCCTCTGGCATAGCAAGATTAAATATTTGTCCATAATCGCCATTGTGAATCTCTGTATTCGCAAGCAAATTATGGTGTGCTTCTGTAATCATACCTGTATTAAAATTCTTGTATCTGCCATAGGGTACATTATATTCTCCTCGTGCATTAAAGCGAATCATTCCTGAATATGCAATTTTGTTGATATAAAAATACAGCGCTGCATCGGAATACTCTGCCGGTATCAAACCATTGTACATGTCTCGTAAATGATAATACAATGGTTCGTTGGCATCCTCAACCCTTTCGTCTGGATGTAATTGCTTTTGTGCTTCAAAAGCTGCTCTATTGCTATTATAAATGGCTTCAAGACCAGCCAGTTCTTCGCTTAATGCACCAAAATTTTGTTGCACGCTTCTGTAAAAATTCATAAGGGGTGCATTGATATCATTGATTACGGCATTATTGTGCTCGAGATGGAAATACATTGCCCCTCCACCAAAAAATGGCTCGATATACCGTCCGTTGAAGTTCGGTATATAAGGTAATATTTGAGGAATTTCTTTCGATTTTCCTCCTCTGTATTTTAAGATTGGTTTCATCCTTTATTCTTCAAAATAATATGCATGAGTCCACTTTTTAAAGTGGACTCTTCTTTGAATATCCATGTTATAATATTTCTTTTTCCTCACTAAACGCCTTAATCTCCTCAGCAAGGACTTTCTGTAATTTTTCTTTCGGTACTATTAGCTGATAGTCCGCCACACCGATAGGCTTTCCCATATCTTCAAGTGCAAGTTCCACTTCGACACGGTCTTTCTCTGCACAAAGTATAATACCTATGGAACGGTTCTCGTCTGCACCACGTTCAAGGCGGTCAAGCAGAGAAAGATAATAGTTCATCTTTCCTGCATACTCTGGTTTGAAAGCTCCTATCTTCAAGTCAACAGCTACAAGACAACGCAGTCCACGATGAAAAAACAGCATATCTACCTTACTTTCTTTGCCATTGTATTCCAGCACATGCTGGTTCCCGATGAATGTAAAGCCACTGCCGAGTTCCATAAGGAAACGTGTGATAGCTTTTACTAGGCGGTCTTCAAGTTCAAGTTCCAAAATAGGACTTGTTACTCCCAAGAAGCCGAGATTGTAGCTGCTGCTAAACACCTCGTTGGCATACTGCGCTTGTTCTGCTGGAAGAGTTCGGTCGAAATTATTATCCACTCGTGCCAATGCCTGTGTCTCATACATATTGAGTTTTATGGCATTGAGCAACAAGTCACGATTCCAACCTTTTTCCACCGTCTTTGTGGCATAATAGAGAGTTGCATCATCATCTAATCCTTTGTTCAAAAGCAGCAGATTGTGCGACCACGGCAAAAGTGCTACGGAGCGTAGCACTTTTTCATCATGCCCAGCGTAACGCTCGTAAAATTTCTTCATGTTCCAAAGTTGGCGTGGTGAAACACCCATCTTTGGATAGCGTTCTTTCAGGTCTGCTGACAACTGTCTAACCACGCTGTCACCATACCCACTTTCAATCTTGCGCTCATGAAGCATTTGACCAATCTCCCAATATGCGGTAGAGACATAACCATTGACATGTCGGGCGATTTCCGTCCGTGCATGCTCAATTACTGCGACAGCATGTCGCAGTATCTCGGCATAATCGCTACTCTCCATTGAGAGTTTGTTGTCTTTATTGTCTGTTGTCATTTTATCAGTCTATATTGTCTTCCCTGAGAAGGTCAGTCACTTCTACCTCAAGCAGTTTGGCTATCTTCATAAGATTACCCAAATCTGGTTGACAAGTATTGGTACACCATTTTTGATATGGTTTTTTGTCCTTTCTCGAATCTACCTGCAAAAATAAGAAAAATGTAGGAAACTAGCAAAATATGCGTGTTAAAAAAAATAATTACATTCCCTTAATTCCGCAATACTATTGTAAATTAAACTTTTTAAGTACCTGAGTAACAAAATGTTGCCAAGAATTTTGCCATGTCAAAGAAAACGGAGAATGACCGCTTCCTCATGGGGTAGAGGAGAGCGGCCATTTTCCGTTTTCTTCCTAGCTTATGCAGCTAGTTTTCTAGCCTACACAGCTAGTGACTCCGAGTGTGGTGGCGATTGCCGTCAGGATGCTGATGGCTATCTGCAACACCATCTTCCATGTGTCTTTCTTCATAGTCTTTCAAATTTAAAGGTTAAACAATTTATGTTGTCGCAATATACCTATATGAACAAACTTTCAAACTAGAGATTTACTCGTTCTAATTGTACCTTTATGGAATTAATTCAGAAGTACTGATAGCTTTAGTATTATACAGCAATCTCTAGTTATAAGTGTTCAGAAAGTGTCTCCTTCAGCCACTGCATTCGACTCCTTCAGCCACTGCATTCGACTCCTTTGGTCACCGCATTCGACTCCTTCGGTCACCGCATTCGACTCTTTCTGCTAACTCAGTCGACTCCTTCACCTAATGCAGTCGACTCATTCAGCTAACTCAGTCGTCTCCTTCAGCCACCGTAGCCGTATGTGTCAATTCAATGAAGTAGATGAACTCGTGAAATGAAGTGGATGAACTCGCGAAATGAAGTACATGAAGTCGTTAAATGAAGTGGATGAACTCGCATAATGAAGTTCATGATTTATTCTACCTTTCAACTCTCCAAGCTTCTTTTATCCTCGGAGAAGTTTACTCCTACTTTTCCCAATTCTTCTTCCATCACCATCAAAGATTTTAGCGAAATCGGGCTATTTTTCTTTATTTAACTCCGAAATAGAGTGGAATATCAGAGAAAATCTATAAATTTGTACCCAAATACAATGTTTTGTAAAGAATGGAAGATAGAGAACTGTTACTGAAAAGTGACCCGGAGTTTGACCGCCTCGCCTTTACGGTGTTGGCTATCGAGGCTTCGGCACAAAAAATGGGTATATCGCCGTCTGAAACGAGAAAGCGATTGGATAAGGCTTTGGCAGAATATAGAATGTATCAGGTTAAAACCTTGACCCAAGTAGAGGAAGATTATCTGGATTCTATCAATGCTTTGGGTAAGATTGCAAAAAGAAAGAGAAGACAGAAGGGAGAACAATAGTTGTGATGAAGTATGATTATTATACGGAAATGTTTTGCTGTTTTTATTACCACATTTACCACGCTTTGTATAACTGATTGATTATAAGTGAATAACGCGTGGTAATAAGCGGTTTTTCTGTTACCACTTAATACCACGCGTTGCCACGCCATTTTTATGAGAAAATGAGAGGGAAAGGGAATGGGTTATTTCCTAACTACCAGATACTCAGTGCCGAACCTCGTTTTCTTGCTCTGCAAACCTTCGATATTCTGGAGCTCTCTGCCCAATTTCTGTATGCTCGAAACCTGGAGAGAGGAGCCGAATTTCTGCTTTAAAATGTCGAAAATGGCGGCTGTTGTGAGATATTCTCCCTCTTTCAGGTCGTTTGTTGGCTCGAAAACCTCCAAAAAACATTGCTTGATAGGCGAAATCTGCTCAAACTGTTTGTTGCTCTGCATGATGATAGCGGTTTCCTTGGCATCGAAATAGGATTTTTCACCATGCTCCAGGGCTTGCATCGCCTGCGCATAAAGCTGCTCATAGTTCAGTCTGCCACTCACATCTATCGGGCCCGTCAGCTCTACACCCAGGAATCGGCGGTTGCCGGATGGGTCGGCGAGGATGTCGGTCATGTTGCTCGTGGCGATGAAGGAGGCGAGACGAGGGAACTCCTCGACATGACTGCCGTATGGAGGCTTGATTTTCACCGTAGGCAACTGCAGCAGATTCTTCAGAAATCCCTGCTGCACCTGTGGCGAAATCTGATTGAACTCATCGAGATTGATAAGCAGAAATTGTGACATCGCCTGCAGTACCTGACGCTTTTCAGAGAGAATCATGTTGTCGGTGAAGCCCCACGATAATTCGGTAGGAATGAGACGACGGCAGAAGGTGCTCTTGTTGTAACCTTGCTTGGAAATGAGCAGCGGCATGGTGCTGTTGCCATATTGACGGCGATACATGCCGCGCCACTGGTCTACCATTCCCAGGAACCAGGTGTAAAACCAGTCTTCCCAATAAGGATTGTTGGTGGGTACGGTTCGTGCCAGGGCACGGATGCGGTCCTTTCCGTCCCATTTTCCCAGACAGTCATAGAGATAAGACTCTATCGGACTGTAGTTTCTGATGCGGTCGGATTCTAGAAAATTCCTTACATCCTTGATGCTTACGTGGATGTCTGCTATCTGAACATCCAGCGTCATGCTTTTCTGCACACGGGCATCCACCGGTCTGAAATCGCCAACCCACGAATTGTTCGGGCGGTATTCGGTATATTTCATCACGGTGTTGTAGCGGAACTGGTACCGGCTCTCCAGGTATCTGATCATCTGCAGAATGTCGGCACGGCCCTTTCTGCCTGAGGCTGATTTCTCCGTCTTCCTGTCTTTGGAATGGGTATCGTAAGCGGTGCCCACTATCTGGCGGAGTTTCTCTTCTGTCACATGTCCCCAGTTGTTGCGGCGGATGTGGATGAAAGCTTCTTCTTCGCTGAGGCCCATGATGCAGAGCTTGGTGGCGATGGCTGAGAAACCGGCAAGGTACCGGTCTTCATCGTTCTGCCATGAAATGTTGGCTTTTTTCATTTCTTCCTTCGTCTCTTCTGCTGCCTTGCGGTAGAGAAACTCATAATCATCGTATGTCTTCAAATCGTCTACATCCTTAGGGGCTGAGGCTACCTTCTTCATATTTTGGGAGATGCGCATTGCCACCGCCTTGCTGTTATAATAAGGTGAGGCATCCTGCGTAAGCATGAAGTTGGATGCCAATGATGGCTTTTCGGGTTTGATGGCTGCCTGTACCTGCGACTGGTAGAGCGTCTTTACCTGTTCGTAGGCTGACTGGTAGAGTAATTCGGCGTCGGCTTCTTTTGTCGGGATTTTTCCTTCTTCGTTGCAGATGCTTACGAGCACGATGAGGCTTCTGCCGTCGGCTCCTTCGAAGGCTGCGAAGGTCATCGGCAGCAGACTGGCCGTCTTCTTGACGGCATCTTTTTTCTGGTCTGACATGAGGTTGATGAAGTGGAGCATCACCAGCCCGTTTGATTTCTGGAAGACGAGATTTCCGCTTTCATCCTTGTTGAATTCTGCGGCTGGATAAACGTGCTGCCATTCCTTGATGCCTTTGTAGTACTGGTAGTCGGCCTCCATGAGCGGCACACTCATTCTGAAATTGGTGACACTCAGCTTGGCATCATCTTTAGCGATGCGCTCCAGAAACCGTTCTATGGCTTTCGAACTGACCATCAACTTGTTCTGCTTGTTGATTCTTGTAATAGTAAACTTCATACTTCTGCTAATTTATTGATAGGGTGATACTTAGGATTATTAATGGTTTTGCCCAACTTTGCCCAAGGCGTTGGGCAAATGTGCCCGGCTACGCCGGTCATTCGTACCCGTCGTCTCGGTCATTCGTGACCAAAGCGTCGGTCATCCGTACCCGTGTACGTGGGTGCGGATGCTCATGTACGTGGGTTTGAGTGACCACGTACACGGGTGAATTCTTTAATCGGCGTGCGGCTGTTAATAGTTAACCTCCTCTGCATACCGGTCGAACCTCATGTTGGTGTAGCCGTGTTGCTGGCACCATTTCAGCACGTACTGCTGCTGTTCGGGCACGAGTCCTGTCTGTCCTAATTTATAGCGGTAGTATGAAGTCTTGCTTCCGAAGTAGGAAGTCATGTGTACTCTGAAACTGGCTTCGTCTTTACGCTTCAGTTCTTCAAGAATATTCATAAAGCCGTATGCCATTTTCATCATCTGCAGCTGCAGGAAATGTTCGCACTTGTTGTCATGGTAGGCATCGGGATAGATGGCGTAGCCTTTGGTCTGTTCCGGTTTCTTGTAGATTACGGACAGATAGTGTGCACATTCCTGTGCCAGGGGGCATTGCTGGTTGAAGCAATAGTCCCATGAGTTGTAAACATCTCCTTTAGCGAAGTAGAGTCTGACTAAATCTGCTTGTGTCATTGGTTTTTGGGTTTAAATGTGTATAAAGTGGTTTCACAGGAGTCGTAAGCTTCTAGGTGGAATCGGCAGGAATTTTTCCTGTTGGTTGCAAAAATACAAAAAATCTTTGAAACTGCAAGCCTTTTTCTCCACTTTTTTAATGTTTTTCTGCGAAAAAATTAAGTTTTCCTCTGCTTTTTCGCTGAGAATCCCCCGTTTTTTGCCCGAGTGTGGCAATAGGTGGCAATAGGTGGCAATAGAAAACGCCCTTATTGCCACACTTAAATGGCTAAAAACCAATTGGTTAACTTAAAGCGTGGCAATAGTGACATTAGTTTTGGAAAACTTTTTCCTGTAATATAATGAAGAAAGATGTACTTTCCCTTTATCCCTTATACTTATTTTCATTCGGAAAAGACAAAAAAGTATAAATAGTGAATCATATAAATGGTCAAGTGAAATATTATCATTATCTTTGTAGCTAAAATAATAGGTGACTATTGAGTAGAATAAAAGAAATATATGATTTCATATGCAGCGCATACGAAATAGCATCAAGAAAAGATTAGTATGGTAAAATATAATGTTAGCATAACACAAGAGGCACAGTTTGCTGAAGTCATTGATATCATTCAGCAACATAAAAGTAATGCTTCACAAGTGGTAAACAATGAAATATTGCTTACCGCTTGGTATGTAGGCAAGTATGTTTCTGAAAAATTGAAAACAGAAGAATGGGGGAACAAAGTAGTTTCCCAACTGTCAGAATTCATTCGCTCAAACCACCCTGAAATCAAAGGCTTTAGCCGAAGTAGCATTTACAATATGGTAATGTTATACGATGAATATTCGTCGAAAAGCTTTAAAACTGCCGTAGAGAAATATTTAGGTTCTCAATTTGTGCAGCCACTGGCTGCACAAATTGGCGATAATGTATCGGAATCTTCCTATAAGATTATGAAACCAACAATGAACAAACAAATTGTCCAAATGCCATCTGGACAATTCCCAAATATTTTATTTCTGACCACATTATCAAATCATTATGACATATTGTGCAGATGTAAAAGTTTTGAGGAACGTCTCTTTTATATACTTTATGCACACAAAGAAAGATTAAGCCATAAAGAACTTCAAAGAGCTATTACAACGCAAACTTATGAAACTTTATTGAGTGACAAGAACAATATGTCAAAGGGACTTCTGGAAACTTATCCAAATTCGCCCATTATGTTCAAAGATACATATTTCGTTGATTTTCTCAATTTACCAAAGAAACATAGTGAAAAAAGACTGAAGAACGGTTTGTTAGAACACATGAAGCAATTTATTCTCGAATTAGGTAAAGATTTTATCTTTATGGATCAAGAGTATCCGCTCACCGTTGGTGCATCTACCTATAAGGCTGACTTGCTGTTTTTTCATCGCGGTCTCCAGGCACTTGTAGCGGTGGAATTGAAGAAAACCAAATTCCATCCTCGAGATCTTGGTCAATTAGAGTTTTACCTTGAAGCTCTTGACCGTGATGTGAAACGTTCCAACGAGAACCCTTCTATAGGCATCATTTTATGTCCTGATGTGGACAAGGTTGTTGTTGAATATGCTATGAGTCGCAGCATGAGTCCTACGATGGTGGCGGAATATAAGCGTATCTTAATTCCGCAAGAAAAAATGCAACAACAACTGAGAGAGTTCTGTGAGTTTTTCTTGAAAGAAGATAAATCTTAAAATTAATAGACGAATTAATAGTGGACACAAAAGCATTAAGACAAAAGATACTCGACCTTGCTATTCACGGCAAGCTCGTTCCACAAGATCCCAACGATAAGCCGCATTATCCCTTTGGAAGTTCAAACGGATAATGCGGCTTATCAGAAGGTAAAAGTAGTTGCAGTCATATTCTTTTCTTTTACTAATAAATGTTATATTCTCGGCATCACTTCCCGAAAACAATTGCTCTCTCTGAAATTTACTGTAACTTTGCAGAAAGTATCTAATTAAAGATTAAAAGTGTGATTTATAATAAGGTATAGATTATGCAATACAAGAATATCATATTTGATTTAGGTAATGTCCTGGTGAAGCTCAATCCGGAAGGATGCATCGGGGCTTTCAAGGCGATAGGAATGGGGGAGTTGGTTGATTCAAATCCCCAGAGTGAGGGGATGAAGCTGATGAGTAAACTGGGTGTGGGAATGATTACCACCGAAGCATTCTGCGATGCTGCCCGTAAGTTGACAGGAGCAGATGTGACGAATGAAGAAATCATCGATGCAGCCAACGAGATGCTGGTGGAGATTCCTGATGAGAAAAAGGAGCGACTCCTGCAGTTGAAGAAGGCTGGTTACCGCCTCTTCCTCTTGAGCAATACCATTGATATACATTGGGATTATTGCGTGGAGCATCTCTTTCCTTATCAGAACCATGGGGTAGAGGATTATTTCGAGCACTGTTTCCTCTCTCAGCGAATGCATCTGGCAAAACCTGATGCCCACATCTATGAGGAGGTAATCAGACAGGCGAACATCCATCCCGATGAAACCCTCTTCATCGATGATCTGAAGGAAAACTGCGAGGCTGCCAAGAAGCTGGGCATCCATACCTTCCAGAACGTGAAGTTCGATGATTGGCTTTCACTTCGATTCTGACGGATATGTCAGAATCGAAGCTTTTATTAAAAGGCATTAGAATGATTTATCAAATGGTGTCAGGCAGGCATAGAGCGGAACATTGATCATCCAGTCTTGATCCTTATAGGGAAGCATTGAGTAGCGGAGTCCCTTCAGTTCCGGATTATTCGTGATGAATGTTCTGAGAGATTTCGCCTTAACGTTCACCTCAGCCTTTACTTCTATCGGTATAACCCTGTCGTGCCATTGAGCCAGGAAATCAATCTCTATTGTGGAGTTATCCACAGCATGATAGTATAATGGAATATCCTGGCTTTTCAGCTGGGTGAAGACATATAGTTCTGTAAAGGCACCTTTATATTCAGAGAAAATGCCATCTCCTACCAACATCGATTCTGCTGAAGTCTCTGCCATCGCTCCCATCAGTCCCACATCGAGCATGAAGAGTTTGAAGGCGTTCAGGTCTTCATAGAATTTGAAAGGGAGGCGTGGGGTATTGACTCTCTGAACCTTATATGCCAGTCCTGCATCTATCAGCCATTGGATGGCCAGTTCAAAATCTGCGGCTCTGGCACTTTTCTTCACAGCTCCATAGATGAACTTCTTGTTCTCTTTGGCAAGTTGGGCAGGGATACTATCCCACACCATATTAATGCGAGGCACTTCTCTATCTGGTGCGTGCTTCGAGAAATCTCGGCGATAGTCTTGTATAATCTGCTTTTGGATGGAACGGACTTCCTGCAGTCCCTTCTGCTCTACATGGGCGAGTACGGCGGCTGGCATTCCTCCTACATAATAATATTGTCGCAACAGGCTGATCAATTCTGTTTCCAGTAAATTGATGACGTTCCAATTTCCTTCTTTCAAGATGCTTGCCAGTTTCGTTTTTCCCATGGCATCGAGGAATTCGATGAAGTTCATCGGGTAGAGGCGCAGCTCTTCTACTTTTCCTACTGGATATGACACCCCGCTATGGAGTGATATTCCCAGCAGGGATCCTGCCACGATGATATGAATATCAGGAGCATCCTCGCAAAAGAACTTTAAAGCTTCTAATGCTTTGGGACAATCCTGTATCTCATCGAGTACCATAAGGGTATCGTTCGGGGTAATATCTACCTGGCTGATGGCGGAGAGTGCCATCAGTATATCAGCAGTTGTGCCGCCTTTGTCAAACACTTTTGCTGCCTTCTGATTTCTGTCGAGACTGAAGAATGCAAGCTTTTTATATTCTCTTTTTCCGAATTCTTGCAGGATATAGGTCTTGCCTACTTGTCTTGCTCCATTGATAATCAGAGGTTTATGGTTTTGCTTATTCTTCCATTCTATTAGTTTATTATAGATGCTTCTTTCCATGATTTACACTTTTTCTGATGAATAATCGTATAAACGCCACACTTTTTCTGACGAATATCTGTAGATGTTTACATATTTTCTGACGAATAATCAGAAGTTTTATACACTTTTTCTAACGAAAAACGGAACAAAGATACACTTTTTCTAACGAATAACCAAGGAAAAGACTGACTTTTTCTCTTTTTCTATTAAAACTTAATATTTGTTATACATTGAGGATTCTTCTCTTTTTCCAATAAAATGTTATACCTTTGTCGACTCATAATAACTAACATAACATTATCAAAATGAATTTTTACAAGACATTAGGATTGAAAAACAGCCGTATTGATGTGGCTGATGCCTTGCGAGGATTAGCAGTGGCAGGTATTATTCTCTATCATTCCGTGGAGCATTTCAATATGTATGACGGAAGCATAGCGCATGCTTATACGCTGGGTTGTGATGATTGGATGGCAGATGTGCTGGCTTTGCTGCTGTCAGGAAAGATGTATGGCATCTTTGCCCTGCTCTTCGGATTGAGCTTCTTTATCATGA
>OLGY01001096.1_pt1 | contig 15013 bp, 16 predicted proteins | sample 1605951 | NCBI WGS metagenome assembly OLGY01 (sample SAMN03283280) | human gut metagenome | biome: human-associated habitat; material: feces | host: Homo sapiens | place: Peru | collected 2012
AGGCAGCTATAGAGGAAATAGCAGAGACGAAAGAGAAGGTAGAATTGGAATTGCAAAGAAGTCAGCTATTGCTTAGTGCATCTTATAGCAACTGATAAAATTCATAAGAAAGGTACTCAATATGAAAAAACTCTTTTCTTTCAAACGACTATTTCTTGGATTTAGAATATATTCTTATGAGTTCATTTATATTGTGAATGTTTGGCTATGTTACTTGTGTTTTCGATATTTGCATAAACATGATGAACCAAAACATTATTTTTTTGAATTCTTTAAAAACAACAATGAATATACACAAATATGCTTCAACCAAACTTACAAAATCCAAACGGAACATTATGAACATTTCCATAAGCGGCTATTTAAACTTGTTAAAATACCTTACCAGTATTTTCAACTTTTTTCCGATAAAAATCAAAATAAGCGAATAGGAGATAGTAATAGGTTTTTTCCAAAAAACGCCCCTACCAGAGTAATTAATATCGCTCCACATACATACTATGAAGGAATTGAATTTAACAACTTTTTCTTTGATTCATTTGAAATAGACAACCTATGTTTCCATAATTGTACTTTCAGAAATTGTAAATTTTCCAATATGACCTCTAAAAAGTTTCTTTTGGAATCTGAACTAAAACAAGGATTCAGTTCTTGTGATTTTTACAATTGTATATTTGAAAAATGCAATTTTAAAAATCTCTTTTTTAGCATTGGAAATATTGATTTAACCACATTTTCTGATGTTACTTTTTTTAATTGCATATTCCACAGAATGAGTTTTCAAAAGGTCATATTTACAGGAAGCACCACCTTTAATAACACAAGCATTTATTCTCCTTCCAAAGCTTTTGATTTATCATTCATGGGGTCTATTGATAACATCCATGTTGATGCACAATGTCATGTTACTGCGTTTTCTTATTATGACAGAGCTAATTTTACACTTGAAAAGTGGATGCAACGTAAAAAACTTAAATTTTCAAATTCTAATAAGATTGCTGATACCTATTTTGCATTGGACCAAATATGGACCTCAAATCATATTCGAGAAGAAGACAACAGCTATGCAAACTTTTATTACCAAAGAAAAAAAGCAGAGACTCGTAATCGAAAAAAAACTTCAAAAATTATTGGATATTTATCTGAATGGGTAATTGGTTATGGAGAGAAACCCTATAACGCACTCTTTTCAATGGCTTTAATTATCATTTTTTTCAGTTTCATTTATATGTTTACTGGCTTTATACCTGAAATTGGAAATGATGAAATAAACTATAATATTAAACAAATTTTTAATACACCATGTATTCCTCTTCTTTCAGATTTCTTTCAAAGTTTATATTATAGTTTTTTCACCATGATTACTGTAGGTCAAGGCAATGCAAGCCCTTTCTCACCAGGAAGCCAAATTGCTATGTCTATTGAATTATTATTAGGTGCAATAATGATGACCCTCTTTACAAGTACGTTGTTCAGAAAATACACCAAATGATACAACTCTGACATTTTGTACTCAATCTGTACTCAAACCACATAGCAAGAGCCCGGAAACCCGCATAAACACTGGATTTCCGAGCTCCATTTTTTTACTCAAACTCCAGACCGACAGTACAGGTTATAAGCAAAAATCGTTGATTTTAAGGCATTTTTAAGCATTATAAACTACTGAAAAACAATATAAGAAACAAAAAAAATGCAATTTTAATGCAATAAGGTACACTCAATTTTGTTTAATTCAGTACCAAAAATTCAAAACCTCAATATCTAATTTTAGATAGACGTTCAGAAATGAGCGTCTATTTTATTACCCAAAATTGAAAGGAGAATCAAACATTATGAAAAAGATATTAAAGCGATTGCTTACGGGTATTCTTACCCTTACAACCGTATTTACCGCATTACCTGTCACACAGGTTCATGCTGCGGATTCCGTCTATACCACTACGGACGGTAAAGCAGGAATAATCGTCAAGGTTGACAATAGCGGTACAGAGATTAAGAGCTTTGAAGAAAGCATAATGACCGCTGACGGTCAGACTGCCTATTGTGTAGATATTAACACTAACTTTGAATCAGGATATAAAAACCGAGTTGACGCTAAAGACAGAATGAGTGACGACCAAATATCAGACGTTGCATTGAATCTGGAATACGTCAAACAGTATGCAAAAACACACAGTCTTTCCAGCAAGCAAGTCTATCTGTTGGAACAATGCGTTGTCTGGCGTAGATTGAGCGTTCATTTAGGTTGGGGGTACAACAATGTACGAGCTGCCTATGACGAAGTATCAGAAAAAATCCAATCAGAAGTCTATGAGAACGCAAAGGCTTTCGCTAAAGCAAACAAAGACCGTTATGACTGCGGCGGTTATATCTATGTCGGTGACGGACAGGACTTAGGGCAGTTCTGGGCGAAGCTGGCTGTCGGTGATGGCAAGATTCAGAAATCGTCCAGTAATACAGCAGTTACAAATTCTAATGACTGCTATTCCTTATCTGGGGCGACTTATACTGTCTATTCTGATAAAGGCTGCACGAAGTCTGTTGCCACACTTACAACAGATGACAACGGAAATACGGACACTGTGGAGTTAAGAGCTTCTACATACTATATAAAAGAAACCGAAGCTCCAAAGGGATTCCAGTTAGATAAGAACGTCTACACCCTTACGGTCAAGGCTGGTGAAACCACTACCTTGAAAGTCAGTGATACACCAAAAGTCACTGATACTTTGATTGAGCTTTTCAAGATTGATATGGAAACGGGAAAATCCACCGCACAGGGTAACGCTTCTTTGGAGGGTGCAGAGTTCGTCTGGAAATATTATGACGGATATTACACAAAAGATAATCTTCCAGCAGAAGCAACACGCACATGGACGACAAAGACAATCGCTGAAAAAGACAGTAATAACGAAGTCCACTACATCACACATTTAGCTGACGCTTACAAAATATCGGGTGACAGCTTCTACACACAAAACGGTACTGTCTGCCTGCCGCTTGGTACTATCACTGTGGAAGAAAAAGCTGCTCCAAACGGTTACTTGTTAGAGGGTGCATATATACAGGCTAACGGAAGTTCGGAACAGATAAACGGTGTCTATGTGGCACAGATTACAGAAGATGGTGAGCTTGCGGCATTAAGCGGCAGCAACCAGTATTCCGTATCAGACAAGGTGATTCGTGGCGGTATGAAAATCCAGAAGCGTGACCTTGAAACGAAAGATACCAAACCACAGGGCGGTGCGACTTTGAAAGATACGGAGTTTACCATCACTACCCTTAATGACAATCCTGTTCTGGTGGACGGGAAATCATACAGCAAAAATGAAGTCATCAAAACAATCCATACAGGTGTTGACGGTATCGCTGCGACTGCCGCAGACACACTTCCTTTCGGTCATTACCGACTTGATGAAGTGACACCGCCAAAGGGATATTTAAAAGACGGTGCTGTTTCCCGTACGTTTGATATTGTAAACAACGGTGAAATCATGGACTTAACGGACGAAGCACACTCTGTCTACAATCAGATTAAACGAGGTGATTTAGAGGGTGTGAAAATCGGTGACGGTACGCACAAGCGACTTGCGAATGTTCCGTTTAGGATCACCAGCAAGACGACTGGTGAAAGCCACATCATTGTGACTGACGCAAACGGTCAGTTCTCCACTTCCTCTGAATGGGTATCGCATAAACAGAATACCAACGCTGGTAAATCCAGTGAGGACGGTATCTGGTTCGGTACTTCCACACCAGACGACAGCAAAGGAGCATTGCTTTATGACACTTACACAATCGAAGAATTACGCTGTGATTCCAACAAAGGAATGACACTGATTCCTGCCTTTGATGTGGTGATTTCCAGAAATAAGACAGTCATTGATTTAGGTACTTTGACAGACGATTACGAGCCAGAAATCTCTATCCATACTACCGCTGCCGACAAGGTGACAGGTGAAAAGTCAATCGTTGCCAGTAAGAGCGTGACTATCGTTGATACGGTAACTTTGGACGGATTGAAGAAAGGCACAAAATATCAACTCAAAGGCTGGCAGATGGTGAAATCTGAAAATGCACAGCTTCTTGTTGACGGGAAACCAGTGGAAAGTGATTACTCTTTCACTGCAAAGGATTCCAAAATGGAAGTTGAGATTTCCTATACATTCAACGTCAGTGCTTTAGGTGGCAAAGACCTTGTGACGTTTGAAGAATTGTACGACCTTTCCAATCCAGACGAGCCTGTCAAGGTGGCTGAACATAAGGACATTGAGGACGACGGGCAGACCGTGAAAATCGAAGAACGAGTGATTACGGTTCATACCACAGCTACCGACAAGGCAACAAGTGAAAAGATGATTGTTGCTGGTAAAGATGTGACTATCATTGATACGGTCACTTTAGATGGTTTGGAAAAAGGCACAAAATATCAGCTCAAAGGCTGGGAAATGGTGAAGTCTGAAAATGCAGAGCTTCTTGTAAATGGTGAGCGTGTGGAAAACGACCTTGCTTTTACCGCTACTGATACAAAGATGGAAGTTCAGATTGAGTTTACATTTAATGCCAGCGAGCTTGCAGGAAAAGAGCTTGTCACTTTTGAGGAATTATACGACGTAACAAATCCAGACAAACCTACAAAAGTGGCTGAACATAAAGACATTGAGGACGACGGGCAGACTGTGACAATCACAGAACATATCATCACTATGCATACAACCGCTGCCGACAAGGCAACAGGGAAAAAGACAATCGAAGCTGGTAAAAATGTGACTATCGTTGATACCGTTACTTTAGATAGTCTTGAAAAAGGTGTGAAATATATCCTTAAAGGCTGGGAAATGGTGAAGTCTGAAAATGCAGAGCTTATCGTGAATGGTAAGCGTGTGGAAAATGACCTTTCTTTTACTGCTACCGATACGAAAATGGAAGTTCAGATTGAATTTACGTTCAACGCCAGTGAGCTTGCAGGTAAGGAGCTTGTCACATTTGAGGAATTATACGACGTGACAAATCCAGACGAGCCTATCAAGGTGGCTGAACATAAAGACATCAAGGATAAGGGGCAGACGGTAACAATCACAGAAAAACCAGAATCCCCTACCACACCAGATGAGCCTAGCACACCAACAAGAACAGGCACATCACCAAAGACGGGTGACAATACGCCATTTGTCGCATTATTCGCTATGATGGGAAGTTCCGCTGCTGGTCTTATCTTCGCAGGATATAAGAGATTTCGCAGAGTAAAGAAGTCTAAATAATACGGGAGGTCACAGTACATGAAAACTCCCCGTTCACCGCCCTATAATAAGAAAGTCAGTCTGTGGCTGACAGTAAATCTAAATTCTGCTTGATGAACACTTATCTTTCTGAATGGGAATTGTCAAGGGTGCTTTAGCACAAAGCAACGCCCTTGATGATTCACAGGCAGACAGATATTATCCAGACAGCAGAATGACACTATCAATTATTAAAAATATAGAAAGAAAAGAGGTAAATACATTTATGGAATTAAAACACGTTATCCCGAACATGGAAAAAACATTTGGAAATTTGGAGTTTGCAGGTGAGAATAAAGTGGAACAGCGTAGGATCAACGGACGTATGACGGTAGTTTCCCGCAGCTTTAACCTTTATTCGGATGTACAGAGGGCAGATGATGTTATCGTGGTACTGCCTGCGTCTGCTGGTGAGAAAAATTTTGAATCGGAGGAAAAGGTCAAACTTATCAATCCGAAAATCACCGCAGAGGGTTACAAAATCGGCACAAGAGGATTCACAAACTATATTCTGTCAGCAGACGATATGGTGAAAGCGTAAGGAGGTAGAAAGATTATGAGATTAGCAAACGGAATCATTATTGACAAGGAAAAGACATTCGGAGTATTGAAGTTCTCGGCGTTGCGTCGTGAGGTACATATGCAGAATGAGGACGGTACGGTTTCTGAAGAAATCAAAGAACGTACCTACGACTTGAAGTGTAAGGAACAGGGACGCATGATACAGGTAAGTATTCCTGCCACTGTTCCGTTAAAGGAATTTGACTACAACGCAGAGGTGGAAATCATCAACCCTGTGGCTGATACAGTGGCAACTGCTACGTTTCAAGGAGCAGACGTTGACTGGTATATCAAAGCAGATGATATTGTCTTGAAGAACAGACAGGCTGGAAACAACCATGCTCCAAACAATCCACAGCAAGGGAAGAAATAATATTTCGATTGATTATAGTAAATGAAAAATGTATAATTATCCATATTACTTATTTAAAAGAGGTGTTCTTATGGAGGAATTTATTCAATGGTGGAATGTTAATGGCTTTAATGTAGTATCAATTATTCTATCGGGAATAATTTCACTGGCTATTTCTGCCGCATACTATCATAAGGGTAACAGGAATAATCTACAAATGACAATGCTTTTTCCGATTGTACATTTATTAAACGAATACTATTCTAAGAAGAACTATCATGTACTAAATGAATTGTCACAAAACTACTGTAATAGATATTTGACTAAATCAGAAAGAAAAGTTTTGACAAATTTAATATCCGCATATAAAGAAATAAGTACCTACAATACAATTAGTGTAAATGCTGATATTATCATGTCTTACTTTGAATATCTACTAAAATCAAATGATATTAACCCTAAACCTGCTCCTTTAATAATAGATGGAGAAACGGTTGACTATGATTATCCCCCAGATTGGAATCTTTTGAATAGTAGTCTGGAAAATGTTTTTAAGCAATACGAGCCAGAAATTCAAGCAACAGAATGTACAGAAGCAATAATATCCATTTTATCTCATTATTGTAAAGAGTATTACACAAGTGAGAAATTACCATATTTTGAGGATTACGATTTGGAAACAGTATTAGACAAGTCCAAAATCACGCAAAAATGGAATGATAAATTTGAATCAATGGAAAAAGCAAAAAAAGAATTTCTGGATTTGAAAATTATTAAGCAACTACAAAGTAAATAGCATTTTTATAAGCAGTAAATTCTATGGAGTTTGCTGCTTTTTTCATGGAAAGGAAGATTTTATATGCCACAATTTAATAAGCGTGTGAATCGTATTCGAGCCAGCGACAAATCGCTGGTTTTTCGTTTCTCTGCTGGTTCGCTGCTCCTGCTCTTCCTTGCTGTGGTTATACTGCTAAACCTAAAAACAATCCTAACAACGGACTGGAAATCAGTTAGCTTTCTAAAAGATGGCAGCGTCCATTTGACAGTCACGCCATATATGATAGTGACAGTTATAGTATCGGCTCTAGTCTGTGTGATTGCTGCCCTTTTGTATCAGCGATTCCAGTATGACAGGGTGAAACAGCTCTTTCACCGTCAAAAGCTGGCAAAGATGATACTTGAAAATGGCTGGTATGAATCGGAAACCACACAGGACAGCGGATTTTTTAAGGATTTACCAGCAGGTACAAAGAAAGAAAAAATCACCTATTTTCCAAAACTGTATTACCGCATGGATAACGGACTATTGTATATCCGTACAGAAATCACACTGGGGAAATATCAAGACCAGCTCCTACACTTGGAAAAGAAACTGGAAACAGGCTTGTACTGTGAGCTGGTATCAAAAGAATTAAAGGACAGTTATGTGGAGTATGTGCTGCTCTATGACACTATCGCAAATAGAATCACTATCAACGAGGTACAAGCTGAAAATGGCAGCCTGCGTCTGATGAAGAATGTCTGGTGGGAGTATGACAAGCTCCCTCATATGCTGATTGCTGGCGGTACTGGTGGCGGTAAAACTTACTTTATCCTCACTATCATTGAAGCTCTGCTCCGTTGCAATGCGGTTATGTATGTGTTAGACCCGAAGAACGCCGACCTTGCGGATTTATCTGTTGTCATGCTAGAAGTCTACTACAAAAAGGAAGATATAACAGATTGTATTGACCGATTCTATGACGGTATGATGGCAAGAAGTGAAGCTATGAAACTCATGGAAAACTACAAAACAGGTGAAAATTATGCCTATCTCGGTCTTGCTCCGCATTTTCTCATTTTTGATGAATATGTGGCGTTTATGGAAATGTTGACGACAAAGGAAAACGCTGCTGTGTTGAATAAGCTCAAACAGATAGTCATGCTCGGACGACAGGTAGGTTACTTTCTTATCCTTGCCTGTCAGCGTCCAGACGCAAAATATCTCGGTGATGGAATCCGAGACCAGTTCAACTTCCGTGTTGCATTGGGGCGTATGTCAGAGCTTGGCTATTCCATGATGTTTGGTGAGGTAGACAAGGACTTTTTTCTGAAACAGATCAAAGGACGTGGCTACGTTGATACGGGAACGAGTGTCATATCAGAGTTTTACACTCCCCTTGTACCAAAAGGACACGATTTCCTAAAAGAGATAGGAAGATTGTCACAAAACAGGCAGGACGGACAGGCGGCGTGCGAAGCGAAAGCCGCAGGTACGGACTAGCCTGTGTTGGTGTGGCTTGCCACACCAACCATTCGCCCCCGTTATCTAACAGGGGGGCACAAATCAACTGGAAACAGTCAATTCAATATGGAAAAATCCTTAAAATGTGAGGATTTTTCAAACATTCAAGGGAGTGTGACAAAATCGGGAAATGTCACATTCCTTTTTCGATTGGAGGGATTTTCACTGAATGATACCGACTGGATAAATGATTTTAAGGAAAAACGGACGCAGTACGGCGTTTCCCAGAATCAGCTTGCGGTCATGGCTGGTGTCAGCCGAGAATATGTCAGCAGGCTTGAATCTGGAAAAGTAGCCTTGACGGAAGAAATCAAGGTGAAATTCACGGACGCTCTGGAACGATTGAATCCAGACAATCCGCTGGAAATGGTCTTGGATTACGTCAGAATCCGATTCCCCACACAGGACGTAAAACACGTTGTTGAGGATATTCTCAAATTGAGGTTTGATGTGATGATACATGAGGATTTCGGGTTCTACTCCTATGCGGAACATTATGTCTTGGGTGATGTGTTCGTGCTGACTTCACCCGATAAGGAAAAAGGCACATTGCTAGAACTGAAAGGCAAAGGGTGTCGGCAGATGGAAAGCTACTTGCTGGCACAGCATAGGAGCTGGTATGACTTTCTCATGGACGCTCTGATAGAGGGAGGTGTGATGAAACGTCTTGACCTTGCCATCAACGATATGGCAGGAATCTTGGATATTCCAGAGCTGACAGAGAAATGCAGCCATGAGGAATGTATTTCCGTATTCCGCAGTTTCAAGTCTTACCGTTCTGGTGAACTTGTCAGAAGTCAGGAACAGGATAAATACGGTATGGGAAATACATTGTATATCGGTTCGCTCAAATCAGAAGTGTATTTCTGTATCTACGAAAAGGACTATGAACAGTACGCAAAGTATGACATAGCCATTGAAGATACGAAAATCAAGAACCGTTTTGAGATAAGGCTAAAAAATGAGCGAGCCTATCATGCGGTGCGTGACCTGCTGACCTACCATGACGCAGAGCGTACCGCTTTTGATATTATCAACCGTTATATGCGATTCGCTGACAAGGAGGTGGAGAAACGACGCAGCGAATGGAAAACCAATGAAAAATGGGCGTACTTTATTGGTTCTGATCGTGGGCGTTTGAAACTCACGACCAAACCAGAACCGTACACGCTCACAAGGACGCTGAACTGGATAAGCAGACAGGTAGCTCCCACATGGAAAGTTTTACAGCAGATAGACAGTACCAACGGTACAAGCTATCTCAAAGATATTTTAGACCATGCGAAGCTCACCGAGCGTCATAAGAAACTGATTGAACAACAAACAACTTCCACAGAGGAAGTCATTACAGAAACGGAGGAATGACAACATGAAACATATCTTATTTGACTTCTTCCTGTTCTCACTTGGGGCAGGATTCGGAGTAGTTACTATATGTCTTATGCAGGCAGCAAAAGCCGCAGACAGAGAAATTGAAATGATGGAAAGGAGAAAGAAATAATGAATTTCGGACAGAACTTATACAACTGGTTTTTAAGTAACGCACAGAGCTTGGTACTTATGGCAATCGCTGTTATCGGGGTGTATCTTGGTTTCAAGCGTGAGTTTTCCAAACTTATCGGCTTTCTGGTGATTGCCTTAATTGCTGTCGGCTTGGTATTCAATGCCGCTGGCGTAAAAGACGTACTGTTACAGTTATTCAATAAAATTATCGGTGCGTAGAAAAATTGCTTAATACGTTGAAAATTGATATAATGTGTAAATAGCGAAAGGAAGTATACATTATGAGATTTAAAGAATTAGCAAATAGATTAACAGGTATTAGCTGCCCTGTTTTTGGTGTTTCATGGAATCCAGTTGACACTGAGCGTTCCATAGCACGTAGAATCATTATCTTTCTTGAACCACGACGAGTATTATATCGAGAATTAGATTATGAATCACTATGTCCTTGTATAACATCAGTAACGGAAATCAAAAATTATTTGACTTCTGAATTATCGAATGTAGATGAAAACTCTAATTTAAATGGATATATAAGAGCCATGAGAAGCTCATGCAATAAATTTCTAAATAAATGTCCAGATAAAAAAGAGTTTCGTTGTCATGCATGCCAACCGGGAACTCTTGACAACATGATTTTCACATCTGCTATTGGTGAATTGAGAGGCGTATTTGGAGTAATGATAGGTCAGATTGCAAAAGCATACGGAATAGATGTTGAAGATGAATTAGCTGAAATAATCCCAGAATAGGAGCATGGTGATGGAAGATATTATCATTTGGTGCAATTCAAACAATGGATTTGCTACTATACTGTTATCAGTTTTAACTCTATTAACAAGTATAATTGCAATTATCGTTTCTATACACACAGCTAGATTACCTTATAAGAAAAAGCTGATAGTAAGTGGTGGCTCATTTATAAGTGTTGGTGGAATCGGACTACATATTACAGCTACGAATGTGGGAAATAGGCAAATTAAGATTTCCAATATTGGTTTTCAAATAGAAAAGCATGTGTATATAAATACACATACAATACACGAAAGTCAAATCATACTTGGACAGGGTGAGGTAACAAGCCAATATTATGACATCAACGATTTAAAAAAAGCAATATATGATATGCAACTTGACGGTTCAACAAAAATTTACGCATATGTTAAAGATACCGAAGGGAAAGAATACAAGAAATATTTTTCCAGAGTGTCAAAAGTAGCACAATTCAAGCAGTAAATCTTAAAGGTTTGCTGCTTTTTTCATGCAAAATTTTAAGATTGGAGGACAACATGAAAACAGATATTTTTGAGGATATGAAAGACTGTATCGGCTGCCATGTTTCTGACCTGCCCTACCGTAAACGTGAGATATGGGAGGAAATCAAACGACAACTACCGCTAACATACCCGAAAGAACAATTAGAAAAATTCTCTCATTATGTATTCGGCGTAGATTATGCTGTTATAATGGGAATACTGGAAATGAAGAAAGGAAGTGACAAGCCATGTACGAAATGCGAATCTACCTTTTAAACAATACAAAACCTTACCGTGACAGTGATGAGGAATACGCTGGGGAATGGTTTAACTGCCCTGTGGATTTTGAAGAAGTCAAAGAAAAGTTAGGCGTTGAAAATGAAGAACAGATTGAGATTGCAGATTATGAGCTGCCCTTTGATGTACACAGCGATATGCCGCTTTGGGAAATCAACGCCAACTGCCGCATGGTTCTTGAAATGGAGGGTACGCCTATCGGTAATGAAATGAAAGCCATTCAGCAGAAATGGTTTGCCAGCTTTGATGAATTTATCGACCACAAGGACGAGATACGTTACTATGATGTGGGGGACGGTGCGGCACTGGCAGAATACCTTATCCGTGAGGAATCCGTTTTCGGTGAGATTCCCCGCGAACTGTTAAAACATATCGACTACCATTCCTACGGAAGTGAACTGGAAATGGACGACAGATACCTTTTTACAACAAGCGGTGTATTCCGTTATCAGTAAAGGGGTGATGTGGTATAGAAGAAATGCGAGTTTATATCGCCAATCTTGGAAAATATAACGAGGGTGAGCTTGTGGGTGCGTGGTTCACACCGCCTGTCGATTATGACGAAATGGCAGAACGTATCGGCTTGAATGAGCGATACGAAGAATACGCTATCCATGATTACGAGCTGCCCTTTGAGATTGACGAATACACACCAATAGAGGAAGTCAACCGCCTTTGTGAAATGGTGGAGGACTTACCAGAGGATATACAGGACGAACTTTCAGAGCTGCTTTGCTATTACAGCAGTTTGGAAGAATTGTGCGAACATGCAGACGATATTATCCATTATCCCGATTGTGACGATATGACGGACGTTGCCTATTACTTCATAGATGAATGTCAAAGTCTGGGTGAGATACCAGACAGAATCCGTAATTACATAGACTATGAAGCCTACGGGCGTGACCTTGATTTAGAGGGGCGTTTTGTCGTCACCAATCATGGCGTGTTCGAATGTCCGTACTGACAATTACAACTGAATATTTTATCATCAACCAGTGAAATGACACTGGTATTTTTTATGCAGCAGCCTTGAAATATAGGCTGCTGTTTCCATTTTAGAAAAGAAAGGAGCTGTGAAAATTGAAGAAAATCAAAAGCTATACAAGCATATGGAGCGTGGAGAAAGTCATTTATGCAATCAACGACTTCCAGCTCCCATTCCCCGTCACATTTAGCCAGATGGCTTGGTTTGTCTTGTCGCTGCTTATCGTGATTCTCTTTGGGGAGCTGCCGCCCTTTAACATGATTGACGGGGCGTTCCTCAAATACTTTGGAATCCCTGTGGCGTTTACTTGGTTCGTATCGCAAAAGACCTTTGACGGAAAGAAGCCTTTCGGATTCTTGAAATCGGCTGTCACCTTTGCTCTGCGTCCAAAAGTGACCTATGCAGGAAAAGCCATCAAGCTGAAACATGAGAAATTCAATCCCGTTATTACAGCAGTTAGGAGTGTGATGTATGTTCCCGATTAAATATATAGAAAACAATCTGGTGTTCAACCATGACGGTGAGTGCTTTGCCTACTATGAGCTGACACCTTACAATTATTCGTTCCTGTCACCAGAGGAAAAATATATGGTGCATGACAACTTCCGTCAGCTTATCGCACAGAACCGTGACGGAAAAATCCATGCCTTACAGATTGCCACAGAGGACAGTCTGCGTGCCATGCAGGAGCGTTCCAAAAAAGGAATCACAGGCAGATTAAAAGAAATTGCCTGTAAAAAGGTAGATGAACAGACCGAAGCGTTGATTGAGATGATTGGGGAAAATCAGATTGACTACCGCTTTTTTCTTGGATTCAAGCTGTTAGTCAATGAGGAAGAAATCAATCTAAAGAGCATGAAGAAATCAGCAGCCATGACCTTTACTGATTTTATCTATGAGGTCAATCACAAGCTCATGGGTGACTTTGTTTCCATGAGTAATGATGAAATCAACCGTTTTATGAAGATGGAAAAACTCTTGGAAAGTAAAATCTCACGCCGCTTTCAGTTCCGCAGGCTCAATAAGAACGACTTCGGGTATCTCTTGGAACATATCTACGGAAATACGGGCGTTGCGTACAGTGATTACCGTTACGATTTACCCGTCAAGAAGCTAAAGCGTGAAACACTGGTGAAGCGATATGACCTTATCCGTCCGACACGCTGCATGATAGAAGAAAACCAGCGATACCTAAAGATAGAGCGTGAAGATCTGACAACGTATGTTGCCTACTTCACGATTAACAATATCGTGGGGGAGCTAGACTTTCCATCAAGTGAGATATTTTATTATCAGCAACAGCAATTCACATTCCCTGTTTCCACTTCCATGAATGTAGAGATAGTGACAAATAAGAAAGCCTTAACCACAGTCCGTAACAAGAAAAAGGAATTGAAAGACTTGGATAACCACGCTTGGGAATCCAACAACGAAACGGGAAACAACGTCATTGAAGCTCTGGATTCGGTGAATGAGCTGGAAATGAATCTCGACCAGTCAAAGGAATCCATGTACAAGCTGTCTTACGTTATCCGTGTGGCGGCTGATTCATTGGACGAATTGAAGCGACGCTGTGATGAAGTCAAGGATTTTTATGACGACTTGAATGTCAAACTGGTTCGTCCGTTCGGTGATATGTTAGGACTTCACGGTGAATTTATTCCAGCAAGCAAGCGTTACATCAATGACTATATCCAGTATGTCACTTCTGACTTTCTCGCTGGTCTTGGGTTCGGTGCGACACAGCAGCTTGGGGAAATGGACGGTATCTATATCGGCTATAACCTTGACACAGGAAAAAATGTGTATCTGAAACCCAGCCTTGCGGCACAGGGCGTTAAGGGTTCGGTCACTAATGCATTGGCTGCCGCTTTTCTTGGTTCGCTCGGTGGCGGCAAGTCATTCTGTAACAACCTTATCATCTATTATGCGGTGCTGTTTGGAGGAAAAGCGGTCATTGTAGACCCGAAATCAGAGCGTGGCAACTGGCAGAAAACACTACCCGATATTGCACATGAAATCAAAATCGTGAATCTCACCAGTGAGGACAGGAACAAAGGACTTCTTGACCCGTATGTGATTATGAAGCGTACAAAGGACGCTGAAAGCCTTGCGATTGATATACTTACATTCCTTACAGGTATTTCTTCCCGTGATGGTGAGAAGTTCCCAGTCCTACGTCGTGCAATCCGTTCTGTCACCCAGAGTAAACAGCGTGGACTACTCCGTGTCATTGATGAATTAAGGAAAGACGGTTCACCTATGGCAGAAAATATCGCAGACCATATCGAAAGCATGACGGACTATGACTTTGCACATCTGCTGTTCTCGGACGGTGATGTAACGCAGTCCATCAGTTTAGACCGACAGCTTAATATCATACAGGTGGCAGACCTCGTACTGCCAGATAAGGACACAAAGTTTGAAGAATACACCACAATGGAGCTGCTTTCTGTTGCAATGCTTATCGTATCAGTACCTTTGCCTTAG